>Ga0315281_10010488_pt1 | contig 12768 bp, 14 predicted proteins | sample YL17G07_0_MG_FD_204540 | JGI IMG/M metagenome (GOLD analysis project Ga0315281, IMG submission 204540) | Sediment microbial communities from Yellowstone Lake, YNP, Wyoming, USA - YL17G07_0 | ecosystem: Environmental > Aquatic > Freshwater > Lake > Sediment | place: USA: Wyoming | collected... | reverse complement strand
CGCCTATCGCGATTTCGTCGGCGATCCCGACGAGGTGCTGAGCAAGCTCGGCTTCGGCCGCGCGCATCACCGCGTGCTGCATTTCGTCAACCGTAATCCCGGTATGAAAGTCGCCGAACTGCTCGACATCCTCAAGATCACCAAGCAGTCGCTCGGGCGCGTGCTCAAGCAGCTGGTCGATCAGGGCTATGTGCTGCAGAAAGAGGGCGCCGAGGACCGCCGCCAGCGGCTGCTGTATGTCACGCCCAAGGGCGAGGTGCTGGCGCTCAAGCTGGCGGGGCTGCAGACCGCGCGCATCACCCGCGCGTTTGCCGAACTCGGCCCGGGCGCGCACGAGGCGGCGCGGCGTTTTCTCGCCGTCATGATCGACGCGCAAAACCGCGACGGCGTGCTGCGCATGGTCGCGCGCGCCGATCGCGGCCGCAAGTCGCCCGGCTGACCGGCGGCGGAACCCTGGCCGATGACCGTGCTCGCCATTCCCGCCGACGACGCGCCGCATCTGCTGATCGTCGATGACGATCGCCGCATCCGCGACCTGCTCTCGCGCTTTCTCGCCGGCGAAGGCTACCGGGTGACCACGGCGGAGACGGCGGCGGAGGCGCGGGCCAAACTGACCGGCCTGAGTTTCGATTTGCTCATTCTTGACGTGATGATGCCCGGCGAATCCGGCGTCGAATTGGCCAGGTCGATCCGCGCCACTTCGGCGGTGCCGATTCTCATGCTCACCGCGCGCCACGAGACCGAGAGCCGCATCGAGGGACTGCAGGCGGGCGCCGACGACTATCTCGCCAAGCCGTTCGAGCCGCGCGAATTGTCGCTGCGTATCGCCAGTATTCTCAAACGCGCGCAGCCGGCCGCTTCGCCACCGGTGGAATCCGTGCGCTTCGGAAAATTCGTGTTCCATCTTGCCCGCGGCGAGTTGCGCAAGGGCGAGGAGATCGTCCGCCTGACCGACCGCGAGCGCGAAATGCTGCGCGTGCTGGCGGCGACGCCGGGCGAAACGGTGTCGCGGTTGGCGTTGGCCGGCAATGGCGGATCGGTCAGCGAGCGCGCCGTCGATGTGCAGGTCAACCGGCTGCGCCGCAAGATCGAGCGCAATCCCGCCAATCCGCTGATTGTGCAGACCGTGCGCGGCATCGGCTACCGGTTGGTGATCTCCACATGAGCAGCCTCGACATCGGCATCGCCGTCATCCGCAACGCGGCCGGCTACGTCGCCGACGGCTGGCGGCGGATCAGCCGCCGGATCTACAACGTGATGCCGAAGGGCCTGTATGCCCGCGCGCTGATCATCATCATTTTTCCGATGGTCGTCCTGCAGTCGGTGGTCGCCTTTGTGTTCATGGAGCGCCACTGGAGCCTGGTGACCCAGCGGCTGTCGGCCGGGGTGGTGGCCGATATCGGTACGCTGATCGACGTCTATGGCGGTTATCCGCAGGACGCCGATCAGTCGAAAATCAAGCGCATCGCGCAGGAGCGGCTTGGATTGTCGGTGGATTTCCTGCCGCTGGCCGACATCCCGCCGCCCGGCCCGAAGCCGTTCTTCTCGCTGCTCGATCAATCGCTGTCGGAAGAACTGCGCAAGCAGATTGGGCGGCCGTTCTGGATCGATACCGTGGGCAAGTCGGCGCTGGTCGAAATCCGCGTCCGGCTCGACAACGCGGTAATGCAGGTGTTCGCCCGGCGCAGCGCCGCCTATGCTTCGAATTCCGAGATTTTCCTGTTGTGGATGGTCGGCACCTCGACCGTGCTGCTGATCGTCGCCATCGCTTTCCTGCGCAACCAGATCAAGCCGATCCTGCGATTGGCCGACGCCGCCGAAAGCTTCGGCAAGGGGCGCGAGGTGCCGAATTTCCGGCCGCGTGGCGCGCGCGAGGTCCGCCGCGCCGCGCAGGCCTTCATCGAAATGAAGCAGCGCGTCGAGCGCACCATCGAACAGCGCACGGCGATGCTGGCCGGGGTCTCGCACGACCTGCGCACGGTGCTGACCCGTTTCAAGCTCGAACTGGAATTGGCCGGCAACGGTCCCGAAGTGGTGGCGATGAAGAAGGACGTGGACGAGATGGCCAGCATGCTGGAGGCCTATCTGTCCTTCGCCCGCGGCGATTTCGGCGAGCCGTCGGCGCCGACCGACATGGCGGAGTTTATCGGGGAATTGCGCGCCGATCTCGAGCGTCAGGGCCGCCAGGCGACGGTGGTGTTCCACGGGCCGCCGGTAGTGATCGTGCGGCCGGCCGCGTTCAAGCGTTGCCTGGCCAATCTGGTGTCGAATGCCGCGCGCTTTGCCAAGGCGATCGCCATCACCGGCCACCGCGACCATCGCTATCTCACCATCACCGTCGACGACGACGGCACCGGCATCCCCGCGCATATGCGCGAGGAGGTGTTCAAGCCGTTCCTGCGGCTCGACGACGCGCACAATCCGGATGAGAGCGGCACCGGCCTGGGGCTGGCGATCGCCCGCGACATCGCCCGCTCGCATGGCGGCGACATCACACTCGGCGACAGTCCGCTCGGGGGCTTGCGGGCGACGGTGCGGGTACCGGTGTAACCACTCCCGTCATTCCGGGGCGCTCGCCAACGGAGCCGGCCAAAGGCCGGCCCGATGACAGGCTCCGCGAGCGAGCCCGGAATCCAGAAACAATCGTAATCTTTCCATCTGGATTCCGGGTTCGCGTGCTGCGCACGCGCCCCGGAATGACGATGACTAATATAGTAGGAACGAAAAATTAGGCCGCTTCGGCGTCTTCCTGCGGGCGCCGGCGGCGGCGCGATCCGCGCAGCAGGCAGGCGGGGATCGCGCACAGGTCGTCAAGCAAACCGGCCCAACGTTCGCCGCTGGCAAGGCCGCGGTCGAGCGCCGCCATGGTGCGGTCGAGGCCGGGCTCGTCGTCATCGACCCACACCGCCAGCACCCGCGCGAACAGCAGCGCCGCGCCTTGCGCGCGCAGCGCGCCGCGTGGACCGGAAGCGCCGATATTGGCGGCGGTCAGCATCCAGGCTTGCGAGCGCACCGCCATGGCGTTGAGGGCTAGAGCGAAGCCGGGATGGCGGCGCGCCGACTGCAGCAGCGAGCGCACCGCCGACTTGTACGGCGTCAGCGCTTCCAGCCGGCGCATCAACACGTCGAACAGCCGCTCGCGCGCCGGTTCCTCCGCCATGTCGGCATCGTCGCCGTCGAGCACCGCGCGGTCGATGTCCTTGATGTGGGCGGCCAGAATGCCGAACGGCGAGCCGAATTCGGCGCGCAATTGCGACAGCGTGAGGCCGGCGCGGCCGGCGATCTCGGCCAGCCCGATCTGCTCGAAGGATTGCTCGGCCAACAGCGCCATCAGGGCGTCGATTGCCAAGTTGCGACTAGAATTGTCGCGATGGGACGTGCCGCGCGGCGATGCGGCTGGCGGGCGGCGCGGACGTTTGGCTTTGCGGGCGGTTTTTCGGGCCATGGCGGCCTCCGGTCGGTTTGATCCGGTCAATCTAGGCGGTCAAAGGCGACCGTTCTAGGGCAGCAGAAGGATACGAACCTAGCCCGCCAGTTCGCGCGAGCGCCTTGTGGCCATGGCGATGGCCGTCGTCATCAGCGTTTCAAACCCGCCCGGGCCCATCAAGATGTCGAGCGCCGCCGCGGTGGTGCCGCCCGGCGAGGTGACGTTCTGGCGCAAGGTCGCGGCATTGAGCCGCGAGCGGCGCAGCAATTCGCCGGCGCCGGCGATGGTTTCGCGCGCCAGCCGGTCGGCGAGCGGGGCGGGAAGCCCGGCCGAAATTGCGGCCGCCGTCAAAGCCTCCGCCAGCAGGAAGACATAGGCCGGGCCGGAGCCGGATACCGCGGTCACCGCATCCAACAGGCGCTCGTCTTCGACCCATTCCACCGCGCCGGTCGCCGCCAGCAGATCGTCGACCAGTGCGCGCTGAGCTTTGCTCACTTTGCGGTTGGCGACCGCCACCGTGATGCCGCGGCCGATCGCGGCCGGCAAATTCGGCATCGCCCGCACCACGGCGGTGCCGGATGAAAAGGAGTTCTCCAGAAAACCAATGGTGCGCCCGGCCATGATCGAGAGCACCAAAGTGCTCTTGCCGGCGCGTTGGCCTAGCGCGGGCATGACCTGCGGCGCGCTCTGCGGCTTCACGGCAATGACGATGACCGCGGCCTTGCCGCGGCCCGGCGGATTCAGCGCCAGCCCGCGCCGCACCAGCGCCGCGAGTGCTTTGTCCGGTTGCGGCTCCAGCACCGCCAGTTTTTTCGGGTTGAGGCCGTGTGCCAGCCAGCCTTTCAGCATGGCGCCGCCCATCTTGCCGGCGCCGGCCAGAACCAACTGGCCGTTGAACGTGCTGAGCGTGCGGGAGGTCATGGCCGTTGTTAGGCCTTACGCCTCGCCGGAGGTCTCGAACATCGTGGCATCGAGCGCTTCGCGCGCGCCCTTGCCGGCCCAGACCACGAATTGGAAGGCGGTGAAATAGCGCTCGCAGGCGTCGAGCGCGTTGCCGAGCAGCGCCTCGCATTGCTTGCCGGAAGCTTCGACGCCGCCGTTGAGCACAAGAGCGTGGCGGAACATGACGATGCCTTCGTTGATCCACAGATCGAAATGCCCGACCCACATCTGCTCGTTGATCAACGCGACCAGCTGCAGCACGTCAGTGCGGCGCCGCTCCGGCACCTTGAGGTCGAAGGCGCAGGCCAGATGCAGCGCCTCGATGTCGCCCATCCAGGTGTAGGACACCTGGTATTCGCTCCAGCGGCCGGCGACCAGAATGGTGATCTCATCGTCGCAGGCGCGCTCGAACGACCAGTCGTTCACCGCCGCCAGGCGCTCGACCACGTCGAGGGGATTGATTCGTTGCTCGTCCGAATAGCTGATGAGCGACATGCTATCTCCGCCTTGCCAAATTGGGATCTGGGGAAACGCAAGCCACCACACGCACACGGAACGCAACGGGCGAGCCGGTCAAGGCCGGAAGCCCAATTCGACGTTTTGACGCAGGGGGTACGGTGCTGATGATCGCAAAAAACAAATCACAAAAACGAATCACTTGGCGAGCCGACTATAACCCGCTCGATTCCGGCCGCCAAAGGCCACCGTCCGCAGGCAGTGAGCCGTGATTTGCCGCGCCGAATCAACGTTCTGCCGGCTGCTGTCCACAGGCAATCCGGGGTCATATTGACTCTAGCGGTGGAAAAGTTCCGCCCGATTCAGTCGAACAGGCTGGAGACCGATTCTTCCGCGGCGGTGCGGCCAATGGCCTCGCCGATCAGCGTCGCGATCGACAGCACGCGAATGTTTCCCGCCGCCAGTACTTCCTTGGTCGGCTGGATCGAGTCGGTGATGACGAGTTCCTTCAGCCGCGACTTGACAAGGCGCGCGACCGCGCCGCCGGACAGCACGCCGTGGCTGATATAGGCGTAAACCGCCTTGGCCTTCTGCGCGAGCAGCGCGTCGGCGGCATTCATCAGCGTGCCGCCGGAATCGACAATGTCATCCACCAGCAGGCAAGTGTAACCGGCGACCTCGCCGATCACGTTCATCACTTCGGAATCGCCGGCGCGCTCGCGGCGCTTGTCGATGATGGCGAGCGGGGCGTTGATGCGCTTGGCCAGCCCGCGCGCACGCACCACGCCGCCGACATCGGGCGATACCACCATGACGTTATCGAGCTGAAAGTTTTCACGGATGTCGCGCACCATCACCGGCGAGGCATAGAGGTTGTCGGTCGGGATGTCGAAAAACCCCTGGATCTGCCCGGCGTGCAGGTCGAGCGTCATCACCCGGTCGGCGCCGGCGCGGGTAATCAGGTTGGCGACCAGCTTGGCCGAGATCGGCGTGCGCGGGCCGGGTTTACGGTCCTGCCGGGCATAGCCGAAATAGGGGATCACGGCGGTGATGCGCTTGGCCGAGGCGCGGCGCAGCGCGTCGATGATGATCAGCAGTTCCATCAGGTGGTCGTTGGCCGGAAACGACGTCGACTGCACGACATAGACGTCGGCGCCGCGCACGTTTTCCTGGATCTCGACGAAGATCTCCATGTCGGCGAAGCGGCGCACGACCGCCTTGGTCAGCGGGGTCTTGAGATGCTCGCCGATCGCCGCCGCCAGGGCTGGATTGGAATTGCCGGCGACGAGCTTGATCGCTCCGTTCTTGGCCGCCATCCCGAATCCTTGCGTTTCACGCGCTGCAGGCGGCGTGGTCATAACAAGGCTGAGGAAGCGCGGCAATACGCGTTGGAATCGTTGTCCCGTGGCATTTTCCGACCGCGGCAGCGGCGCTGGGCTGGTGGCGCGGGACGGCTAGTCGGCCAGCGCGATGGCGTTGATATGCCGGCCGTAATCGGGCTCGGCCAGCCGGGTGGCGCGGCGATAGCTGAAGAAACGATCGGGCTCGGCATAGGTGCAAAAACCGAGATCCTCGACATGGACGATGCCGGAGCGCTTGAGCCGCGCGGCGATATAACCGGCGAGATCGAACAGGGCGTGGCCGGCCCGCGCCGATGGAACGAAATAGCGGTCATTGCCGGCGTCTTCGGCGCGGAAGCGGGCGACCAGTTCCGGCCCGACCTCGTAATTCGGCTGGCGGATCATCGGGCCGAGCGCCACCACCATGCGGGTGCGCCGGGCGCCGAGGTTTTCCATCGCCGCGACGGTGGCTTCGATCACGCCGGCGAGCGCGCCGCGCCAGCCGGCATGGGCGGCGCCGATGACGCCCGCCTGGCGGTCGGCGAACAGCAGCGGCCCGCAGTCGGCAGTGGAGACGCCGAGCGCCAGGCCCGGCACGCGCGTGACCATGGCGTCGACCCGCGGCCGCGCCTCATGCGTCCACGGCCGTTCGACCGTCACCACATCGGGCGAATGGATCTGGTAGGCGGAGAGCAGGCGTTCGGGCGCAACACCGAGCGCGGCGGCCATTCGGCCGCGGTTCTCGTCGACGTTTTCCGGCGCATCGTGCGATCCGATGCCGCCGTTGAGGGTCGCATAGATGCCCTGCGACACGCCGCCTGCGCGGGTGAAAAAGCCGTGGCGGATGCCGGCGAGTGCCAACAATGAGCGTGCTTGCAGCATTCCAGATCCAAGTTTTGCTCGATCTGATCCCGATCGATGCATTCAGATCGCGTCGGTTATCAGTGGAAAATCCGTTGAGCGCAATGGCGATGGATGGCCGCATCCCTGCCCATAAGGCTGCGGCCGGGGTCAGTTTTCGAATCCCGGCGGGGTGCCGATCTTCGGGTGGGCGAAGGCGATCGCTTTGAACAAGGCGCCCATGCCGGTGCGGCTGTGGCCGGTCAAGCGCGCCAGCGCCGCGTCGATCTCGGCGGATCGGGCGCGCGGGGCGTTGGTCTTGAGCGCCGCCGCCCGGGTGCGGATGCCGAGCCGGTGCAGCAGTTCGGATTGATCGATCGGTCCGAACACGTTGGCGCCCATGCATTCGACCGCGCGCGCCAGCGCGGCGAAATCCACATGCGCGGTCAGGTCGACCGTGCCCGGCGCGGCCAGCGGATCGGCGAAGGCGTGCCGGCCGACCGCCTGCAGCGTTTCGCCGGGCGAGCTCTCGGTATGGCCGTAGTCGATCACCAGCGCCGCGCTGGGCTCGCGCGCAATCCGCCGGCCAAGCTCCATGGCCGCATTATCGGAGCGCCATTCGAACATTTCGCCGTCGCGCGTGGCCCGCACCTTTTGCGGCAAAGTGCCCGCGAAATTCGCGATCGGTTCCGGCGCCACGGTGAACACCAGCGCGTCGTCGGGGCCGATCGCGATCGTCCGGGTGTGCCAGCCGTCGGCCATTTTCACCGTCTGGTTGATAGGCAGCGCGTCGAAGAATTCATTGGCGATTATGATCGAAGGGCCGGCCGGCACGTCGGAAAGGGAAGCGTGCCAGAACGCCGGCGTCGGCAGGCCGGCGAAGGCCTGCTCCTGCAGCGCCCGCAGCGGCGGGCTGATTTCGACCAAATGCAGCACCGCCGCGGCGCCGAAAGCCGGCGCCAGCTGCGCCGCGCGCAGCGCGTCGGTCATCAAGGTGCCGCGGCCGGGTCCCAGCTCGATGATCCGCATGTTTTCCGGTGAGCCGATTTGCTGCCAGACCGCCACCATCCAAAGTCCGATCAGTTCGCCGAACATCTGGCTGACTTCCGGCGCGGTGGTGAAGTCGCCGGCGGCGCCGAGCGGATCGCGGGTGATGTAATAGCCGTGCTGCGGGTCGGCGAGGCACAAGGCCATGTATTCGACCAACGGCATCGGGCCGGCCGCCACGATGCGCTTGCGGATTTCGCTTTCCAGCGGCGACAGCGGTCCGGTCATGGCGCCGGCCGCAGCGGCGGGCGCCGCCGCGCGTAAACAATCAGCGCGCCGCCGAACGCCATCAGCGGCACCGACAGCAGCATGCCCATGGTCAATCCGCCCCACAGAAAGCCGAGCTGGGCGTCGGGCTCGCGGAACAATTCGCTGACGATGCGGGCGATGCCGTAGCCCACGGCGAAAGCGCCGACGATCAGTCCCGGCCGCTTGAGCGCGCCGGACCGGACCAATAGCGCCAGCACGGCGAGCAAAACCACGCCCTCGAGTCCGGCTTCATACAGCTGGCTCGGATGCCGCGGCAGCGGGCCGCCGCCGGGAAACACCATCGCCCAGGGCACCTCGGCGGCGCGGCCCCACAATTCGCCGTTGATGAAATTGGCGATGCGGCCGAGCAGCAATCCGATTGGGCCGACCGCGCAGGTGACGTCGCCGAGCGAGAGCACGGGGATATTGCGATGCCACCCGAACAGCAGCACGGCGACCACGCAGCCGGCAAAGCCGCCGTGGAACGACATGCCGCCTTTCCACAGTTGCAGGATTTCGAGCGGATGGGCGGCAAAATGCGCCGGATTGTAGAACAACACATAGCCGAGGCGGCCGCCGAGAATGATGCCGAGCGTTACCCACAGTACGAAATCGTCGAAGTCGATGACCTCCATCGGCGCCTTGCCGCCCCACAGCCGGTCGGCGTCGATGAGGGCGCGGGCATAGAGCCAGCCGAGCAGAATGCCGAAAATATAGGCGAGCGCGTACCAGCGGATGGCGAACGGCCCGAGCTGAACCAGCACCGGGTCGAAGGCGGGGAACGGGAGGACGAAATACGGCATGACAAAGTCCGGCGAGGTTGTGGCGGCGGCGGAGCGGGCGGCGTCGCCAACCTAACAGGTTGCGCCGGGCTTTTCGCCAGCGCCTCTTGCGGCGCGGCGCAAGGATCAGCATTGTGGGCCGATGGGGCCAGGAGGCGAGCGATGACCCAGACCACCAACCGGATTTTCGACGAAATGGCGCGGTTGATGAACGACGCCGCCGGCGTCGCCCAGGGCGTGCGCCGCGAATTCGACACCTTGTTCCGCACGCAGGCCGAACGGATCTTGCGCGAGCTCGACATGGTCCAGCGCGAGGAATTCGAAGCGGTCAAGGACATGGCGCGGCTGGCGCGGGAAGAAAACGAGGCGCTCAAAGCGCGCATTGCCGCGCTCGAGGCCAAGGGGTCCAAGGGCTCTAAGACCAGCGGCGACTAAGGCCCGCGATCGGCGAGCGCCGCCGAAATCCTCATTGCCGATCGGAGCAAGGGGGAGGCGGTTTGCGCATTGCGGCGTCATAGATGCTATGGTGGAAGCCGATCCAGGTTGGGCGGCGCAACGTCAGGGCGCATGGCTCGCGTGCGGAGGTGAAGATGTTCTCTGCGGCAACTCGTCTCATCGTGGCTATCGGTCTTGCTACGGCAGCGGCGCTCAGCAGCGCGACGGCCGGGCCGGCGGACAAGCCTGCAGCGGGCGGCGACGCCTCCACCCTCAGTGCAGGCTTTTGGAGTGACTATAAGGCCGTCAAAGACAGCGACGATTTTACTGCGTTGAAGAAGGCTACGGGCTCCACCGACAAGGTCAATGCCGCAATCGCGGAAGGCAAGAAGACTCGCAGCCAAAGCATCGTCAATGTCGCGGTCGACCGGCCCGCAGAGGTGGCGAAGTTGCTGACCGGTATCGCGACGTCGTCGACCGGCGTCGCAAATCAAGCGGCAGTCGCCACCATGCTTGCGATGCGCACGACCGCGAAGGCGCGCGCGGCGGCCGCGCCGCTCATCGCGCCGGCTGCGAAGGCGCGTGTGGTTGCGATGACGGCAAATTTGTCGACCGGGATCGCAGGCTTACCCGGCATCTATCTCGGCGACAATGCACAAGTGAAAGGCGGCACGCGAACGCCGACGCCCGCAGGCTATGCGCGCGTTGCGGGCGGATCGATGGGATGCCGGGTACGTTGATTGGAAGGACCGTAAAATGAGCCTCGATCGGCGGCAGATTTTGCAACGCGCAGCCATCGGCGCCGCGGCTGTGGGCGGCAGCGGCTTGTTCGGTCGGGCGTTGGCCGATGGCGCGCTTCCGAAGCCGCCTTTGCTCGGCAAGGAGACGGCACCCAAACGACTGGTGGCCTGGGGCAGCTACACCTGTCCGTTCACCGCGCAACTGTTCAAAATTCTGTCCACCATTGTGCGCGATATGCCGGACGCGGCAAGCGTGGAATGGCGCCATTTCCCGGCGCATGTGCCCGACCCAGCGCTGCATGTGGCGGGTCTCGGTTTCACCGGAAATCATTTCTGGGGCTTCACCTTCAGGGTGCTGGACGCCGTCTTGGCTGCCGGTGGAGACTTTCGCGCGCTGACGAACGAAAAGCTGATCGAGTTTGCCAAGGCCGAAGGCGGGTCGGAAGAAACACTGAAAGCCGCTTATGCGGACAAGGCGAAGTGGGCCGCGGTTAAAGCAGACCTGCTTGCCGGGCAACTGCTCGATATCACGCTCACGCCCGGGCTGTTCTACAACGGCTATTTCATGACGCCGGAAGGCTTGCCGGTCGATACCGTCGCCTTCGACAAATCCTTGCGCGCGATGTTGAAGACCGGGTGATCGGGCCGCTCTAACTCGCTGCAATGTCGATCCTGCGCTCGTACCGGGATCGAGCGCGGCCAGTTCCAGAGACGTATGATTTTTGCGAACGGCGGATGCGGGATAAGGCGGCTGTCACTTCTTCCGCATGGTGAATTGGCCTTGGCTGTTGACGTAGGCCTGGTAGCTGCCGGACGCATTCTTCCAGTCGGCCGACGCGGTCCCCTGCATTCTGATGTCCCACTTCGGGCAGACGATCGTGAGCGCCAATTCCCCGGTTTGCTCCTTGAGATTCCCGCTCACCGTACAAGCCGCCTTGTCGTCGTTGCTGTAGGTTCCGGAAAGGCGCCCCGCGCGCAGCCCCAACGTCAACGCATTCTCGTTTTTCGCATTGCCGTCCCAGCGGACCATCCATGCTCCGGCCGGGTCGTTGGGGCCGGCCAATCCCGTGCCTTGCGCTGCGATCAGGGCGAAAAGCGCCGCGCTGAACAGTTTTGAGCGATTCATCGATCCTCCGGGATATGCGATGGAAGTCCATGGTCCTGCGCGGACGTTAGCATGAGGCCGATCTCCCGGCTTTCTTGCCCTTTTCAGCCTCCGCCGCTATAACCCCGGCCGATCGCGGCCCCCGGCACCCCTGGAGGCTTGCCGCGCTCGAGGCGGCGAAAAATGCCGCCTTTTCCATTGGTTTAGATGAGGTTTTGTCATGGCGACCGTCAAGGAAATGCAGGCGACGGTACGTCCGAAGAGCGGCAAGGGGGCCGCCCGGGCGGAACGTCGCGCCGGCCGCGTGCCGGGCGTGATTTACGGCGAGAACAAGCCCCCGGTGACGGTCACGCTCGACCACAAGGAGCTGCGCCAGCGCATCTATGGCGGCCGCTTCCTCACCACGCTGTACAATATCGACGTCGACGGCACCAAGCACCGCGTGATTCCGCGCGACTTCCAGCTCGATCCGGTCAAGGACCAGCCGATCCACGTCGACTTCCTGCGGGTGGCGGAAGGCGCCGTCATCCGCGTCAACATTCCGATTCATGTGCTCAACTCCGAGCAGTCGCCCGGCGTCAAGCGCGGCGGCGCGGTCAATATCGTCACCCACACCATCGAGGTGATGTGCCCGGTCGAGTCGATTCCGGAATCGATCGACGTCGATATTTCAGACCTCGATATCAATTATTCCAAGCATCTGAGCGACGTGACGCTGCCGCCGAATATCCGCGTGGTCGCGCAAGGCGACATCACGCTGGTCACGGTGGTGGCGCCGTCCGGCTACGCCGAAGAAATGAAAGCCGCCGCCGAAGCCGCTGCCGCCGCTGCCGCGGCCGCTGCCGCCGCCGCCGCCGCCGGGCTGGTGCCCGGTGCCGAAGGTGCGGCTCCCGGCGCCGCTCCTGGCGCAACGCCCGGCGCCGCCCCTGGGGCGGTTCCCGGCGCCGCCCCTGCCGCCGGCGCCGCTGCGCCGGCGAAGTCCGACAAGAAGTGAGGTGGCAGTCGCGCAGTCCCGCCGCTCGAATGATCGGCGGCGGGCCGCGACGCCATTGATGCCATGCGGCTGTTCGTCGGTCTCGGCAATCCCGGCGCCAACTACGTCGGCAACCGCCACAATATCGGTTTCACGGCGGTGCAGGCGATCGCCACGCGGCACGCTATCGCGCCGTGGCGGCGACGCTTTCAGGGCGTGGCGGTCGAAGGCGACATCGGCGGCGTGAAAGTGCTGCTGCTGCTGCCCGGCACCTATATGAACGAGTCCGGGCGCGCGGTGGCGGAAGCCGCGCAGTTCTACAAGCTCGACCTCGCCGACATCGTGGTGTTCCACGACGAACTCGACCTGCCGCCCGGCAAATTGCGGGTGAAAACCGGCGGCGGCAATGCCGGCCATAACGGCTTGCGTTCG
>Ga0315281_10010487_pt1 | contig 12769 bp, 16 predicted proteins | sample YL17G07_0_MG_FD_204540 | JGI IMG/M metagenome (GOLD analysis project Ga0315281, IMG submission 204540) | Sediment microbial communities from Yellowstone Lake, YNP, Wyoming, USA - YL17G07_0 | ecosystem: Environmental > Aquatic > Freshwater > Lake > Sediment | place: USA: Wyoming | collected... | reverse complement strand
CTGCGTGATCCGCACGCGATCCTCGGGCGTGGCGTCCTGGCCGAGCATGAACAGTACCGGATCGCCGACGAAGCGGAACAGCGAAAACGCGATCAGCCCGACCGCCAGCATGACGAGTACCGCCTGGGCCAGGCGGCGAAGGATGAAGGCGAGCATGCGAGCCGCTACCTTGCCATAGAATCCGCGCGTGGCGGATTTTGCGCAAAAACTCGTTCTTTGGCAGCGGCGCCACGGCCGGCACGGTCTGCCCTGGCAGGGGACGCGCGACCCTTACCGTATCTGGCTGTCGGAAATCATGCTGCAGCAAACCCAGGTCGCGGCGGTCATTCCCTACTACGAGCGCTTCCTTGCCCGCTTTCCCGATATCGCCGCCCTGGCCGGTGCTTCGGAAGACGAGGTTCTGCAGCTTTGGAGCGGGCTGGGCTACTACGCTCGCGGCCGAAACCTTCTGCTCGCTGCGCGGGAAGTAGTCAAAGCAGGGCAGTTTCCCGACACATATGAGGAAATCCATGCCTTGCCCGGCGTCGGCCCCTCCACCGCCGCCGCCATTGCCGTGTTCGCTTTCGGCCGGCGCGCGGCGATTCTCGATGGCAACGTAAAGCGGGTGCTGGCCCGCTGCTTCGGGATCGAAGGCGAGAAACAGCAGTGGACGCTTGCGGAAAAGCTCCTTCCGGCGCGCGGCCTCGAGACTTACACCCAAGCGCTCATGGACCTCGGGGCGACTGTCTGCACGCGGACCAGGCCGGCCTGCGACCGCTGCCCTGTTGCCCGGGATTGCGTGGCGCGGCGCGACGGTCGGATCAACGAGTTGCCCGCCGCGCGCAAGCGCAAACCGCTGCCGCTGAAGCGCTCGACCTGGATCGTCCTGCTGCATGCGGGCTCGGTCTTGCTCGAGCGGCGGCCAAGCATGGGGATCTGGGGCGGGCTATGGGTTTTTCCGGAAGGCCCCGCGAGCGACATCAAGTATTTCTGCAAGCGGAATTTTTCCTGTGAAATCACCAAGGCGCAAAGAATGCCGGTGATCGAGCACGGATTTACGCATTTCCGGCTGAACATTCAACCGATTCGCTGTAGCGTACGGAAAATACTGCCGCGCGCGGAAGCGCCGGGGCGGATCTGGCTGGGCGTGGAGGACGCCATACGCGCCGCGGTCCCTTCGCCGGTAAAGAAATTACTTCTGGAATTGAGCGGTCGGATTTGAAGGGCAGCTGCGTATCCGCGTCACGACGCTACTTGCGACCTCGCCAGTAACCAGGACGCCGGCTATGGTGCGAGACAGCGAGGATGCGAATCTGATCGCCTACGACTGTATATATCAGCGCGTGACGAAAGCGCCGCATCACCAGACGACGCTTGCCGTAACGCCAAATCGCACCGAGACCCGGATATTGGAGCAAGAGGCTGACGGAGAATTCGAACTCCGCCAACAAGGACTGCGAGAGAGCGGTGCCTGCTGTTTCTCGGTAGAACTTAGCTGCCTCCCGGAGGTCTTCTTGCGCCTCGGGGTGCAGCCAGTAGTTCATCGAAACTCGGCTTTCAGTTTGGCGACAGCTTCCGGGCCGGGGATCAATGAGACGGCGCCACTTTCGATTTCCGCGTTGCGCCGCTCGACCTCTGCCGCCCAGGCATCCTCGACCTCGGGATCAACATCGAGACTCGCGATCAGTCGCTCGACCAGGTGCGCCCGTTCGGTTGCAGACAACTGCAGGGCTTCTGCTTCAAGCAGTTCGACGGTTGACGACATAGCCACCTCCGGGTGCGGGTTACGATTGACGGATAGGTTGCCACAATGTTGCGGTCGACGGCAACCAACCGCTGATGGCCTTTCTGGTAGTGCCGCGCCCAGCTTAGCGGAATGTGTCAATGAGAATGAGACACCTACCTTCGTAGAATTACTGTCGAAAGGTAGGCCAATGACGTCGTCGAGGAAGAAGCTGAAGATGGTGGCGTTGAATGCAGAAGTGGCCGCGGGGAAAGCCGCGGGAGCCGGACCGGCGAGCGCGGGTTTGCCCGCGGCGCGCGCGAGGCCGGACCCGGAGGTCAGAGCGCTTGCCAAGCGGCGCAAGTTCGACGCGGCGTACAAGCTTGCATTGGCAGAAGCAAGTAGGCACTGGTAGAAACTCGCTTCTGCCGGCAGGTATCCAGATACGGAAACTTGCTCGAACCGCTTCGCGTCCCGTTTCCGTTCTGGGGGGGTGCTGCTACTGATCTGAGCTGTTCGAGGCTTGCGCGCTTTCGACCAGCAGCCGTTGCAGGATTTCGAGGCGCTGCACGCTGTCATCGAGTGCCAGCAGTTTTTGTTTGGCGGCGGCGGGCAAGGGCAGCACTTCGGCGAGGCGCGCGCCTACCCAGGCGCTCGAATCGAGCAGGAAGGGCTTGGCGAACAGACGCTCGCCGTGCTCGGCAACGATGCGCTCGAGGAGCTGCCTGCAGGCGCGGAATTTCTCCGGCATTGGCGTATCGGCATCCTCGGCGAGAAGCGCGATGTCGGCGAGGATCAAGCCATCAGCGCGGATCCGTTTTTCGAGCACGCGGAAGCGCTCGCCGCCTTGCGTGACCAGCTGCAGGAGCCCGAGCTGCTGCATGTCCCATTGCGTGATGCGCGCGAGACACCCCAGATCCTCGTGCGTTGCCGGCGCTCCGACCTCGGCGCCTTGGCGGATCAGGCAGACGCCGAAAGGGGTGCTGTCGCGCAGGCATCCCTTGGCCATTTCCAGGTAGCGTTGCTCGAAGATCCTGAGCGGCAGCAGGCCGCCCGGGAACAGCACCGTGCCCAGCGGGAAGAGTGGAATATCCTTGCGGGTGTCAGTCATTCACCTGCCGCTGCAGCCACCGCGGCGAGGCCGCGATGGCGCACCAGCACCCGCGCTTCGGCGCTGAACGCACGCGCCAGCCGTTCGGCGAGGTAGACCGAGCGGTGGCGCCCGCCGGTGCAGCCGATCGCGACGGTGAGGTAGTTGCGGTTGTCGCGCCGCACCTCGGGCAGCCAGCGCGCGAGGAAGGCGCGCACATCCTCAAGAAACGCGCCGACTTTTTCCTGGCGTTCCAGGTACTCGATCACCGGCGCATCGCGGCCGGTGAGATTGCGCAGACCCGTTTCGTAGTGCGGGTTGGGCAGCATCCGTGCGTCCACCACCCAGTCCGCATCGAGCGGCAGGCCGTCGCGGAACGCGAACGACTCGAAGAGCAGGGTCAGCGAGCCCTCCCCCAGCCCCAGCAGGTCCTTGATCCAGTTGCGCAGCACCTTGGGCTGCAGGGCGCTGGTGTCGATGCGGTGGCCGAGCTCGGCGACGCCGGCAAGCAGCGCGCGCTCGCGCTCGATCGCCTCGCTGAGCGTAAGACCCGCCGTCAGACCGGAACCGGCCAGCGGGTGGCTGCGCCTGGTCTCGGAGAAGCGGTGCAGCAGCGTCGCGCCGCTGGCTTCGAGGAAGAGCAACTTCGATTCCGCGCCGCGCGATTTGAGCGCCGCAATCTGGTCCGGGAGCGACGACAGCGCGACGCTTCGCGCATCGACGCTGATGGCGATGCGGTCGTGTCCCGCCGCGCCCAGGAATTTCACGACATCGAGCAGCAGCGTCGCCGGCAGATTGTCGACGCAGTAATAGCCGCTATCTTCCAGAACGTCGAGCGCAATGCTCTTGCCCGAACCCGACAAACCGCTGACCAGGACCAGCTGCATGGCGCTCTTAAGTTTCGCCCTCCATGGCGCGTCTCTGCCGCTCGTGGAACTCGGCGGCGGAATCCTTGCCACGCAGCTGCAGGATGTAGTTGCGCACCGCCGCTTCGAGCAGCACCGCGAGGTTGCGGCCGGCGGCGACAGGAATCACCACCTTGCGCACGGTCACGCCGAGAATTTCCTCGGACAGCTCCGACAGCGGCAGGCGTTCAGTGGTGTCGCGCGCGCTGCCCTTGGCGGGTTTTTCGAGGTGGGCGACGAGTTTCAGTTTCATCTTCGGCCGCACCGCCGTTTCGCCGTAGATGGCGCGGATGTTGATGAGGCCGAGGCCGCGCACCTCGAGGAAATCCTTGAGCAGCGGCGGGCAGCGGCCCTCGAGCGTGGTCGCCGCAATGCGCGAGATTTCGACCACGTCGTCCGCCACCAGCCCCTGGCCGCGGCTGATCAGCTCCAGCGCGAGCTCGCTTTTCCCCACGCCGGAATCGCCGGTGATCAGCACGCCCACGCCGAGCACGTCCATCAGCACGCCGTGGCGTTCCGTGCTTTCGGCGAGCCGCTTGGCGAGGTAATTCGCCAGCTTCGCGATGACACGCGCGGCTGGAAGGGGGGAGGTGAAGAGCGGTGTCTGCGTGCGCTCCGCGCCCTCCATCAATTGCGGCGGCGGCGCCACTCCGTCGGCGAAGATCAGCGCCGCAGGCGCGGGCCCGAACAGCCGGTCGGCGAGCCCGGCGATCGTGCCCGCCTCGTAGGCGCCGATCACCTGCACGCTGTTGGGGTGGGTGATGTTCAGGTGGCCGATCAGCGCCGCCGCCGCGGCCGATTCGCGGCGCACCGCGGTGCGCCCTTCGCGCCCGGCTACCCAGGCAAGCGAAAGCGCCTCGCGGTTGTCCTCATGCAACTGCGCGACGTCGACCTGCAGCATCGGGCTGCCATGCGGAGATGATCTGATGCAGTGCCGCGGCGTCTGCGGCGAGCGCCATTGCTTCGCGCAGCGCGCGGTCGCTGAACATCTGCGCCAGTTCGGAAAGGATCTCGAGGTGCTTTTCGGTGGCGTGCTCGGGCACGAGCAGCGTGAACGCGAGGCTGACCGGCTTGCCGTCCGGGGCGTCGAATGGCACCGGCTGGGCGAGGCGCACGAACGCTCCCAAGGCGTCCTTCAGGCCCTTGATGCGGCCGTGCGGGATGGCGACCCCCTGCCCGAGGCCCGTGGAGCCCAGGCGCTCGCGGGCAAACAGGCTCTCGAACACCACACCCCTCGCAATGCCGTGCTGGTTTTCGAACAGCAGGCCGACCTGCTCGAAGAGCCGCTTTTTGCTCGAGGCGGCAAGGTCGGGAAGGACATTCGGCAGCGGGAGCAGCTTCGCAACTAGGCTCATCGAAGGGCGCGGATTATATACCGGGGCAGTGCCAGCATGCGCCGACCTAGGCCAGATCGTGCTTCGCCGCGCTGCCCTGCGGCCTGCCGGAGTGCCGATCTTTGTATTTGAGTACCTGCCGGTCGAGCTTGTCCACCAGCACGTCGATCGCCGCGTACAGGTCCGCCTGTTCGCAGGCGCAGTGGATTTCCTTGCCAGGCACGTGCAGCGTCACTTCGGCTTTCTGGCCGAGCTTGGACGCCGAAAGCGTCACGTGCGCGTCGAGCACATGGTCAAAATGGCGCTTGATGCGCTCCAGCTTGCCGGTGACATGGCCGCGGATGGCTGGGGTTATCTCGAGTTGATGGCCGACGATATTGAGGTTCATTACAGGCTCTTCCTCTGGTTGACAGGCGGAATTTGCAACGATTCCCGGTATTTTGCAATCGTGCGCCGCGCCACCACGATGCCCTGTTCTCCCAGGATCTGCGAGATGCGCGAGTCGGACAACGGCGCCTTGCTGTCCTCGGCGGCAACCAGCTGCTTCAACAGCGCGCGGATCGCGGTGGAAGAGGCCGCGCCGCCGGTATCGGTGGCGACGTGGCTGCCGAAGAAGTACTTGAGCTCGTAGGTGCCGCGCGGCGTCGCCATGAATTTCTGCGTGGTCACGCGCGAGATCGTGCTTTCGTGCACGCCGAGCACGTCGGCGATCTCGCGCAGCACCATCGGCCGCATCGCGACTTCGCCGTGCTCGAGGAAATTGCGCTGCCGGTCGACAATTGCCTGCGCTACCCGGAGTATGGTGTCGAAGCGCTGCAGCACGTTCTTGATCAGCCAGCGCGCCTCCTGCAATTGCGTGGCAAGCGCGTTGCCGCCGCTGTTGCGCGGCCGCGCCGCGAGCTCCGCATACAGGCGGTTGACGCGCAGGCGCGGCATGGCGTCGTGGTTCAGGCTGGCCCGCCAGACGCCCTTCACCTTGCGTACCACCACATCGGGTGTGATGTAGCGCGCCTCGAGTCTGGAGAAAGCGGCGCCGGGACGCGGATTCAAGCCGCGGATCAGGGCTTGCGCGGCGCGCAATGCCTCGTCGTCGGCGCCGGTAAGGCTTTTCAGGCGCACGTAGTCGCGGCTCGCGAGAAGACCGAGGTGCTGCTCGCAGATCGCAAGCGCGAGTGCGGTTACGGCGCCGTTAGCCGCGTCGTTTTCCCTCATGGCGCGGATCTGCAGCGCCAGGCATTCGCCGGGCGCGCGCGCCCCCACGCCCGCGGGCTCGAAGTTCTGCAGGTGTCTGAGCGCGATCGCGAGCTCCTCGACGTTGACGTCGGCCTCGGCCGACATGAGCGCCGCGATTTCCTCCAGCGACTGCGTCAGGTAACCGTCTTCGTCCAGCGCGTCTATGAGCAGCTCGACCAGCGCGCGGTCGCGCGGTCCCAGGTTGGTCAGTGCGAGCTCGCTGTTAAGGTGATCGCGCAGCGTCGGCAGGTCCGCTGCCGTGCGGCTGCGGTCGCCGTCGTCGTCCGCGCCGCTGTCCTCGGTGCCGCGCCAGGGCGCGGCGAAGTCGGCGGGTAACTCTTCATTGCGCTCGGGATTCGCGCCCGTGGTCTCGTCGGACGATGTCCCCGCGGGCGCCTCGTGCTCCGGGCCGACCGGGCCGGTGGCGGCTGCCGCATCGCTTTCGCCATCCTCGCGCTCGAGGATCGGGTTGTCCATCAGCAGGCGCTCGATTTCCTGGTTCAGTTCGACCGTCGAGAGCTGCAGCAGGCGGATCGATTGCTGCAGCTGCGGCGTCAGCGTCAGGTGCTGCGAGAGCCGGAACTGCAGGGTCGGTTTCATCTCGACGGGCTGCGCGGCTACATGCGGAAGTGCTCGCCCAGGTAGACGCGGCGGACATTGTCGTTGTCGACAATCTCTTCCGGCCGCCCATTGGCAAGCACCGCACCCTCGTTGATGATGTAGGCGCGGTCGCAGATGCCGAGCGTCTCGCGCACGTTGTGGTCGGTGATCAGCACTCCGATGCCGCGTTCCTTGAGATGTCCGATGATGCGCTGAATGTCGAGCACGGCGATCGGGTCGATGCCGGCAAAGGGCTCATCGAGAAGGATAAAGGCGGGTCTGGTGCCCAGTGCGCGCGCAATTTCCAGGCGCCGGCGCTCGCCGCCCGAAAGCGAAAGCGCGGTATGCTTGCGCAGGTGCGCGATGTTCAGCTCGTCGAGGAGTTCGGCGAGGCGCGGCTGGATTTCCGGCGCCGGCAGGCCCTGCAGCTCGAGCACCGCCTGCACGTTTTCTTCCACGGAGAGCTTGCGGAACACCGAGTTTTCCTGCGGCAGGTAGGAAATGCCGAGCCTCGCGCGACGATGAATCGGCAGCCGCGTGAGTTCGCGCTCGTCCAGGTGGATGCGCCCCGCGTCCGCCGGGACCAGCCCGACGATCATGTAGAAGCAGGTGGTCTTGCCGGCGCCGTTCGGGCCGAGCAGTCCGACCACTTCACCGCTGGCGACGTCCAGCGACACGCCCTGGACGACGGTGCGCGACTTGAAGCGCTTGCGCAGATTCTCCGCGCGCAGAACGCTCATTTCGCTTCCGGCTTCGACTTCGGCTGGATCACCGCTTTCACGCGGCCCCCGGGCGCGCTCGGCGCGGCGCCCTTCGCGGCGCTCACCGAAAAAAACTCGGTGCGCTGGTCGAGGAAGATGTATTCGCCGTTTACGATGTCCTGGTCGCGCGTCACGCGCGCACGCTCGAACAGCTCGATGCGCTCATTGCGGTCGTCGATCTCGACGCGCAGCGCCTCGCCCTCGGTCCAGACGCCTTCCTTGTCGCCCTTGCGGTCACCCTTCTGGCGGAAGCGCACCGGCTTGCCGTGCGCAGTGGCGAGTTGGAAGCCCTCGGCGTCCTGGTGCACGACGATGCGGTCGGCGCGCACCACCACCGTCCCCTTGGTGAGCACGACGCTGCCCTCGAAGATGCTCATGCGCTTCGCGTCATCCGAGCTCATCCGGTTCGCCTCGATGTGCGTTGGTTTGTCCTTGTCCGCCTTTTCGGCGAGCGCCGGGCCGCAGTACGCGCATCCCAGAACCAGCGCGGTGGCTAAGGTTCGCATGTTCAAGCTGATGATCATTTTGTCTTGGGCTCGAACTGGCCGCGCACCCGCTCGCGCAGGAACAGCTCCTTCGTATCGTTGTGATACTCCATGCCGCGGCCCGAGAGCACGCGATTTTCCTCCGTGATCACGACATCGCGATCCGTGCGGATCACCGAGTGCGCCTGAACCACGTGCATGAAGCTGGTGCGCATGCGCGTCTCGGAGTGCTCGGGCCCGGCCTCGCGCACGACCAGCACGTTGCCGTAAAGGAATACTTCCTCGCCGTCCTGCGACAGCGTGCCGCGGTCCGCTGTAAGTGTCACGCGCGGTTCGTCCGGCTTGGTCTGCACCACGCGCGGTGCGACCAGATCGGTGGAGTCGTCGTCCGGGTAATGTAACATTTTCGTCGCCGCGAGCGTGGACTCGACCTTGCCCTGCACGTTGTATCGCGTGTGCGCGAGGTTATCCACCACGTAGTCCGGGTCATGGCGCCGCTGCGACGGGTGCGCGCCTTCTTCCTCCCGCACAGTCCTCTCCAGCCAGAACGTCAAGCCCGCGAGCGCCAGCATCAGCAGCAGCGGGAACATCCTGGTGGTGGACAGTCTCACGCCAAATACCGCGCCAGGGCGGCCTCGAGGGTACCCTGCGAACGCATAAGGAGGTCGCAGATTTCGCGCGCCGCGCCGGCGCCAGCCGGGGCGCGCGCGACGTACTGGACATGGCTGCGCACCAGCTCATGCGCCTGGCGCGGCGCGCAGGCGAAGCCGCAGTGCCGCAGCACCGGGAGGTCGACCAGATCATCGCCCATGAAACCGGCCTCGCCAGCGGGAATACCCAGCTTCGCGCAGAGGGCTTCGAACGCGGCCAGTTTGTCGTCGATTCCCTGCAGCAAGTGCGGGATGCCCAGATCACCGGCGCGCAGCGTGACCGCCGGGGAGGTTCGTCCGCTTAGCAAGGCGACGGTAACGCCCGAGCCCATCAGCAGTTTGATGCCGTGGCCGTCAAGAGCGCAGAATGCTTTCCATGTCTCGCCTGACGGGCCGTACCACAGCCGGCCGTCGGTCAGCACGCCGTCAACGTCAAACAGCATCAGCCTAACGCGCCGTGCGCGTTCCAATGCATCACGCCGCGCGCGTTCCTGTACGTCACGCTTTGCTCTCGCCAGCGCGTCTGGGGATTCTGCTTGCATCCGCTCTAGAGGATCTTCGCCCGGAACAGATCGTGAATATTGAGAGCGCCGACCAGCTCGCCGCGCGCATCAACCACGAGCAGCTGATTCACTTTGTGGCTCTCCATGATCTCGACCGCTTCCACGGCCAGCGCTTCGGGCCGGATAGTGCGCGGGCCGGGCGACATCACGTCGGCGACGCGCGCCGCGGCGAAGTCGGTGATCCGCTCAAGCGCGCGCCGCAGGTCGCCGTCGGTGACGATGCCGCAGATGCGGCCCGCGGCGTCGAGCACCGCGGTCATGCCGATGCTGCCGCGGGACATCTCCAGAACCGCCTCCTTGAGTGTCGCACTGTCGGCGACCTTGGGCATGTCGGCGCCGGAGCGCATCACGTCGGCAACGTGCGTCAGCGGACGGCGGCCAAGCGCACCGCCCGGATGCGAGCGCGCGAAATCGTCCGCGGAGAAGCCGCGCGCGTCGAGCAGCGCGACCGCGAGCGCATCGCCCAGCGCCAGCGCCGCCGTCGTGCTCGCCGTGGGTGCGAGGTTGAGCGGGCAGGCTTCCTGATCGACGGCTGCATCGAGGAACACGTTTGCTTCGCGAGCGAGCGACGAGGTGGCGCTGCCGGCGATCACGATCAGCTTCGCGCCCCGGCGCTTCACCAGGGGCACGATCTGCAGCAACTCGTCGCTCTCCCCCGAATAGGAGATGCCGATGAAAATGTCGTCGCGCTGGATCATTCCCAGGTCGCCGTGGCTCGCTTCGGCCGGGTGGACAAAGTATGCGGCCGTGCCGGTGCTCGACAGGGTGGAGGCGATTTTGCGCGCGATATGTCCCGATTTACCGATGCCGCTGACGATCACGCGGCCTTCGCACGCCAGGATAAGCGTAACCGCCGCGAGAAAGCGCTCGTCCAGGCGATCGATGAGCGCGCGCACCGCGTCGGCTTCGATCGCCAGCACGCGGCGCGCGAGTTCCAGCGCTGAAGCCGTGGCGCGCTTCGGTATCATGCGGGAAAGTATAGCCCAAGCCCTTCATTTTTCTGGCGTAAAGTCGGCGCTATCCAGGCGCAGGTTGCGGCCCTGATCCCAGCGCCGGTTGCAGCACGGAACGCGCCGCCAGCGGCGCGTCGGCGATGATGCGGGCGATCTTTGCTCGTTGGGCCGCGGAGGCTTTCAACCCCTGCGCGAGCAGCGCCAGCGCCTCCTTGTCGCGCCCGGCCAAGGCGAGGTAGACGCATTGGCGGCTTACGATCTGGCTCGAGGGCCAGACGCGCAGAACGCGTTCGCCGATCGCGATTTTCTCGGCCAGTCCGTCGCCATCGAGCGGCAGCGCGAGGAAAAGCCATGGCTCGACGTGCGGGGCGAGCAAGCCGTGGCGCAGTTCGCGCAGCGTGGCACGATCGGCAAGGACCTCGGCATCGGGCGCCAGGGAACGCCCCGCGAACACCGGACTCGCGAGGTCGAAACGGACGTAGTCCTTCAGGGTGACGGCGAGAGCGGCCGTCCCGGCAACAGCACTCGCCGCAAGAAGCGTTCGCACGGCGCGCGGACGCATCTGGAGTCCACTGCTCGCCCCGACGCCCATTACCAGGGCCGTCACAGCGAGAAAGTGGGCATACCAGAGCGGATATTCGAGCAGCGCATGCATGATGCCGACGCCTGTACAGGCAGCCACCCACCAGATTGCCGGATTTGGCGCGCGCAAGAAATCGCCGGCTGATCGTCGCGCCCAGACCAGCAGTCCGGCCACCACCGGCACGGCCCCGGCGAGGCCGGTCTCGGCAAGGAGTTGCAGGAGCAGATTGTGGGGCGAGCTCCAGATTTCCCCGCCGGCCATCTCGACTGGCAGTCCATGCACAAACCCGGCGCCGGAAAACTCTCCGGGACCGACCCCGATCCATGGGGCGGCTGCAAACAGTTGCCAGGCCAGCTCCCAGGCAAGCAAGCGCTGTCCTGAGTATGTGTCCTGAGCAAAGGCCCCTTCCGCGGGCGCGCTTCTGTGGAATCCACTGTCGATCGTGACGCCAAGGGCGTTCAGCCCGGCGGGAACCAGCCATTGCAGCAGTAATCCGGAGACCGCAAGTACGATCGAGGCGTTGCAGAGTCGGCGGGCGGGCGCGCCTTCGTTTCGACGCAGCGCGACCCATCCCAGCAGCGCAAAATACCCGAGGTACAGAAAAGACGAACGCGAGGCGGCGAGCGCCGCGCCCGCCAGCAGGAGCAGGCCTGCGGCGATCGCCGCCATCCGCCCGATTTTGCCGCGCGCAAACAGATAGACGAGCGAAGCCTCGCCGAGGGCAAGGTAATTGGCATACAGATTCGCCTGCCCGACGTTGCCGATCGCCCGGGGACCGTGCAGATAGGAAACGAAGGAATCAATGAGCGGCGGGATTCCCGTTACCTGCAGCACGCCGGCGATCGAGTTCGCGGCGGCGCCAGCGAGCAGGAATGCGGCGAGCGTGTCGCATACCCGCTCCTGTCCGAGCTGCGTCGCCAATCCATGACCCAGGATGACGAGGAGCGCCGCGAACAGTGCGTACAGCGCCCATAGAAGAGGAGATTGCGGGTACGCGGCGTGGCCGCCGAACGCACGCACGACGAGCGTCAGCGCAAACAGGCCCAGCCAGACAGACAGCGCGGGTATCCGGGCCGCTGTGTTTCTGCGCGCGACGGCGGTGAGGCCCATGGCCGCCAGACCAAGGGCGAACGCGAGCCATTCATCGTAAAAAGTTCGCAGCGGCGGGAAGTGCCGTGGTTGCAGGAAAGGAATCAGGCACATCCCCCCCGCGAGCAGCAGGCTCGCCGCGCGCGGGTCAAAGCGGCCTGCGTTCGCGTCGCGCATCACGTTCGCGTCGCTAATGGGACAACGAAAAAAAAGCCAGCCCGAAGGCTGGCCTTTTTCCCGCTGCGCGAGGATTGATTAGAACTGGCGGCAGAGTATATAGGCGTTGGTGCCCGTTTCCAGGTAACCGCCGCTGGTCGCAGCGAGGCCCGCGCTGATGACCACGCTTCCGGCACCAAGCACGGCGCGAACCGCTCCCCCGGAAGGGTTGCCATCGTCCATCTGCACATCCAGCGCAATGGCGACCTTGTCGGGCAGGTTGGTCGAGCACATGATGAGGCCGGTAAAGCCGCCGAGAACCGCGACGGGGGCGGCAGCAACGGCTGGCCCTTGCCCGGTCTGCACACCGATTATGCCGTTAAAGGCATTCTGCGGCTGCGCGTAACCGGCGCCGGCGATGAAACCCGAGCGGCGCAGGTGGTCCCACCACATGCGAGATTCATCGGTATCAGTGGTTGAAGAGTAGACCCCGGTCATGGTGCGATCGCCGTTTCCACTGCCGGGCGGTACAGCAGCTACGCCCCAGCGAGTCGCCAGGTTGTCGTCGCCCGGCGTGGCTCTATAGCGGTCCTGGTAGCCGAAGTAGGCCGCCGAGACACCCGAGAAGTCGGCAATCGCGTTCTTGATCTTGGCCTGGACGATCA
>Ga0315281_10010486_pt1 | contig 12770 bp, 14 predicted proteins | sample YL17G07_0_MG_FD_204540 | JGI IMG/M metagenome (GOLD analysis project Ga0315281, IMG submission 204540) | Sediment microbial communities from Yellowstone Lake, YNP, Wyoming, USA - YL17G07_0 | ecosystem: Environmental > Aquatic > Freshwater > Lake > Sediment | place: USA: Wyoming | collected... | reverse complement strand
ACCGCGCCGGCGTCGCGACCGCCGCACCAGAGTTCCACGCTGGCTGGGACGGCGCGTTGGATCGCCTGCACCTCGTGGACGGCGGCTGATCGGTTGTCCTCCGATACCAGGCTCAGACCAAGGAGGATGGCGTTGGATCGCTGCACCGCCGCCACGATCTCACTGCCCGGCAAATCCGCGCCGAGATAGGCAACATCCAAGCCTGCATCCAGCGCCAGCAGCGCCACCAGCAAGAGCCCGAACTCGTGCCGCTCGCCCGCAGGCGTTGCCAGCAACACCGTCCGCGATTCCGACCGGGCGCGCGTGTGGATGAGGCTCGCCAGCAGGTTGCGCAGGAGCCCCGTGAACAGATGCTCGTGCGCGATCGCCAGGGTGCCGCTACTCCAGCGGTCACCTACCTCCTGCAGCAGCGGCGCCGCAACTTGGTGGACAAAGGCACGGCATCCGAGTCCGATCACGGCATCCCCAAGCAGCCTAGCCACCGCCGCATGATCGAAGCACTCCAATCGCTCCACGATCTGCGCCACGAGATGCTGGCCCGCCGTGCGATGCTCGCCCTCTCGCGGTGCTTGTCCTTCAGGCAGCCTTTGTGCCGCGAGCTGCTTCAACTCCGATTGGCTCAAGGCAGCAACGTCCCCAATCGCTCTGCCCGCATCTACCACCCGCGCCAGCGAACGCAGGTGTGCAACGTCAGCCGACGTGTACAGCCGAGCGCCGCGCGCTCCGCGGATGGGCGCTACCACGCCGTAGCGCTTTTCCCATGCACGAATGAGATCAGGCGTCAGCCCGGTCACTGCTGCCACGGTCCGCAAGGGAAAGGCATCGTGGACGTGAGTTGGATGGTGTGGACTGCCCCCCGTCCTGCGTGTGGCGTTCCTATCACTCGTACCAGCTGGTTTCACTCTTGTTCCCGCCGTGCGGGTCACCTGGTCACCGTGCGCTGTGCGACGGCTCATACGTGGTTCCGGAGCATCAACTCTTTGGGGTGCGGTTCGAGATACGTCTGTGCCTGCAAGTAGGAAACCCCGAAGTGCCGCACGTGGTGCCGCACCAAGGTGAGCGGGACCACCAGTGGCACCACACCCCGCCCGTAGTCATCGATGAGCTCGACCAGCTCCTGCCGGGCGGCGCTGTCGAGCTGATCGGTGAAGTATCCGAGGATGTGCTGCAATACGTTCACGTGCCGTTTGGGCGTGGCCATCACCTCGAGGGCGCTCATGAACTGCGCCTCATAGGATGCGCGCAGTGCCGGACGCGCCAGCCCTTTTGCACCAGCCACCAGGCGTCCCAGCTCCGCATAGAGCCGCGGCGAGTGTGCCATGAGCTGCAGCTTGTGCGCGGTGTGGAAGGCCACCAGGCTACCGATCGTCCATCGGCCGCCGAACCCGGAGCGCAGACGGCGATAGGCGAACACCCGCTCGACGAAGTTCTCGCGCAGGCGCGGGTCACTCAGGCGACCCTCTTCCTCCACCGGAAGGTGCGGGAAGGCCTGCAGCAATGCCTCGGCGAACAGGCCGCGGCCGCTCGCGACCGGGCCGCTGCGCCCGTAGATTTTCACGCGCTCCATGCCGCAGCTCGGAGAGTTCTTCTTGAGCACGTACCCGCACAGATCGTGAGCGGCGAGCCCGGCAACGCGCCGCGCCGCGTAGCGGTGCATGGTGTTGGTGTAATCGATGCCCGTCTTGGTGGTGACGAGGCACACCTGATCCCCGATGCGGCGCAAATGCATCGATTCCCGGGGCACGCCGAGCCCGGCCTCGACTTCGGGACACACGGGCACCCATTCGACGTAGCGGCCGAACGTCTCGACGAGGAACGGGTCGCGCTTGTGCCCGCCATCGAAACGCACGTGTTCGCCCAGCAAGCAGGTGGATACGCCGATTCGGATCGGTGCGTCCGGCGGGTTCGCCGCCGCCGTGCCCGGCACGACGGGCTTCGATGGTCCAACCGATCTCACGCGCTTCACTCCTCCCCAAGCGTATTAATGTGCTTGATGTAGGCGGCACTGTCGAACTTCCGCGACGTGCTCGCGTACGACATGTAGCGAATCGTGCCGTAGACGGGTCGCTCGGGGCCCCACGCCCGATCGTGTTTGCCAGCGATGGCCCACGCTACCCCGGCGTAGCCGTTCGGATCGCGGCCGTCGAGCTCGTAGCGATCATTCAACGTCACCGCGATCTCGTATGCGGCTTCCGCCGATTCACTCCATTCCAGGATCTTCTTCGCCCAATACATCCGCAGGTAGCCGTGCATCCAGCCGGTGCGCACCATCTGCCGCTGCGCCGCGTTCCAGAGATCGTCGTGCGTCTCTGCCTGTTCGAGCTGCCGCGGTGTGTAGCGATGCACCCGCGGATCGGCCCGATGGGCAGCGAGGGTTCGCAACGCCCATGGCTCCGCGCTGCTGAGGCGATCATATGCCGGGTTGTAGCGGACGAAGTTCACTGCCAACTCACGCCGGACGATCAACTCTTCCAGAAAGGCCTGGCGGTCACGGGCGGGGGCGTCGGCATCGCGGACAGTGAGCGCCACGGTATGCGGTCCGATGTGTCCCAAATGCAGATAGGGTGATAACTGGCTGGTGGCGTCGTGCTCGGGATGGTTGCGGTGCTCGGCGTAGCCGGCCAAGCGCTCGGCCAGAAAGCGGCGCAACACGCTGCGGGCGGCGTGGCTGCCACCCCGACACGTCGCCACAGGGCTCACTGAACGGTCGACGGGAAAACCGTCAAGCAGGCTCAGATCCGGATGGAGCGTCCGCAGTCGCCGCGGCGTAGTCCAGGTATGCCGCGGCACGTGACGGCGGATGGGACGCAAGAAGTGGGGAAGCTGGGCGTGAATCCGTGGGCGGATCGTCCGCGCCGCGTAGTTTTCCTTCTGCAAGAGGCGCGATGGGACGATGACGTCCGCGTCGACCGTCCAGAACGGCACGCACAGCCGCGCCGCGGTCTGCCGCTTGGTGCGTTCGGCTGCCCGCAGCGGGTTCTCGTCCCCAATCACGAGCGCCGGCCGCACCTCGTCACAGAACTGCATGAAATCCTGGTCGGGAGACTTGCGCACCACGAAGGCGATGCCGCGATGTGCAAGGTCTTCGGCAACATCGCGCAAGCCCTCTACCAGAAACTGGTAGTGACGCAGGTTGGCCCCCGCCACCCCGGCGACGAGACCGAAGTAAACGACCACCGGCTTGCCGATGGCATTGGCGGCCGCGATCGCGGTCTCCAGAGCAGGATTGTCCGTGGCCCGTTGGGCGCGCTGCATCCAGTAGATAACGGCGCGGCCGGCCTGATCAGGATGACCGCTGCGGCGGACGGTGACGCGGGGGTCGACGGTAAGCTGCTCTATATCCACGCTCGGCATTTTCGTATTTGGAAGCCGGTCGGCGGTCTATTACATGGGTAGCCCTATTTCCTACTCCCAACGTTGTGGCACGTTCCGGATCTGTGCGGTCTCGTAGCCCTCGCGGGCGAGCAACTCTACGATGCGCTGGTAGTCGGATTCCGGGATCGCCGGCTGGCGGGCCATGATCCAGACGTAGTCGCGTTTTTCTCGCCCGATCACCGTCTGGGTGTAGTCGCTGTTCAAGTACACGATGCGAAAGTCGCCCTTGAACGGCCAGACGAACTGCATCCCCCAAACCGCATTGGTCTGCGTATCGAGGACGAACCCGCGTGGCCGATAGTGCTTCGGCGCGCCGTTGTAGCTGCCTTGGCGGAATGTGAAGGTGGTTGCAATGGTCCCGTCGGCATCGAGCCGGTACGACTCGACCGCGTTGTAGGCATCCTTTTCGACGAAGGTCGGAATGTTGGCAATCACATACCAGTCGCCCATGAAACGCTGCAGATCCACATGAGTCACAGTCTGGATGGGGGGCCGCTGCACATCCGCGCAGCCAGCCAGGACGATACCGCTGACCAACAGCCAAAGCTGCGAATTCCGCTTCATAACCCTCTTCCGTAAGAATGTGTCTTCCCGTCCCGCGCTTCAGCGATCCCGTCGGCGGAACGCGTAGGTGGTCCGGGGAAAAAGGCATTCGTACGCATGATGTAGTCGCGATACGCGGGGCGACGCTCACTGATGTCCTTCTCGAGCAACGCGACGCCCGAGACCCTAAGCAGCAGGAACGACATCAGGATCGGCCCCACGAAGGACCACCAGCCGCCCGCCGCGAACGCAATGAGATAGAACCCCCACCAGATGCAGCAGTCGCCAAAGTAGTTGGGGTGGCGGGTGTAGCGCCAAATGCCCTGGTCCATCACCTGCCCACGGTTGGCGGGAACACTCTTGAAGCGGGCCAGCTGCCAGTCCGCGACGGATTCGAAGCCAAAGCCGACGGCCCACAGTGCCACGCCGGCGTAGTCGAGCGCGGCAACCTGCCGCGGGGCGGCAATCGCGGCAAGCAGTGGCACAGAGATGATCCATGCGAGTGTGCCTTGCAAGCCGAAGATCAGGTACAGGCTCTTGAGGGCGAAGCGCGGTTCGTTACGGTGCCGAATTTCCTGGTACCGGCGATCTTCGGACTCACCCCAGTTACGCCAGGTGAGATAGCCGGCGAGGCGGAGCGCCCAGAGGCCGACAAGGACCAGGACAAAAATCGTGCGCGGGCCTGCCTGCGGAACCGTCAGCGCATAGCTCGCAGCGCCGGCCAGGAACAACAGCGGCCACAAGCTGTCGACGATGCTCACGTCGCGTTTGACGAGGCTGACGCACCAGGTGATTAGCGCCAAGGTCAGAATGACCACGAAGCCGGTGAGAAAGCTGCTGGAATCGAACATGCCGCCGCCCGTCACCTGCTGTCGAATTGGCGCAGGTGATCGACGAAGAAAGAGGCGAGGTGCTCCCCCGCAACAGGCCAAGCGTACCTCAGGCTGAGGTGCGGGAATTCGGCCCGCAATGCGTTTATGATCTCCGGTATGTCGCTCTCGGCGTGGACGCCACCCGGCGTCAACATCGATGGAACCGCCACGATGTCGGTCACGCCCTCCGCGGCGAGTTCCCGCACCGCCTCGGCCACTGTCGGTGCGCAGAATTCGTTGTACGCGAGCAGGAGGCGAGCGGGTTCCAGCCGCGGTCGAATTTGCGCCGCGAGGCTCTCCAAGCCGGCCTTGTAGGGGTCGTTGGCCGGAGTACGGGGCCAATGCCGTAGTTCCGTCTCCAGTGCAACTTCCTCCGGGGACGGCGGCGCCCCGGTGGCGCGTCGTCGGGCCTCCAGCCCGCGCAGCTGCATCAGACGCTCGCGCGGATAGTCACGTGGGACCCCGCCGTGCCCCACCAGTACAAACGCGCGGCTAGCCCGCACATCGAGCGCCCGCTCTGTATCTGCGTGTGGCGCACCAGATTGCCGCGCCCCTGCCATGACCGGTCCACCTTTCCCCATCTCAGTATATCCGTGTCCTCTAGTAGCGCGGATCGCTGGTGATGTCAATAGATGTCAGGACGGAAGTTGACAATCTGCCGTTCGCAAGCTAAGAAGGCCGTGTGCACAGCACGCACGTCGTGAGCTTGGGAGGGCACTGATGGGTCGATTGCTAAACTTCGCGATGTTCTACCTCGGCTGGTTTGCCTGCGTGGTCGGTGCCGCCCGGGGGCACCTCTGGCTGGGGCCGGCCGTGGTTGCTGCGCTCCTGCTCCTTCACCTCGCTCTGACGTCCAATCGGGAACGGGAGGCCAGGCTGTTCCTGGTGATCGGACTATTTGGATTTTTGGTCGACACCCTGCAGGCGTCTGCGGGTCTGTATGCGTTCACACACACCAGCGTCGTTCCCTGGCTATGTCCGCCCTGGATGTTGGCACTCTGGATGATCTTCGCCACTACTCTCAACGCCTCGATGGCGTGGCTCGCGGGGCGCTACGGACTGGCGGCTACGCTCGGCGCGCTCTGCGGACCCGCCAGCTATGCGGCGGGCGCGCGACTGGGCGCGATTGAGTTGTCCGCGAACACGCTCGTTAGCCTCGTCGGCATCGCCATCGCGTGGGCCTTCGCGATGCCAGCGCTGCTGCTGTTCCGGGATGTCCTGAGCACGCCCACCGCCGCCGTACCGTTCCGCCGCCCGGCCCGCGCTCTCTAGCAACGGGCAAGAATCCACGACATCAGGAGGAACGGATAGCCATGTCGACGGTATCGCTGCTCCGCAAAATTGGGGAGTCTGAACACACACAGGAGGCCCGCGAAGGCGCGGGGTTCGATCTGCTTCGCATCGAGCGCGCCGTGCGTGAGATCCTGCTCGCTGTCGGCGAAGATCCCGATCGAGACGGACTTCGCGACACGCCACACGAGTTTTACAGTGGGTGGATCACGCATGATATCGTCGGGCCGTTCAAGGGCGGGCCTGGAACAGCGGCATGGTAACCAGCGGCAATGGCGCCATGAGCGGCAGGATTCACGCCGGGGCCGATCAGCAGCGCCGGGCAGACTTCCGGGCGAGGTCTTTTCTGACAAGAGAAACGAGCCGAATGGGAGGAGGAAAGAATCATGGGAATCGCAATCGAGAAGAAGGTCCGTAAAGCGATCTCGGAAACACTTGCGCGTCTGCAGGACCACGAAAAGGCGGCGTGGATGCCACGCCGCATCGTCGCTTGACGCACGCGGCGCGGACTCCAGCAGACGCACACGGGGTTACGTCGATGGAGGTGATCGGGGGTCCTTGGTCGGCGGACGCAATCGAGCGGTATCTGCAAGCGGTCGTCCTACCCATTCGGCTTGCGTCGATTGCAGCGGACGGCTCGCCGGTCGTGCTTTCGCTCTGGTACCTGTACGAGGAGGGATCGATCTGGTGCGCGACCCAGCGCTCCTCGCGCCTGGTTGAGCGTCTTGAACGCGAGCCACGCTGCGGGTTCGAGATCGCTGCCGACACCATTCCCTATCGCGGCGTCCGCGGCCGAGCGCAGGCCACGATCGATGGGCAACGAGGCGCAAGCTTGTTGCCTCGCCTCATCAACCGCTACTTGGGCGGCACCGATTCGCCGCTCGCGTCCTGGTTGCTGGCCCGCGCCGAGAGTGAGGCGGCAATTCGGCTCGACTGCATGCGCGTCAGCACGTGGGATTTCACCGCGCGGATGACAAAGTGAACGGACGCAGGGCCCGCACAGCGTCGCGACAAGTCGCGTCATATGAAGCCTGACGCTATCATCGTGGGCGCGGGCCTGGCCGTTCGGTGCTGCCGTCGGCGACTCCAGGAGCACGGCATCGCGCCACTCTTGCTCGAGGCGTCGGATGGCGTCGGCGAGCGTGTTCGCACGGCCTGCGTCGACGGCTGCCCCCTCGGCCGGGCAGGCATGCTACGCATCGGCTGTCCGCGCGGGGAGTTCGAAGTTACAAAGCCGACCGGCCGCTTCAAAGGACGAGAGCGTGGGCAGCGCCAGCTTCTCGATAGCTGTGGCGAGCCGTGCCTGGGACCCGCACAACGCGTCTCGGCCGATGGGCGGATCGATTTGCGCCATGGTGACTTGGAAGACCGCTTCCTTGAGGGCCGCCAGTGCGGGAGCGGCGATGACCGTATCCCCTGCAACGAGGAACGTGTCCAGGTCACCGAGAGAAATCAGCATGGGTTTCGCGGATGGAGTGAAAGGACGAAGGGCGCGACCGGAGAGCGCACGTTCGACGTTGTCGGCCGCACATGCTCCCATCTGCATTGCATAATACGCCTGCTTGCCGATCGGGTGCGGTAAGGCGGCCGCATCGCCGATGACGAAGACGTTGGAGAGCTTCCGGCTGCGCAACGTTTCCGTCACCGGCGCCCAGTGCCCGAGTTCGTCAGCGAGCCCCGAAACCTGCAGCAGTGCTGGCGCCGTGGCGCCTCCCGTCCAGATGGTGAGGTCCGAGTGAATGGTCTCGCCAGAGCTGAGATGGACTCGGTTCTTGGTCAACCTGGTGACCAGCGTCCGAGTGTGGAAGTGCACGGGGTACGGAGCGCAGCGTGCGCGCACCGCCGCGTCGAGGGCCACCGGCGTACCGGGGAGTAAGTTTGAAGCCCCCTCGATGACGCGGATGGTTGGCTTCCTGCGGCGGTAGCGTCGCAGCACCTCGCCGAGGGCTTCAACTCCTTCCAAACCGCCGCCGACGATAACGACGGACAGCGGCCCGGGGCGCCGTGCGAGGCGCGCCAGCGTGCGCCCGATCGCATGGCACTGGTTAACACTCTTGAAAGGCATGGCGTAGCGCTCGGCTCCAGGGACACCGAGGGTGTCATTCACGCCCCCTACGGCGACAACGCAGACATCAAAACCTAAGTGCCGGCCATCCGACGTGATCACCTTTGCTGCCGGCGCATCGATCGCGGCGACCGTCGCTCGGACAAAGCGATGCCCCGCTTTTGCCACCAACCGCCGGCGGGACAGCCGAAGGATCGACGGCGGCTTCACACCAGACAGCAACTCATGAATGTTCGGCAGCCACTCGAACGCGGCCGTGCGGTCAATGACCGTTACCGCATGTTCTCGCCCTAGATGTTGAGCTGCGGTGAGCCCGGCGAAATTGGCTCCGACGATCACGATGCGGCGGCGAGGATGCCGGCGAGTTCGAGCGAGTAGGGGAGACATGGCTAAACGTTCCATGATGCCGAGCTGAGAGCGGCTCCATCGGCAGGGTCAGCGTCACTTCACATGGCGAGCGGCGTCAAAAGAGAGAGGCGTGATCAACCCTGCGCCCGTTAGAAGAGCGATTGCGACGATGACATCTATGACTAATGCAAAAGGGAAGCAACCTCAATCCGAATTGAGTGCTGTTACCACCACTGCAGCCTCGTTGCGGCGGAGAAAAGGCAGCGTAAACGGCGCATCGTAGAAGAGGGCATAAGCGCTGCCCACCGGTTCCCACTGCGAGCCCGCGAGTCCTGCGACGAGCGCCGCTTGGCGTTCCATAATGTCGTCGCCCGATCCCGAAAAGCGCAAGACTGCAATCGTCTCTTCCGGCACAGTCACGATGTGCACCGAGAGGTCGGTCGGTTCCGGAGCGGTTTCGCGGGTGAAACGCGCTGGCAGGAAAAACCGCATGCGTACGCCAACCGCGTCTTGGGTCTGAACCGGCGTGGTCATGGCGATGCGTTCTGGCTCTCGAACGTAGACCGGCGACGTCATTGCGATCTTACTGTCTGCCGGCGCCGCAGCGCGATTGGCCCCCGCGATGTAGGAAAACAGGAGCCGGAAGGCCTCGTTGCGGCCCCCCTCGCCGGCCGTCGGCAATTCGACTTGGGCGGCGAGCCGTGGCGCGTAACGGCGGATTTCAATGCGGTCCCCGACGCGATCGATCACGGCATATCGCGGCTCCTCGTACAGCCGAATGCCGAAGACGCCGATCAAGGCCTCGAAGCCTAGCGCCGTATAGTAGGATATGGACTGCCACATTGGTGCGCGTTCCAGCTTCTAAGGCGTCGAACTTCGTGCGGTTGGTAGCATTCACTGGCGCACAAAACGATAGTGCCCGACTCCCCATTCTTTCCCAGCGGAGAACGCGAACATCTCCGCGCAACCGAGGAAGAACAGCCGCCAGCGCTGGATTGAGCGCGCCACCTGATCGGGGTGACAGGATTGACTGAATAGCGCTGCCACCTCACCGCGCGCGCGGTCCAGGTTGGCAAGCCAGGCCTCCGCCGTGCGCGCGTAATGTGTTCCGTCGAGCCACCAGCTGGTGTCGAGTGTGAGGTCGTCCTGGAAGTGTGCGAGGAGATTCGCGGAGGGCATCGTCCCGCCGGTGAAGAAGTGCCGCGCCATCCAATTCGACGGTCCGTCGGCATCGTAGAGGTAGGCATGATCACGATGGCAGAAAATGTGGACGAAGAGCTGGCCGCGCGGGCGCAGCCAGCCGCGGATGCGGCCGAGCAGACGCTGGTAGTTCCGCGCGTGCTCGAACATCTCCACAGAAACGACGCGGTCGAAGCGCTCGGGAAACACCAGGCTGTTGATATCCCCCGTAACCACATCGACGTTGGTGAGACCGGAGCCGGTCGCCCGCGCCGCAATGAAACGGCCCTGCGCCACCGAGTTCGACACCGCGACCACGCGCGTGCGGGGTTGGCGCTCGGCAAGCCAGAGCGTGAACGATCCCCAGCCGCAACCGAGATCGAGTACTTCCATGCCGTCCTCCACCCCGGCGCGTTCGGCCGTCAGGGCGAGCATCGCCTCCTCGGCGTCGTCGAGTGTCGTGGCGTTGTCGGACCAGTACGCGCAGCTGTACTTCAGACGCCGCCCCAGCACGCATGCATAGAACTCCGGCGGCACTTCATAGTGCTGCTGGTTTGCCATATCGACCTCGACGGCGATCGGCATGCCTTTCAGGCGCTCCGCCAACGCTGCGGTTGACGATCCGCTCTGGCGCTGCTCCTCAAGGCGATCGCGAACGAAACGCCGGATGCCGGCGCGAATCATCGGGTCCGGTAGCCACCCCCGCTCGGCGAGCTCGATCGCGGTGCCAACCAGCGCATTCCAACCGGGAAGCGGCAAACTCTTACGCAACGCGATGCCGTTCGTCATGTGACTCGACCTCCTTTGGCTCGGTTTCGCGGCCTGACTTCGGTGTCGGTGATTCTGGAGCGTGCGCTTCCGACCGGTAGCGCGGATGGGGAAAGAACGGTGCTCCTTTCATCCACAGGCGCAGAGCTTCGAAGTAGATCGCCGCGGTGATGCGAACCGTAGTGAGCGGCGGAAGAACGAGGCTTCGCGCCAGCGATGCGCGGGTCAGCGACTCACGCCGGAGCGTCATACTCGCATCGAAGAGCCTCCGTCCGTCTTTGCGGTTGCCGATGTGCACAGAGACGCGATCTCCGGGCGTGGTCACGCGCCAATGGTAGTCCTGGTGCATGTCCATGAACGGCGAGACATGCAGCTCCTTCGGCGTAACGAAGCTGTGGACTCTTTCGTGGCGACGATGGGCGGGCACGGGAAGCACGTAGCAGTGGCGCTCGAGCCACGGGGTGTTAGTCACCTCCGCAACCACGCAGTCGATCTCGGAGGGGTTCGCGCCGTAACAGAAGTAGAAGCTGACGGGGTTGAAGCAGTAGCCGAAAAAGCGGGGACAGGTGAGGAGACGTATCGGTCCCAAGGGGCGCGCCGCGGTCCGTTGTTCGACGACATCACGAACCACCTGATCGAGGGGCACACGCGGATCTCCGAGGTAGTCCGTCCGCCGAAAGCAGATCGGGGCACGCTTCTCATACCCCCAAAACGGTGCGAGTCCGTTCAGATGCGGTAGCTCGCCGAGATCCAGAAACGCGAGGCACAGGCGATATCGGAAATCATGGCGGACGGGTTCGTGACGCCGGTGGTGTACGAGACCGGCGTACAGGCAACTGACACGCGGGCTCGATTCAGGAGTCAAGGCGACCTCCGTCCGCTCCGGCAGCGCGTCGGCGTTGATGATCGCTCGGTCGTACGACCGAGCCGCCCAGCTCGAGGCCGAAACAACGGGCCACGGCAAGCGCGCTGTTGACACCGTCTTCGTGGAATCCGAAGCCCCAGTACGCCCCGGCGTAGAATGTGTGGTGAACGCCGTTTATTTCCGCGTGGCGCGTCTGTGCTGCCATGGCGTGCGGCGTGAAGACCGGATGGTGATATGCAATGCGGCGCAGAACGCAGGCCGGGTCGATGGCGCCTTCGCTGTTGAGCGTGACGCAAAACGGCTTTCGTGATCGAAGACCCTGCAACAGGTTCATGTTGTACGTCACAGCAACCGGCCCCGGCTCGCAGGGGATGCGATAGTTCCAGGCGGACCACGCATCTGCGCTGTGCGGCAGCAAGCTGCAGTCGGTGTGAAGAACCGCTTCATTCCGCTGGTAGGCTATCGCGCCCAGGACCTCCTGCTCGGCGGGTGTTGGGTCGGCGAGCAGGCGCAGCGCCTGATCGCTGTGAGTCGCGAGCACGACCCCGTCGAAGATCTCGGGCGGGCTGTTTCGAACCGTGATCTCGACGCCGCTCGGGGCACGGCGTACCAGTCGGACGGGGCAGCGCAGGCGGATACGACCGCGATACGGAGCGATCAGCTGCTCCACGTAACGCGCCGATCCGCCGCGGATCACTCGCCAGCGCGGTTGATCATTGAGAGAAAGGAGACCGTGATTGCGAAAGAAGCGGACGAAGTGCGAAGCCGGAAACTCGAGAATGCGAATGGGATCGGTGGACCAGATCGCCGCACCCATCGGAACGATGTATCGATCGATGAACTCGGACGAGTAGCCAGCGGCGCTGAGATAGGTTCCGAGAGCGATATCTTCGACTCCGTGGGAGAGCAGACGTGGAGCCTCGCGGTTGAAACGCAGGATGTCGCGCAGCATGCGGTAGAAACGCGGCCGAATCAGATTCGCGCGCTGCGCGAACCAGGCACGGGGCGACGCGGTGCCGTATTCGAACCCCGTGCGGTTGCAACGGACGCTGAAGCTCATTGCGGTGGGCTGCGACTCCACGCCCAGAATGTCGAGCAAGCGCACGAAGTTTGGATAGGTTCGCTCGTTGTAGATGATGAACCCGGTGTCGACTTCGAACGCTTGCCCGTCCTGCTCGACACGCAGCGTGTTGGTATGACCTCCAACGTAGTCGTTGGCCTCGAACACCGTCACCTCGTGCTCAAAGCTGAGCATGTAGGCCGAGACCATTCCGGAGATGCCGGTACCAATGATGGCGATACGCATCCGAGGTCTCCTCAGGCCGGCAGCGGGCGAGGATCGAGCGGGCGACTGAGCACCATTTGGACATCGCCGATGTAGCGGGTCGCGAACGCAGCCTCGCAACTTGCAAGGTAGAATTCCCACATGCGGATGAAGCGCTCGCCGAAGCCGAGCCGTCGAACT
>Ga0315281_10010485_pt1 | contig 12770 bp, 11 predicted proteins | sample YL17G07_0_MG_FD_204540 | JGI IMG/M metagenome (GOLD analysis project Ga0315281, IMG submission 204540) | Sediment microbial communities from Yellowstone Lake, YNP, Wyoming, USA - YL17G07_0 | ecosystem: Environmental > Aquatic > Freshwater > Lake > Sediment | place: USA: Wyoming | collected... | reverse complement strand
ACGCCGTAGATCAGCGTCAGCCCGAGCGCAATGAGCGCGTAGACGGCGCCGGTCGTGAGGCCGTTCAGGACCGACGGAAAGAGGATCGAGAGTTCGAGCATCTCGCTGTCATCCAGAGTGAGCGGAGCAAACGAAGAATCTCATCCGCCCGAGACCGGCGGCACCGCGACTTCAGCTGAAGAAATCCTTCGCCGCGCTTAGGATGACATGCCCGCGCTTACGCCTTCCACGGAAATACGGGCTCCGATTCCGCAAACGTGTTGGGCAGGACGACTTTGATGTCCCCTTTGAGCACCTGCATCATCAGCGGCTGCGCACCCTGGTTCTGGCCATTGACGAACCGGGTCGGGCCGTACGGCATGAAGTGCCTGTCCCAGGTTGAATTCGACAGCGCCTCTATGATTGCGCCGCGGTCGCGCGACTTGGCGCGCTCGATGGCATCGGCGAGCAGCTGCACAGCCTGGTAGTTGAGGAACACCTCGTAAGTGTAGAACTGGTCCTTCATCGCCTCGACTTTCTTGCGCAGGGCGATCGCGCGCTTGTCCTTCGGGTTGTACCAGTGGTTGCAGTCGATGATGCCGCTGGCGACGTCGGGGAACTCCTTGACGAATTTGAACGAGGAGGCGGCCCCGCCGAGCACCGAGAATACCGCCTTCGGTTGCACGTTCTGCTGTTTCATGGTCCGTACCAGCAGCGCGTACTCGTTGTAGTAGTTGGCGGGGATGACGATGTCGGGGTTCAGCGCTTTCATCCGCAGCACGATGTTGTTGAAGTCGCGCGTCGGATTGGCGTGCTTGACCACCTCCAGCACCTGGTAGCCCAGGCCCGGCAGTTGTTGCGAGAGCAGGTTCGCGGTGCCGGTGCCGAACAGGGATTCCTCGTGGATGATCATCACGGTCTTGGCCGGCTTTCGCGCCAGCGTGTTCATGATGTGCAGATAGTTCATCGCCTGCTGTGAAACGATCCGGTAACCGGGGGCGAAGCGGAATACGTTCTTGAGGCCCCGCTCGACGATCTGGTCGGCGACGCCGACGTCGACGACGTGAGGTATGTTGTACTTCGCCGCGGCCTGCGTGGTTGCCAGGCAGATCGCGCTCGCGTAGGCGCCGACAATCGCCGCTACACCCTCGCCGTTCATTTTCTCGACTTCGGAGACGCCGACCTCGGGCTTGGACTGTGCGTCGCCGAGCACTGTCTGGATCTTCGTTCCGCCGAGAGACTTGATGCCGCCGGCTGCGTTGATCTCGTCGATGGCGATCTGTGCTCCCAGCCGGGATAGCCCGCCGGAGTATGCGAGCGGACCGGTCACCGGGTGCAGCACGCCGATCTTGATCGGCCCGGACTGCCCGCGGACGATGGCCGGAAAGCCGGCGAGGCCCGTTGCAGTGGCGGCGGTGGCTGCGGTGACGGCGGCCGAACGCTTCAGGAATTCGCGCCGGTTGCTGTTCTGTTTGCCCATGATCTGAGGCTCCTAGTCTGGAATTGAATAAGGACGGGGGCGGGCGCTGCGCCCGGCTTTCGGGTCTTGCTCGGAATTGAATCGCGCGGCCCAAACGGGCGCAAGCCCCTTTGCACCGTAATGATACCTCCGGAATGAACCCTGCGGCCGCGCCGGTTCGCGCTGCGTTGCGCTCGTCCCTGCTTTGGGGTAATTTGCTCGTTACAACGTAGGGGTCCTGCCCGCGATGCGGACAGGTGAGAGAGACCCTCCGAACCTGATGCGGATAATGCCGCCGTAGGGAAGCGTTGCGTGCCGGTTCCCGACGCTTTGCGCTCCCACCGACGCTGATCCGCACCGACTGGTGCGCTGAGCATGCGTTCCCGGCACGAAAGGAGTCACTGATGGTTGCGAATCCGAAATTCCTCGCCGCTACGGCGCATGTGGACGATGCAGCGGTGAAACCGCTGCCCAATTCGAGAAAGGTCTATGTCCTGGGCTCGCGGCCAGATATCCGCGTTCCGATGCGCGAGATTTCGCAGGCCGACACGCTGGTCCACGGGTCCGGAAATTCGGCCGCAGAGAAGAATCCGCCGATTTACGTCTATGACACTTCCGGCCCGTACACCGACCCGCAGGTGCGCATCGACATCCGGTCCGGCCTGGCGCCGTTGCGCGCTCGCTGGATCGAGGAGCGCGGCGACACAGAGTCGCTGTGCGGCCCGACTTCGAGCTATGGCCGCGAACGGCTAGCCGATTCGAAACTGACGGAAATGCGCTTCAATCTGAAGCGCGCCCCGCGCCGCGCCAGGCCAGGGGCGAACGTCACGCAGATGCACTATGCGCGCCGCGGGATGGTCACGCGCGAGATGGAATACATCGCCATCCGCGAGAACCAGCGTCTGGAGGCCTACCCGGAGGCGCTTTCGCGCCAGCATCCCGGCCAGTCCTTCGGCGCCGCGACGCCGAGAATAATCACCCCGGAGTTCGTCCGCGACGAGGTGGCGCGCGGCCGGGCGATCATCCCGTCCAATATCAACCACGCAGAGTCCGAGCCGATGATCATCGGGCGCAATTTCCTGGTGAAGATCAACGCCAACATCGGCAACTCGGCGCTCTCCTCGGGCATCGCCGAGGAAGTGGAGAAGATGACCTGGTCGATCCGCTGGGGCGGGGATACGGTCATGGATCTCTCCACCGGCAAGAACATCCACGAGACGCGCGAGTGGATCGTGCGCAATTCCCCGGTGCCGATCGGCACCGTGCCGATCTACCAGGCGCTGGAGAAGGTGGACGGCAAGGCCGAAGAGCTGACCTGGGAGATCTACCGCGACACGCTCATCGAGCAGTGCGAGCAGGGCGTGGATTACTTCACCATCCACGCCGGCGTGCTGCTGCGCTACATCCCGCTTACGGCCAAGCGCATGACCGGGATCGTCTCCCGCGGCGGCTCGATCCTAGCCAAGTGGTGCCTGGCGCACCACAAGGAGAATTTTCTCTACACGCGCTTCGAGGACATCTGCGAAATCATGAAGGCCTACGACGTCGCCTTCTCGCTCGGCGACGGCCTGCGTCCCGGTTCGGGTTTTGATGCCAACGACGAGGCGCAGATGGGCGAGCTCGCCACGCTCGGCGAGCTGACACAGATTGCCTGGAAGCATGACGTGCAGGTAATGATCGAAGGGCCGGGCCATGTGCCGATGCACATGATCAAGGAGAACATGGACCTGCAGTTGAAGCTGTGCCATGAGGCGCCGTTCTACACCCTCGGGCCGCTTACCACCGACATCGCGCCCGGCTACGACCACATCACCAGCGCCATCGGCGCGGCGATGATCGGCTGGTACGGCACGGCCATGCTGTGCTACGTCACACCCAAGGAGCATCTGGGTCTGCCCGACAAGAAGGACGTCAAGGACGGCATCATCGCCTACAAGATCGCCGCGCACGCCGCCGACCTTGCCAAGGGTCATCCCGGCGCGCAGGTGCGCGACAATGCGGTCTCCAAGGCGCGCTTCGAGTTCCGGTGGGAGGACCAGTTCAATCTCGGCCTGGACCCGGACACGGCGCGCGAGTTCCATGACGCGACGCTGCCGCAGGAGGGCGCCAAGGTGGCACATTTCTGTTCCATGTGCGGACCGCACTTTTGCTCGATGAAAATCACGCAGGACGTGCGCGATTACGCGGCGCAGCAGGGGCTGTCGGAGGAGGAGGCGCTGAAAAAAGGCATGGAGCAAAAGGCGGTGGAGTTCGTGAAGAAGGGCGCGGAGATCTACCAGAAGGCGTGAGTGATGCCGGTCATCTCATACTTCTTCGGCATTTACGTCCGGATGTATTACGATGATCATGCGCCGCCGCATTTCCACGTCGAGTACCAGGGACATGCGGCTCTGATCGAGATCGCCACGGGTAATGTACTGGAAGGCAGCATCCCGGTGCGTGCGCATCGCATCGTGAGGGAGTGGGCGGCAGAGCGAAAAATGGAATTGATGGACAATTGGCAACGTGCCCAGGCGCTTGAGCCGCTTCTTCGCATCAAGGGGGCCGACAATGATTAGCATCGTGCAGGCGAAATATCTCGACGGGTACCGTGTCCAGATTGAGTTCTCGGATGGGGCCAGGGGCGTTTTCGATGCCGCCGGGCTGGTCAACAGGGCGGGTTCGATGGTGCAGCCGTTGCGCGAGCCGGGCTTCTTCCGCGACTTCTTCATCGAACTTGGCGCGCTTTGCTGGCGGAACGGTTTCGAGCTTGGCCCCGGTTCGCTTTACAGAAAGCTCGAAGAGGCCGGTCTCCTGGAGAAGCCGCGGGCAGTCGCGTAGCCCCGCAGCAAGGGGGCCGCACCTTCTCCTAAGGCCCGGATGTCGCACTTCGAACTTAAATTCGCAAATCGGCCTGAAAACCAATAGGGACGGGTGTTTCCGAGCATTTTCGGACGCGTTGGAACGGTACCGCGGCGGCTATTGCGACTGAACTGCACTAATCCCAACCCGCATGGATATCACCACTTGGGGATGTCCAAACTCGGCGCAAAAATGGCGCTGCGCCGCGCGCCTTTCGCGTTCACCGAACACGGCGCGCTCATGGCGGCCTCCGTTTTGAATACTCCCGCGCCGTCGAAGTCAGCCTGTATGTCGTGCGTGCCTTCGTGCGCCTGCGCGAAACGCTCGCCGCGCACAAGGGCTTGCCACGAAACTTGAAGAACTCGGACAAAAGACCGAGGCGCTCGCGCTGCGCCATGACACGCTTGCCGCGAACACCCGCGCCCAGTTGCGGCAGGTGTTCGAAGCCCGCCGCGAGTTGATGCGCCCGCCAGAGCCCAAGCGCCGGCCTATCGGATTCATCACCCCCGAAGAGAAGAAGCGCGGCTAAAACGCACAAGCAAGAAGCCCGTGTGAAGGCGCGATGTTGGCAGGGGCTACGATTTAGTAATATGCGAATACGACCCCGTTTACCGCTCTTATTCCGGCAACCTTCCGATAAAGACGCTGCCGATTGAGCGTGCCGCTCACGTCTGTTCGGTTAGCAGCGCGTCAATGGAGGGCGGAGCAACGTTACCAATGTCACGAGGATTCCCGAGTACATGAACTCGGCATTCTCTGAGTGAATGACCTTGGCGTACAGATAATAGTGGTGGGCGAAATAGTTCCGAGCTAGAACACAGCAAAGGAACGCTCGAACCAGGTAATGCTCCCGCGCAGAAAGCTTGGTAGTTAGACTCTTGATCACGCCAATAGGGTCTTCGGGCTCTTTATGAAGATTCGTCAGGCGTCTGTTATCGCGAAAGACCTGGATCGCGGCTTCTGACATTTCGACCTGTCTTGCGCGTTGAATGATGTACTCCGACAGATTTTCGTCTTTCGGTAACGAATCGCTCTCCTCCAATGCAAAACGCAAGGCACCTTCCACTCTTATAGCTAGGAGCGAGTAGTGATCAATAGGCCGCCGTTCCCGAAAATCCATCTTCCCAACGTCGCTCGCGGAGAAGGTCAAATCCTTGTGCAGCTCACAAAAGGCAGCGAGGAAGCTGCCAAACGGGAAATTGGCGCTATATAGATAGTCCGTAATGTTTCGTAAATTTTCACCTTCCAACCGATCCGGCGCAGGCAGGAATTCGTTGTAGTCTTCTAAATAGCGGGGTGCATCCTTTAGGAAACACTGCCGATACTCAAAAAACTCATACGGCAATACCTTGTGCAGTTCAGCCCACTGCGCTTGCCCTAAGTGTGCGTATTGCCACTTGTCCAGGTAGTAATCAAGCGGCCTCTCGCTTATATAGCAAAGCCACTCCATCGCAGCATAAATATCCTTTTGCAGAAAAGGCCATGTCCGCATTGTCCAAATATTGAATCGATCATTCGCCCGCCGCCAATCTTGGGCAAGCACCAACAACTGATCTTTAATTGCATGAGAAAGGGCATCTGTCGTTATCCCCAGATGCTTGGCAAGCTGCCGGGCACCTTCGCGACGCATCGCTCGATCATGCTCGTGCTGAAGCTCATGCGTCCCTATTGCTTCACGAAATGCACAATAATGAGACAGCCATGTCATTGGGGTCGACAATCCTCCCCACCGTCTCGGAATGGTTAATACATCGCGTGGATCGTGTGCTTTGACGCGCTCAGCACTGCGAACCATTTCGGCGGCGTGCTTATCAATATCCGGCGTCACAAACAGCGGAGCTATGCAATCAGCAGAACGTATGACATCGATTAGTGCGTAGCCTTGCCAGTGAAAGAAATAGTCGGCGTAAGGGAAAACGGCTTGCCCATTGGGATGAATTATGGATTTTGGCGGCTGAGTCTTTAGTCCCGCTAGTCCACTCGTTCGAAGCAAGCTACCGGCTTTGTCATCCGGTCTAAAGAATGGATGCAGAAACCAGTATGGTTCTTGATCGTTGTCGGCGAACCAATCTGAATCCCAAAGTAAGTAATAGGGATCATGATCGTGTGGAATTGGGCCTTCAAATCCATACGGAAATGTTTTCCATTGGTTGAAAAATTCGTCGGGGAAAACCATCCGGTACTGAGGTACTAACCAGCCCCATTCAACAAGCTGAGGTAACGAGAATCGGCTTAAGAAGTCCTTTAGCCCAATTTCCTCAAGCCAATCCTTGAAAAGGCCCTCTCGGCCATGTTCTGCGATAAGCAGTGGGCGTCTAGAAGACATAGAGGAAGACCCTAGCGTGTCGCGCGTCTCATTGCGAAAACAATCTCCTGAGTTCGCGCGCTAACGGTGGTCACGCGCATGAGCAGGTCGATCACTTTCTCCTTGTAGTCGGCGAAGCGGTAGGTGTCGAACTTCTCGCGGATAGTAGGGTCCTTGGGCTTCTTTTCCTTGTACTGGTCGAGGATCCATTCCAGCGCCGAGCGATTGCCGAGCTTGTAGTCCCAGGCTTCGGGCGGCACACCCGAAAGCGTGGTCTGCGTGTCGAGCACGATGCGGCCGGCTTCCCTGTCGGCCCTGAGCGTCGGCTTTGGTGCTTCAGCGCGCTCGGAAGCTCCCTCGCCCCGCTTGCGGGGAGAGGGTTGACGTGAGGGGCCTGATTCGATGCGTTTGAGCTTGAACGGCTCGACCGACTCGTAGCCGATGTGCAGCTCCATCAATTTCTTGCCCCAGTCGGCCCACTGCCAGAAGTCCGTGTAGAACGGCATGCGGGGGAACTCGCGCTTGAGGTCCAGCGCGTACTTCTCGCGATAGACCGGGTCGTGCAGTACGCCGTACACGTAATGAAAGATCGCTTCCTTGGTGATCGGGTGCTTGGGCTTGCCGCGGCCGGGTTGGTAATGCTTCCTGAACTGATCTAGTGCCCAATCGGTGACATTGTCTATCCGTTGGTCGTTCGCGTAGCGGTGCGCCGGAACCTGTTGGTACGCATCGACGGCCGAGCCAAAATGCAAATCTGCAATCCCTTTGACTGCGAGGACGCAATAGGACGTTCGGGAACCAATATCGCTGAAGCAGATCGCTTCGTTGTCGCAGGCGAGCGGAAACATTTCATCCTTCGATCCTCCTTCATCGATGAATAATTCTGAGTCATAGAGAAGGCGCTGAACGAACGGCCGATATTGGGCGGAAACAATGCGCCTTGCTTCGAAAGGCTCTCGCCTCCCCTGCGCAAAGCGCCGCTTAAGATTGCGAGACCACTTTACCCTCGTGTCAAACTCCGACCCCGGTTTCTGTGAGCTATAGCTTTCGACGAAATGGCGAGCTTTCTCGCTGAGGGTACTTAAGGCCTTGTCGTAGACCCACTCGTCCCGATTGGTGGAGATGCCCAGCGAAAACAGCTTGAATATCGCCTTTTCCTGGGCCGGCCTTTTGGCGGCTTTCGCTTCTTTAGTAGCAATCGGCAGCAGCGATTCAAAATCGTTCTGCGAAAGGTTGACCCAGTTGTGCTTCGGATCTGGCCTTACTTCATCAAACGTCAACTCGCGAATCCTCGCGCTGCTCAGAAACTCAAGCTTCTCCTCCGCCGTCTCCAATTCCGGCCGCCGCGCGTAATAGATGCGGCAGCCCTCGACGTGCTTGCCCTGTCGTGCACGCTTGACCATGAAGCTGATCGCGACGCCGGTCTGGATGCCGAAGACGTTGTGTTTCGTGCCGGATAGCTTCGGGTTGGCGCGCACGTCGCCGCCCAGGTCCACCACGTAGATTTCGTTGAACTCATCGGCCACGACTTTGCGGAAGCCATCGAAGGTGCGGCTTTCGATGAAGCTGCGGTTGGTGATGAACGCGAGGATCCCGTTCGCATCGAGCCGGTCGCTCGCCCAGCGGAAGAACCGCGCGTACATGTCGTACAGCTTGGTCTTCTGCGCGGTGCTGGCATCGATGTACGTGTTCTTGATGCGTTTGTCGATCTCCGGGTATTCGCGGTTCTTGTTGTTCTCGTTCTCGTTCGCCTGGTTGGCGTTGTACGGCGGGTTGCCGATGATGACGCTGATCCTGCGCGAGTTCTGGCGCTTGATGCGAGCGAGGTTCTGCTCGCTGACGCTGCCGAACAGGTCCGCCGTGGTTCCGTGCTTGGCGGTGTGCAGCCCCACATTGTCCAGGGTATCGACGAAGCACAGGTTCGGGTATTCGAGGTAGTCGCCGGTGATCGCGGCATAGGTCGCCTCGATGTTCAAATTGGCGACGTAATAGGGCAGGATCGCCACCTCGTTGGCGTGCAGTTCCTCCAGGTACTTGTGCCTGAGCTTGGCCTTCTGGCCGCGGAAATGCTCCAGCATCTCGCAGATGAAGGTGCCGGTACCCACTGCCGGGTCGAGAATCTCCACGTCGCGGTCGATCAGGTTGCGACCGAAGTGCTTCTCGCACAGCCAGTCGGCCGATTCCACCATGAAGCGCACGATCTCGTTGGGCGTATACACCACGCCCAGCCGGTCGGCCGCCTTCTTGTTGTAGACCTTGTAGAAGTTTTCGTAGATGACCTTGAGAAAGGCCTGTTTCTCGTGGTGGCTGCCGATCTGCGCCGCGGCCGAGCGGATCGCGGCGTAGTAGGAATCAAGCCCGCGCAGCGTGCGCTTTTTGAGGTCGCCGGTGAAGAACGTTTCTTCCAGGGCGTAAAGTTCCCTGGCCACGTTGTTGTGGTGGTGGAAGTCGTCCTCGCCGAACACCTTGGAGAAAATCTCCTCGGTGAGGACGTGCTGGATCAGCATCTCGCGCACGTCGGCCTCGGTGAGACTGGGGTTGATCGCCTCCTGCGCATGGGCGAGGAACTTCTGCGAGGCCTTGCGGAAGGCGGCGTTCTCGGCGTAGGCGCGCTCGATCATCATGCGCAGGGAATCGAGCACCGCCGGCAGGTCGGCCTTGAACTGCTCCACCGCCTTGCGGAATTCGGCTATCTCGGCGCGCTCGTAGCCGAAGAACAGGCCGAGCAGTTTCTCCAGCGCGGCGACGTCGTCCACGCCGCAGCGGAACGCTTCCTGCGCGTTCTGGATCAGGACGGCTTCGCGCGAGTCCTCGAAGATGATGTTGTCCTTGGGATAGCCGCGGCGGAACTTGTGCTCGATCTCGGCGTCGAGATCGTCCTTCTCGTCCTTCGCCTCCCAATAGCCGAAAGGGATCCGCAGCTCGTAGAGCAGCGCGCCGTCCACGTAGCGCCGGTCCTTCGCCTTGGTTTCGATCTCGTATTCTGGGATGAAGACGAGGTCGTGCGAGCGCGCCCAGCACTTCAACAGATCCTTGAACGCCTCGCGTACCACCGATTCGCGGTGGGTGCCGGAGACCTTGCGCAGGTCCTGCAGCTGGTTGAGGTACTGCTGGATGAGGACGTGGCTCATGCCGTTACGCGGGCGAGATCAGTCTGAGTTTCGGAAAGTACTCCCGGTAGCGCTTCGGGTCCCGGGTGAGCAGGGCGTAGCCGGCGATCGAGGCGTGTGCGCCGATATAGAAGTCGGGCAGCGGCGAATGCTTCGCACCCCGCCGCTTCCGGTACAGCAGGAAGGCCTGCGAGGCCAGGAACGCCGCCTCCCAGGGCAACGCATCGCGGACGAGCGCGTAAGGCGCGATCGCTGCGTCCAGCGCTTCCAGCGTCGTGTAGCCGGCGGCAAGTTCGGCGTAAATGATCGGATTGATGACCAGAGCGCCCTCATCGACCAGCGGCGCAAGGTGTTTCGCGGACCATTCGAACCAGACTGGATCCGGATCGAGCACGTCAATCAGGACGCTGCTGTCAACCATCACCCGCCGCGGTACCGCGTAACGGGCGGTGGGCTCGCGGGCGCGCCGGGGACGCACCGCTAATCCTCGCCGCGCAGGTACTGCATGATTCGGTCCGTCGTCCAACCCTTGAACATCGGATTGTTCATGCTGCCGCGCGATTTCTCGATCGCCTGCCATCCCTTCGACTTGGGCTTGCCGAGCGGCTTGAGGATGACCTGGCCACGCACATACTCGAACTCAACTTCCGTATTCGGCAGTAGACCCGCTTTTTCGCGGATGTCCTGGGGAATGGTGACCTGTCCTTTGCTGGTTATGCGCATGGCAGCTGCTCCTGAAATACCAATGTTCGATAAGAGTCTTACTGGACGCCGACGTCGTTGGGGCCGTGGTGTCAATCCTCGCCGCGCAGGAACGCCATGATCTGATCGGTGGTCCAGCCGCGGAACATCGGTTCGTTGGCCGTGCCGCGGGCCCGTTCGATCGCCAGTCGCGCTTTGCTTTTCGTCTTCGTGACCGGTTTGAGCGTGACCTTACCGCGGTCGAGAGCGAACTCCACATCGGTTCCTGGCAGCAGTCCAGCCCGTTCGCGGATGTCCTGGGGAATGGTGACCTGTCCTTTGCTGGTTATGCGCATGATCCGGGCTCCTGTAATACCGATGTACGGTAAGAATCTTACGCCCGGCTTGAAGCGCGCTCAAGCAGGGGGATTGCTCGCTATAATCGGTTTCATTTTCCGCGGGGCCCTGTGGACGTCCTTCTGCAAGCGCTCATCCTCGGCATTGTCGAGGGCCTGACCGAATTCCTGCCCGTTTCCTCCACCGGCCACCTGATACTGGTCGGCGACCTGCTCGGCTTCAACGACGAGAAGGGCAAGATGTTCGAGATCATGATCCAGTGCGGCGCGATTCTCGCGGTGTGCTGGGAGTACCGGGTCAAGCTAGGCACAGCGCTGGCGGGCCTGTTGTCCGAGCGTGCGGCGCAGCGGTTTGCCCTGAATCTTATCGTGGCTTTCGTGCCGCTCGCCGTGTTGGGCTTGCTGTTCGGCAAATCCATCAAGGCCGTCCTGTTCAAACCGGTGCCGGTAGCCCTGGCTTTCATCGTTGGCGGATTCATCATTATCTGGGCCGAGCGGCGCGACCACCGCGTAACCGTCCGGACCGTGGACGAGATGACCTGGCGGGACGCGCTCAAGGTCGGGCTCGCGCAATGTTTCGCCCTCATTCCGGGTACGTCGCGCGCCGGCGCAACCATCATAGGCGGGCTGTTCTTCGGCCTGTCGCGACGCGCGGCGACCGAGTTCTCGTTCTTCCTTGCGGTGCCGGTGCTGTTCGCGGCGAGCGCCTACGAATTCCTCAAGCACCGCGAGTTGTTCAGCAGCGCCGACCTGGGCATGTTTGGCGTGGGTTTTGCCGCGGCGTTCGCCTCCGCCTTTCTGTGCGTGCGGTGGCTGCTGCGCTATATCGCGAGTCACGATTTCACGGTATTCGCCTGGTACCGGATCGCCTTCGGGGCGATGGTGCTCGCCACGGCCTATACCGGGCTGGTCGATTGGACGACTGGTTGAGCGGCGTGCGTAAGAAGTGCTGAAGGACCAAGGGCGTGGCCATGAACTGCATCGCGCTGGTGCAGCAAGGCACCACGATGGCGCGATGAATTCAGTCAGTCAAATGCGTAGGCATCCATTTCGAGCACGCCGAAGGTGGTGCCGGTATGGATCGTCCGGCCTGCGACACCGGGCGTGCCTGCACCAAGGGCGGCGAACAGCGGAAGGAAGTGCTCTTCGGTGGGATGGTTCCTCACCGCGAAGGGCGCGCTGTTGCGGTAATCGAGCAACTCACCCGTGTCACCGTTGGCTATCTTCTGGCGCAACCAGGCCGCAAATGCCGTAACCCAGTCTGGCGGTTCGGCGCCATCGGGCATCATCTCGCGCAGGTTGTGGGTCGCATTGCCTGATCCAAGGATGAGTACGTTGTCCTCGCGTAAATCGCGCAGCGCCTGGCCGATCAGGAAATGGTGCTGGGTGGATTCGTAAGGCTGGACCGAAACCTGGGTCACCGGAATATCGGCCTGCGGATACATCAGTTTAAGAGGCACCCAGACGCCGTGATCGAGCCCGCGTGTGGGGTCCGTGACCGCATGCATTCCTGCGGCCTCCAGGCGCCGTGCGATCTCACGTGCAAGGTCCGGGGTGCCGGGCGCGGCGTACTGCATCTCGTACAGCGGCGGCTCGAAGCCGAAGAAGTCGTGGATGGTCTTTGGTTTTAGCGTGGCATTCACGGTTGGCACGCGCGCCTCCCAGTGCGCGGAAATCGCGACGATGGCGCGCGGCCTGCCCAACTGTTCACCCAGCCCGGCGAAGAACTGCCGCGTCGGGCCGTCGTAGAGAATGAGGTTCGGCGCGCCGTGGGAGACGAACAATGCGGGAAGTGGCGTCATCGTCATGCCACGTGCGCCATCAGCCTTGTTCCCAAGGCAGGCCGGCCACTCGCCAGCCGCCGACCGTGTTGCGGTGGCCCAGTGCGTCGCGGTCACCTTCGAAGCCCTCAAGCACGTTGAAGCAATTCGGGTAGCCCGCGCTGGTTGCCTGCGCAGCGGCATGATGGGACCGATGCCCGGAGCGGCACACAAACATCACCGGCGCGGCCGTCCCCGGTACCGCGGCTTGAAGCTGGC
>Ga0315281_10010484_pt1 | contig 12771 bp, 10 predicted proteins | sample YL17G07_0_MG_FD_204540 | JGI IMG/M metagenome (GOLD analysis project Ga0315281, IMG submission 204540) | Sediment microbial communities from Yellowstone Lake, YNP, Wyoming, USA - YL17G07_0 | ecosystem: Environmental > Aquatic > Freshwater > Lake > Sediment | place: USA: Wyoming | collected... | reverse complement strand
CCCTGGGTGGACGAGGAGATCGGCGCTTCCGGGATGAAGGGGGATTACGTCTTCTCGCGCAAACCCAATCCCGCCCTGCTGGCCTGGCCGCAGTTCCGGGAGGACGAAGTCAGGCAGCATCTCCGGAAGACCGTGGACATCTGTGCCCGGCACCGCTGTCCGCTGGAACTCATCCTCAAGGACATCAGCACCGTCCACCGCGAGCCCCGGCGGCTCTGGCGCTGGGCCGAGATCGCCATGGAGGTCGTGCAGGGCTGAAAATGCCTCGGAACGACCCGATTCCAGGTCCGTCGAGCCGGCAGTGGGCGTTGCTGGTGCTGTCCGCGGCAGTGCTGGCCGTGTCCGGTTTCCGGCTCTTGCGGGACCAGGCCGGAGTGGCGGCCAGTCTTCGGCCGTGGATGAACCGGGATGTCGCCCAGTTGCTCGTCCTGGGCCGGCAGTTCCTTGCCGGAGACCGGCCGTACGCCGACTGGTTTGACCCGAACTTCCCGGCGACCCATCTGACCACGTTCGGGCTGGCGGTTCTGGAGCGGCGCACGGGCGTCCAGTCGGTTCACCTGTTTCACGGCGCCGTTCTCCTTGTCGCGCTCCTGGGATGCGCATCGTTGACGATGGGGAAGGCCCCGGGGGGACGGTGGAGCTCCGCAACGCTCCTGGCCGCGTATCTTGTCGTGCTTTACTGTCCTTCCATCCCGGCAGGCCCGGAATTCGGCCAGCGGGAACACGTATTCACGCTTGTTCTCCTGCCCTGGCTTGCCTGGCGCGCCGGAGCGGTCGGCGCACCCCCGCGAGCGCTTGGCTGGCTTCTCGCGATCCTCCTTGGATGGATGGGGTGCGTCAAGCCGGTCTTCCTCGTCGTTCCCCTCTTCGTCGAAATCGCAAGAGGGAAGTCGTTGCCGCGGCTGCCCGGGCTGGACGCGGGGCTCGTGGCCGCGGGGGCGGTGGTTCCTTTCGGCCTTCTGGCCCTGCTCTGGCCGGACTCCATGAGGGCGTTCGTCCATGAGACCGTTCCGATGCTCATGGCGCGACGGGCCTTCGCCGAGTTCATCATTCCGCTCAGGGACTTCGTGAACCGGCCGCAGATGAGGTTCGTTGCGGGAGCCGGACTGGCGCTTGCGCTCCTGATTCTGCGCGGGCGCAGCCGGGGCATGCTGAGCCGGGAGGAGAGCCGCATCTGGATGGTCGCCCTGCTTTCCGCGGGGGCGGTGGCCCTGGTCCAGCGAAAGGGATTCACCTATCACTTCATCCCGGTAGCCGGCGTTGCCGTGATGGGGTTGGGAGTCGTGCTGTCCCGCATCGTGGACGCCCGGATGGTCACGCTGGTGGCCGTAGCCCTGGTGGGGCTGGCGTACCGGTCGTTCGCGCACGTCGACCGCTGGGGCCGCATCGATTTCACCCCGCTGGGTTCACTGGTCGGGCCGGGAGCGGAAGTGATGGTTTGCTCGACTATCGTCGAGTATTCGGCGGACGCCTACGCCCTCGACCTGAGGCTGGTCGGGCCCTGGGGGATTCATTTCACCCTTGCGGGCATCCTGGCGGAGAAGGATGCGGCCGTGCGCGAGAGGGAGCTGGCGGCCTACCGCGACAGGATGGTTTCGTCGTTCACGAAGATGCGGCCGGACGTGGTACTCGTACGCGACATTCCGGAGGGAAGGAGCGGCACGCTGGAAGACGCGCTGACCAGGTCCGTTCACTTCCTGCCTCTTCCCGGCTACCGGCGTTTTGCCCCCGGCGAGATAGCGCGCAAGTTCGGCGGGGCGGGTGACTGGATCGTCTACCGTCGTGCCGCAAGCGCGACCGGCAACACGCGGAGGTAGGTAGCCGGCATACGGGGCGCTCACCAGTCCACCGGGATCATGAGATGGGAGGAAGAGGATGGCGTATAAGTTCAGGACCGTCAGTCCGGCGTCGCGCACCGACAACGTCTTCAAGCTGATCGACAAGGATTGGATGCTGGTCACCGCCGGCACCATGGAATCGTTCAACATGCTGACCGCCAGCTGGGGCGGGCTCGGGATCCTGTGGGAGCGCGAGGTCGCCATGTGCGTCATCCGGCCGGTCCGGCACACGTTCGGGTTCATGGAGCGCCACGGGATGTTCACCCTGTCGTTCTTCGAGGAGAAGTACCGGACGGCACTCAAGATCTGCGGAAGGCATTCCGGGAGGGACAGGAACAAGGCCAAGATGGCCGGGTTGACCCCGGTCGAGGGCCGGAAGGGCGGCATCTACTTCGCGGAGGCCCGGATGGTATACGTCTGCCGCAAGCTCTACTGGCAGGACATAGATCCCGCGCACTTCGTCGACCCGAAACTCGACGTGTTCTATCCCCGCAAGGACTACCACCGGATGTACGTGGGGGAAATCGTGTCCTGCCTGGTCAGATAGCGCGCCGTCATGAGCGTGACGCCCTGGAACGAGGTGTCCACGGGCTGGATCGACCGGTGGCTGGCCTCGATCGGATTCCTCCGGGGCCGGCCGGCCTGCGGGCCAGCCGGCGCGGATTCGACCCCGCCCGGCGCCTCCTCGTGCTGTTCATCGCCTTTCCGTACGCTCCGGCGGCGATGGCGGAACGAGTGTAGAATACCGCGATGACGAAGCGGCCGCACGTGGTTCTTTTCAATCCCGACCAGTGGCGGGGCGACGTGCTGGGGCACATGGGGAACCCCGGGGCGGTCACGCCGGCGCTGGACGCGATGGTCGGGACCGAGGCGGTGTCGTTCCGCAATGCGTTCTGCCAGAACCCGGTTTGCACCCCCAGCCGGTGCTCGTTCATGACCGGATGGTATCCGCACGTGAACGGCCACCGCACGATGTACCACATGCTCCGTCCCCGCGAGCCCATGCTGCTGAAGACGCTGAAGGACGGCGGCTACTTCGTCTTCTGGGGGGGCAAGAACGACCTCGTGCCCGGCGAGGGCGGCTACTCCGCGTTCTGCGACGTGAAGTACAGCCCGGCGACGCCTCCGCCGAAGAAGAATCCCCACGGGTGGCACGAGTGGCGCGGGGACCCGAAGGGCGACAACTGGTATTCGTTCTACCTGGGAAGGCTGGAGCACGACCCCGCCAGCGGGCCCTACGAGGACTGGGAGCACGCCAACGTCATGGGAGCCATCGACCTCGTGAAGAACCCGCCCGGGGACCGGCCGCTGTGCATCTACCTGCCGCTCGGCCACCCGCATCCCCCCTACGCGGTGGAGGTTCCCTGGTATTCGATGATCGACCGGAAGCGGGTGCCGCCGCGGATCCCCACGCCCGCGGACTGGTCGGGAAAGCCGAGCCTGCTCCGGGGCGTATACGAACGGCAGAGGCTCCGGGGCTGGACCGAGGACCGCTGGACCGAACTGCGCGCCACCTACTACGGCATGTGCACCCGGCTCGACCACCAGATCGGGATGCTGGCCGAGGCGATGAAGTCGGCGGGCCTCTGGGACGACACCGCTTTCCTCATGTTCTCGGACCACGGGGACTTTACCGGCGACTACGGCCTGGTGGAGAAGACGCAGAACACCTTCGAGGACTGCCTGACCCGGGTGCCGCTGATCGTCAAGCCGCCGAAGGGGGTGGCCACGGCCCCGGGGATCCGGGACGCGCTGGTGGAACTCGTGGACATGCCGGCCACGGTCGAGGCGTTCACGGGGGTCGCCCCCGGGCACACGCACTTCGGCCGTTCCCTCGTGCCCGTCCTGGCGGGGGAGCGCGAGCACCGCGACGCGGTCTTCTGCGAGGGCGGTCGGCTGGAGGGGGAGAGGCATTGCGCCGAGGTGGGGGCTCCGGAGCCCTGCACGGAGGAAGGACTCTACTGGCCGCGCGTGGCGCTCCAGGCTCGCATGCCGGAGCACACGAAGGCCGTGATGTGCCGGAACCGGGACTTCAAGTTCGTCCGCCGGCTCTACGAGCCGGACGAGCTGTACGACCTCCGGGCGGACCCGGGGGAGACGAGGAACCTGATCGACGTTCCGGCGCACGCGGGGGTGGTCGCGAAGATGAAGGAGCGGATGCTCACGTTCTTCCTGGAAACGGGGGATGCGGTGCCGCATGACTACAACCGGCGCGGGTAGCGCAGGGACTGGAAGGATGGCTCCAGTATCATTGACAGGTCGCGTGGCCGTGCTACTTTGCTACAGGGGAGGGGGAAGGAACCCGGATGGCGTTGACCGAGGAAGACGCGGTACTGGTCCGCAGGGCGCTCCAGCACGTGGAGTTCGTCCAGTACTTGACCGCCCCCGACACCGAGAAGCTCATCAAGGCCTTCGACAAGGCCGTGATGAAGAAGGGTGACGTCCTGATCGAGCAGGGCACCATCGGGTCGATCTTCTACCTGATCGCCGAGGGGTCCGTCGGCGTCTACCGCAAGCGCGCCTTCCTCGACAAGCGGGTCGCCCTCCTCGGCCCCGGCTCCTACGTCGGCGAGATGGCCCTCATCAGCAAACAGCCCCGGTCGGCCACGGTCGCGTGCGAGGAGGACGGCATCGCCTTCACCCTCCTCCGCGACGACTTCCGGAACATCCTCCTGGACAACCCCCACATCTCGAGCATAATCCAGCGGACGACGACCAAGCGGAAAGACGAGCTCGTCGACATCGACATCGACGAGCGGATCAGCCGCCGGCGCCGGCAGTCGCCCGACCGGGCGAAGGAGTAGAGCCCGTCTCATAGTGCGGGGCAGGAACTCGCCCGCGGCCGTCCTCCTTGATCTCCTTCCGCACCCCTTCCTCCCGGAACCAGACCTGCTCGCGGGTGAAGATGCCGCTCACCCCTTCCATGTCCCAGTGCATGCAGATCTTCACGGCTCACCTGCGAAAGTATCAGGAAGAGGGGCTATACTGCCTGCATGCCGGAGAAGACGCGTCGGCCCAACATCGTCCTCATCCTCATCGACGACATGGGGTGGCGGGACCTCGGGTGCACGGGGAGCGACTTCTACGAGACTCCGAACATCGACCGGCTAGCCGCTTCCGGAACGGTCTTCACGCAGGCCTACGCCACATGCCCGGTTTGTTCCCCCTCGCGCGCGAGCATCCTGACCGGCAAGTACCCGGCATCGGTCGGAATCACCGAGTGGATCGGGGGTAACAACCACGGACGCCTCACCGGCGCGCCGTACCGGCGCAAGCTTTCGACCGAAGAGGTGACCGTCGCGAAGGCGCTTCATGCCGGGGGATACCGCACCTGGCACGTCGGGAAGTGGCATCTCGGCGGTCCGGGCTCGTACCCCGAGGACCACGGGTTCGAAGTGAACATCGGGGGATACGAGGCGGGCTGGCCGGAAGGCGGCTACTTCGCCCCGTACGAGAATCCCAGGCTTCCCGACGGCCCTACGGGCGAGTACCTGACGGACCGGCTGACCGACGAGGCGATCAGGCTCGTCCGGGGGAACAGGGACCGGCCGTTCTTCCTGAACCTCTGGCACTACACCGTGCACACGCCCATCGAGGGGAAGCCCGACCTCGTGGCGAAGTACGAGGCGAAGGCGGAGAAGCTCGGCCTCGACCGGATGGAGGCGCTGAAGCAGGGGGAGCCGTTCTCGTTCGTCGAGAAGCGGGACAAGTACATCGTCCGCCGGCTCATCCAGTCGGACCCGGGTTACGCCGCCATGGTCGAGAACCTGGACGAGAACGTCGGGCGGCTGGTTCGGGCGCTCGAGGAAAGCGGGCAAGCGGATGACACCGTCATCGTGTTCACCTCCGACAACGGCGGTCTCGCGACCGCGGAGGGTTCCCCGACCACGAACCTCCCCCTGCGCGAGGGGAAGGGATGGATGGAGGAGGGGGGAACGCGGGTCCCGTTGTCCGTGACCTGGCCCGGGAGGGCGAAGGCCGGGGCGCGGTGCGCGGCGCCGGTCACGGGCGCCGACCTCTTTCCGACATTCCTCGAGGCCGCGGGCCTGCCCCTGCTCCCCGTCCAGCACCGCGACGGGATGAGCATCCTGCCCCTCATCCGGGGCGCAGAGCGGCTGGGCCGGGAGGCGGTCTTCTGGCACTACCCGCACTACAGCAACCAGGGCGGGACGCCCGGCAGCTCGATCCGGGCGGGTGATCTCAAGCTGATCGAGTTCTTCGAGACCGGGAAGCTCGAGCTCTACGACCTTGCCGCGGACCCGGAGGAGAAGCGGGACCTGGCGCCAGCCGACCCCGGCACGTCGCGCAGGCTCCACGGGATGCTGAAGGAGTGGCGGAAGTCCGCGGGGGCCAGACTGCCGGAGCCCAACCCGGACTACCATATGAGACAGGCATGAACAGACGGACGATCGGCAATCTTCGGGCATTCGCCAGGCTCTACGGCTATGTCCGGTACTTCCACCCGAGCGATGAGGCGGCGGCCCTGGACTGGGACCGGTTCGTCGTCCGCGGCGCCGGGCGGGTGCTCGGGACGGGGAACGGGCGCGGGCTGAAGCGCACGCTCGAGGAGCTGTTCCTCCCGATCGCGCCGACCGTGCGGCTGTTCGCGGGGCGGCCCCGCCGGCCGGACCGGCCCGAGCTCCCGCCCCGGGGCGTCAAGGCCGGTCCGGTCGTGGCGTGGCAGCACCTGGGGGTCGGGGGTCCCCGGCAAGGTCGGGGATACCTCTACTTCAGCGTGCGGGCCAGCCGGAAGAATCCGGGAACGGACCGGGCGGACCCGGTCCGCGGACGGGCCAAGCCCCTGTTCGGGAAGATGCCGGTGTGGGGAGAGGCGACGGTCAAGCCGCTGGGCGCCGGGCTCTGGTGCCGGGTCCCGCTGACCCTGCGCCGAACCGGCAAGCGCACCTGGGGGCCGCCGTCCCCGTTCCCGCTCGAGCCGCTCGATCCCAACCGGCTCGTCCCGGGGCGGGCCGACGTCCGGGTGGCGGCCGTGGTCATCGCCTGGAACGTCTTCCAGCACTTCTACCCCTACTTCGACGTCGTGGGCGCGGACTGGGACGCGGTCCTGACCGAATCGCTGGCCAAGGCCCTCGCGGATTCTGGCGCGGACGATTTCCTGCTCACCTTGCGCCGGCTGGTCGCACGGCTCGAGGACGGCCACGGGAATGTCTGGCGGGAGGGGAAGTCCGCCAGGCGTGGGTACCTGCCATTCAAGGTCGACTGGATCGAGCGCCGGGTCGTGGTCACGGGGGCGCCGCGCTTGGGGACGCTCCGTCCGGGCGACGTCGTGGTCAGCGTCGACGGGAAGCCGGGGATCCGCCTGCTCGAGGACGCGGAGCAGTACATCTCGGGCTCGCCGCAGTGGCGCCGGTACCGGTCGTTGTGGAGCTTCGGCGCCGCAAAGCCGGGCTCAAAGGCGGGGCTCGTCGTGGAGCGGGAGGGCCGGCGGTTCCGGGCCATAGTCCGGAGGACGGCGAAGCAGTATCCCCACGACGAGGCGGTGGAACACGAACGCATCCAGGAGCTCGGCCCCGGCGTCTTCTACGTGAACCTGGACAAGGCGAGCACGGAGGAGATAGCCGGGAGGATGCGCGACCTCGCCGCCGCGAAGGGCGTCGTCTTCGACCTCCGCGGCTACCCGAACGCCGACTCCGAATTCATCTGCCACCTTCTGCGCAAGAAGGATACGTCCGGCGCCTGGATGCGGATCCCGAGGACCATCTACCCGGACCGCGAGCGGCTCGCGGGCTGGGACGACGACGGGTGGTTCATGAAGCCCGCGCGGCCGCACATCGGGGGCAAGGTCGTCTTCCTCACGGATGGCAGGGCGATCAGCGCCGCCGAGTCGTACATGAGCTTCATCGAGTGGTACAAGCTGGCCCCGATCGTGGGCCAGCCGACGGCCGGGACCAACGGGAACATCAACGAGCTGCACCTGCCCGGCGGCTACGGGGTCCGCTGGACGGGGATGCGCGTGGTCAAGCACGACGGCTCCCGGCACCACCTGGTCGGGATCCGGCCCACGGTCCCGGCGGAGCGGACCGTCCGCGGGGTCCGGGAGGGCCGCGACGAGTTCCTCGAGCGGGCGCTGGTCGAGATCGGCGAGGACCCCGCGCTGGCGCGGGCCGCCAAGGCTCCCGCCCCGCCGGCCCGCCCGCGCAAGACGTTCATCCTCATCTTCGGGCCGCCGGTGGTGGGGAAGATGACCGTCGGCCAGCACCTGTGCCGGCGCACGGGATACCGGCTCTTCCACAACCACATGACCATCGACCTCCTGGCTCCGATCTTCGGGTTCGGCACCGACCGCTTCGCGCGGCTCCTGTTCGAGACTCGGCGCCGCATCCTGGAGGAGGCGGCGGCCGACGAGGGGGTCAAGGGGATCGTGATGACCTACTCCTGGGCGTTCGGGAACCCGGTCTGCGCGGAGCAGGTCGCCGCGTTCATGCGGCCGTTCAACCGTAGGGGGGCGCGCGTGCTCCTGGTCGGGCTCGACGCGAGCCTCCGGGAACGCCTGCGCCGGAACCGCACGGAGAACCGCCTGCGCCACAAGCCCACGATGCGCGACCTCAAGCTGTCCGCGGGGATCATCCGGAGCTACGGGTCGCTCCGGTCGATCCCCCCGCCGGGCTGGAGGGCCCCCGCGCCCTGCTTCCTGCTCGACACGACCAAGCTCACGGCGCGCGCCACCGCGAAGGCCATCCAGCGCCACTTCGGGCTGTAGCCGCGGCTATCATGGGGGCGCCATGAGACGAATGATCGCCCTGGGCCTGCTCGCGGTCGGCGTTTCGGCGGCGTCGCGCGCGGCCGACATCAAGATCGACCACCTCGGCTACCGTAGCGGCGGCGGGAAGCTGGCCGTCGTCTCCTGGCCGGCGGCGCGCGGCGGCGGCCAGCCCTATGCCGGCATCGGTCCGTCCACGCCGTTCCACCTGACGCAGGGGGGCCGGACGGTTCTCACCGGGAAGCTGGCGGGCCCGTGGGATGACGCGGATACCGGGGACACCGTGTTTCACGCCGATTTCTCGGCCTACGCCGGGCCGGGCCGCGGCCTCAAGGTGGAGGTCCCGGGTCTCCAGCCGTCCGGCGAGTTCGACGTCGGCGACGACCCCTTTCAGCCCGCACTCTATCTGGCCCTGCGCGGCTACTACTATCAGCGCTGTGGCATGGCGCTGGAGCCGAAGTACGCCGGGGCGTGGACGCACGGCGCCTGCCACCTGGAGGACGCCTCCTTCTACTTCAAGAAGGAAGGCCGCGGCCACCGGCGGTCCGTGGGGGGCTGGCACGACGCCGGCGACTACGGCAGGAAGATGATGACGGCCGGTCCGACCGTCGGCATCCTGCTGACGCTGTGCGAGCTATTCCCGGGGAAGATCGCGGGGCTGAGTCTGAACATCCCCGAGAGCGGGAACGGTGTCCCCGACATCCTGAACGAAGTCCGCTACGAGCTGGACTGGATGCTGACCATGCAGGAGCCCGGCGGCGGCGTGCACCACGAGATCAACCCGCTCGAGTTCCAGTTCACCCCTCCGGACCGGGAGAACCCGCGGTACTACTTCTGGTGCGTGAGTTCCTTCGCGACCGGCGACCTGGCGGGAGCCATGGCGATGGCCGCCCGCGTCTACCGGTCCTGGGACCGGGCCTTCGCGGACCGCTGCCTCGAATCAGCCGAGCTGGCGTGGCGGTTCCTCGACCGGCACCCGGGGGTGGTGCCGCCGGGCGGGATCAAGCAGGGGCCGCCCAACCCGCCGACGCTGGGCTACGCCGACGCCGACGACTCCGACGAGCGGTTCTGGGCGGCGGCCGAGCTCTACCGCACGACGGGGGCGGCGAAGTACCAGGACTACGCCCGGGACCACGTGACGGCCGGCCTGCCCCTGCCGTACTGGCAGGACGTCCGTACGCACGGCGCGGTCGCGCTCATCCTGGCCCGGCATCCCGGCGCCGACCCGGCGCTGCGGGACAAGATGCAGGGCCAGTTCATGGCGCTGGCAGGGCGCGAGCTCGCCCGGGTGCAGGCCGATCCCTACCGGGTGGGGCAGGACGGCTACTGGTGGGGCAGCAACTCGGAGGTCATGTGCCGGGCGATGGTCCTGCTCCTCGCGCGCGAGTTCTCGGGCGACGGGAGGTACCTCGACGGCGCCGAGGAGCTCCTGCACTACGTCCTGGGGCGGAACGCTCTCGACGTCTGCTTCCTGGCGGGGGCTTCCGCCAAGAGCGTGAAGAACATCCACAACTGCTGGCAGGCCAGCGCCGGCATCGCGGGCGCCATCCCGGGATTGTTCTCGGGTGGACCCAACCATGCCTTCCAGGACGACGTGATCAAGCGCGAGCTGCCTGCCACCACCCCTCCCGCCAGGAGCTTCGTGGACCTGCCCGGCTGCTACTCCTGCAACGAGAACGACATTTGTTACAGCGCGCCGTTCGTCTTCGCGGCCGGCTACTTCCACTTCCTCGGTCGACTGTAGCGAAGGATAGTCCGGGGACGGTAGCGCGCCTATACTGGGCGCATGACCAGGAACTTCCGCATACCTCTCGTCCTGTATTGCCTGGCTGCAGCTATCATGGTCGCCATGAGCTCACCCGGGGCGGCGGCCAAAGGCACCGAACGGTGGGTGGCGCCGGACGGCGACGACGCGGGGCCGGGGACCCGGGAGCGTCCGTGGCGCACGCTGGCGAAGGCGGCCGCGGAGGCGGGGCCGGGTACTACCGTCTACCTGACATCGGGCACCTGGCGCGAGCGGCTGATCCCGACGCGATCGGGCACCGCCAACGCCCCCGTCGTGTTCGCCGCGGCGCCCGGCGCCACCCCGGTCATCGACGGGCAGGACGCCAAGCTCGATGACGACTTCGCCGGCGTCGTCCACGTCGACGGGTTGAGCTGGATCGAGATACGCGGGCTCACGGTCCGAAACGCCGGGCCGGGGGAGCTGGCGGCGGGCATCCTCGGGCGGCGCTGTGAGCACGTCACGGTTCGCGGATGCCGGACCGATGCCACGAACTCCTCCGGCATCGGCATCTGGTTCTCGAAGTCCGTGCTCGTGGAGGGGAATGAAGTCACCGATGCGTGCCGGAACGGGTCGCAGGAATGCATCTCGGTCGCGGGATGCGACGGGTACGAGATCGCGGGGAACACGGTCCACGATTGCGTTTACGGTGAGCAGGGCGGCGAGGGGATCGACGCCAAGCACGGTTCCCACGGCAAGGTCCACGGCAATGTCGTGCACCATATCCGCCGGCTGGGCATCTACGTGGACGCCTGGGACGTCGCGATGCACGACGTCGAGGTCTGGGGCAACCTCGTCCACGACACGAAGTCGAACGGGTACGCGCTGGCCGCCGAGAACAACGGGTCGCTGGAGGGGGTCCGGTTCCACGACAACGTGGCCTTCCGCAACGCCCACGCGGGGCTCACGCTCGCCGACTGGGGCGAGAAGACGCCGCACCACGGCCTCAGGGACATCGTGGTGGAGCACAACACCTTCATCGAGAACGGGACCTCCGGATGGGGCGGCGGCCTGCGGATCGACAACGCCGAGGCGGAGGGCATCGTGGTCCGCGACAACCTGGTCGCGAACAACCAGGGCGGCCAGATCATCGTGGACAAGAAGCCCATCTCCCTTTCGGTCGACCGCAACTTCGTCACGGGCCCGGGGACGGACGAGAACGAGACGCTGGGGGAGCGGCCCGTCCGGGGCGTCCCCCGCTACCGGGCTACGCCTGCGGGAGGGGTGGCGCTCGACCCCGGGTCGCCCGGCGAAGGGTTCGGCGCCCGGCCCTGATTCAGCGGGCCGTCCAGCCGCCGTCAACGTAAAGAGCTGAGCCCGTCACGTAGCTCGAAGCGTCGCTGGCGAGGAAGACCGCGGCGCCCCGGATCTCGTGGAGTTCCGCCCACCGGTTGAACGCGGTCTGGGAGAGGATGGCCTGGGCCTTCTCGGGCGTCTTGAGCAGGGGCCGGTTCATCTCCGTCAGGAACGGCCCCGGGCAGAGGGCGTTGCACCGGGCCCTGAACGGCGCCCATTCCAGCGCCAGGGTCCGGGTGAGCCCGAGGATCCCGGCCTTCGCGGCGGCGTAGGCGGAGCGGTCCGGCAGGCTGATTGCGCTGAGCGCGGAGCCGAGGTTGATGACCGATCCCGACTTCGCCGCCTTCAGTATCGGGGCGACCGCGCGGCAGCAGAGCCACGCCCCGGTCAGGTTGACGTCAATGACCTGCCGGAACTCTTCGGTGGGGTACTCCTCGATCGGGTGCCGGATGTTCACCCCGGCATTGTTGATCAGGACGTCGATCCGGCCGAACCGGGCTGAGACGTTTGCGAACAACCGGGTCACATCTTCTTCCCGCGTCACGTCCGCGGACAGCGCCACGGATTCCCGGCCCGTCGCGGCCGCGATCTCGGCGGCGGCCGCCGTCCCCTCGGCGAGGTGCCGGGAGACGAGGACGGTCCTGGCCCCGGATTCGGCGAGGGCGAGAGCCATGGATTTGCCCAGTCCCTTCGATCCGCCGGTAACGACCGCCACCCGGCCGTCCAGGCTGAACAGCTCCCGGACCGTCGGTTCGGTCACGCCGGCGCCTGCCCCATCCCCAAGGCTCGCATCCGGCTATCTTCCCCTGCTTCCCGAGCGGTCCGCAACCCGAGGCCCCTCCCCGTGTACAATCGGGCGGAGCTGACATGACACAGGGATCGACCGAGGGACACGCGCCGGACCTCCTCCACGACCGGACGCTGGGCGGGTTGCTGGGGGGACTCATCGGCGACGCCATGGGGCGCCCGGCCGAGAACAAGACCTGGCGCCAGATCGAGGCCGAGTTCGGCCGGATCACGGACTTCTCCGGGTCCGGCACCGACGACTCGGCCTTGAAGCACCTGCTGTGCGACGCCATCCTGAGGACGGGTGGCCGGGTGACCGCCGCGGCCTGGGCGGACGAGTGGCTCGG
>Ga0315281_10010483_pt1 | contig 12771 bp, 11 predicted proteins | sample YL17G07_0_MG_FD_204540 | JGI IMG/M metagenome (GOLD analysis project Ga0315281, IMG submission 204540) | Sediment microbial communities from Yellowstone Lake, YNP, Wyoming, USA - YL17G07_0 | ecosystem: Environmental > Aquatic > Freshwater > Lake > Sediment | place: USA: Wyoming | collected... | reverse complement strand
GCTTCCTAAACACATGCTTCAAACCTATTCCAGCCGTAGCCACAAGCCAATCATGTGCATGAATAACGTCAACCGCACCACCCAAATCGTGAATGAGCGCTGCTGCCTCCTTCTGCATGTTAACGTTCATCAAGTAAACCCAAGTCGCAAAATCAGGCGAAGGATTCTTGTAAGAATCAACCCTGTAAACCTCCACACCGTCAACAACCTCATGCGCAGGTGCACCTGGAAAGTCACACGTAACCACGTAAACCTTCACGTCGTTTCTCGCAAGACTTTTCGAAAGATAATGAACGTGAGGCGAAATCCCGCCGATGATTCTGGGCGGGAACTCCCAAGACAGCATCATAACAGTCAGATCACGATTCACTGAGAACCCGCACCTCCAGCAACGCTCTTGTAGGTTTCCAGAACATCCTTGACCCATGTTGCTGAATCCGGCGGAATCACCCTGATCTTCTCAACTGGTGCCTTGTAAACCCTGACGATCTCGTCCCCCATCCAACCTGACTTGACGACAAGCTGCTTGGCTTCATACATCCCCAGCCATTCGATGCTCTTGATAGCCATGTTGAAAGGCGAGTTTGCCCCATGAGAACGATGCTCCTCCAGGCTGTCCACAGAATATAGAAACGGCACGCCAAACGCTTTCTTCAGAGTAACCGCGGCTGGAATAAAATGCCAATCATGCACGTCTATTAACTCGACCTGTCTGTTCACGTCATAGTAGACGTTTGCCGCTGCCCTCTCAACCTCCTGATTCAAAGTTAAGACCCACGTAAGAACACCAATATGCGTGCGAACAGGGTTCGTCACCCTGATACTCTTAACACCCTCAGAATCATCATGTCCACCCGTCAAGTAATCATGATAGGTGACGACGTAAACCTGCACCTTGTTCTTGCCAAGCTGTTCAGCAAGCGTCTTCACGTAGTCTGCAAGCTTCCCGATCACTCTCGGCGGGTACTCCCACGAAAAAATAAGCACGCGCATCAGAATCTCACACTACGTGAAAAGCGCACAAACCTTGATAATCCCACTGCCAGTCAAATAGTACCGCTTCTTCCCCTCGTTGTCGATGAAGCTTTCAGCGAACCCCTCAGCCTTGTACCCGTCCAGAATCCTCTCCAACTCGACCAGATCAACCTGCAAAACCTGCGACAACTCCTCACTCCTTCTAGCAAGATCAGGAGCCGTCGCACACAGATTGTGCAGTGTCTGCAGGATTTTCTCCGAAAGCGGAAGCTCCTCACGCAACATCCATCACCTCAAAGGCAGCTTTGGACTATTAGCGCATTTTCCTTATAAAAGCCTGTGTGCGCACAGATCAGAAGTTTCTGGTCGTTGCTTCCACTTGCGTGCTCAATTCATCAAACCTTTCCTTGACAACCTTAGCTACTGCTTCTGCGAGCCGTTCTCCCTTCAGTCTTGAAAGCCTCACCTTCTTCAACTGCGCTGCTAAGGGCTTGTCTTGCAGCGACTTTTCCGCCCATTTTTCAAAGTCGCCCCGAGCGTTGTGAAACTCCACGGATTTCGCGCTGACTTTGGGAAGAATCTCCGTCATTCCCTTCAAGCTCCAAGCCATCGTCCCAGTGAAATGCGTCTCTCCCTCGTCAGTGTAGAACAAGAACGGTTCATTTGCCGCAACTGCAGCGAGCCTCACCCTGTTCTCAAAGTCTAGGATGGTTGCTTGTGCAGTCACAAAGGCGTCTATGGGCGTGTTGAAGTGGCTGAAGTAAGAGTGAACCTCGCCCGGTCCTCCGCCCGCAGTGAACATGTAGTAGAGATGATCGCTTATCTGGAAATACCTCCACATCTTCAAGAACTCCTTATCTCCTGTCTCTTTGACGAGCGGTTCAAGCTTCCTCAAACTCGTGTAGTAAGCCCATTGCATCGTGTTTCCGAGCCAGCAGCTTGCATCCCTCTCCAAGTCAGCCCAAGAAACAGTCCCGCCCAACTCGGGAACATCAATCTCCCCTTGAGACGCGTACTTCTCAACAACCTCAGAAGGCGTAGCCATGTGCAGATTCCACCACTTCAAAATCTCCCTCGGCAAATGCCTCAGAAAATCATGAATGCCAGTCTCAGGCCAGTGGTGCTCGCCGAAAGTCTCATAATCTGGAAAGATATTGATCACGTTTCCCGGAGTACCCGCCAACCATCTTGCATACTTGTCCGCTGTGAGTGGCCATTCGTTCCACCATCTTGCCGAGAACCTGAACCCGATGTCGTCTGTGAGCTTGTAGTTCCGCAGGAAGATCTTGAGTCTCTTGCAGTCTTTTGGCGAATAGAGATAGTTGGGTGATTTTCCGCGTAGTATTCTTTCCACCCCTTCTGTGAAGATGCCCTTGTAGCCAAGTTTCTCCACGGCTCTTGCTACAGCGTTGTTGTAGAGCAACTCAGTGTTCTCGAAGACCATGGGCGTGTAGCCCAGCAAGTCCTTCATTATCTGTTGGTGAGCCTTCACCTGTTCGATGAACTCTTCCCTGTCGGGATAGAGACTCGCCAGTGAATGGTAATACGTCTGCTCCAGAAATTCGACGCGACCGGTTTCTGCAAGCTGTTTGAAAGTTTCCAGCAGGTCCTTGCTGAACATCTCGCACTGTTCCAAGAAAACCCCGGAGAGGCTGAATGAAACCTTAATCTGTTTCTTCTCTTTTCTGTACCTGTCGATCGAGTCCAGCAGGATTTTGTTGGATGGGAAATAGCATTTTTTGCATGTTCTGAGGAATACCTCTTTGTTCATCGCTTGGTCAAAATAGTAATCGAAAAGCTCCTCTTTCTTCAAACGTCTGAAAATCTGATTTTCCCAGAAAAAGCTCCGTTTCAGCCTGTAAGGCTGATGGACTTCGAAGACTATGACTATGTCGGTCAATGTGTTGTCCTCTGTTGTTCATATTCGGTTTGTGGTTTTATTTCTGATTTGCTGTTTGAAAGACTACTTTCCCGAAGGTTAGATTGGATTCGGATTCCGAATTCATAATTTATTTATCCCCCACGCTCGCATCTTCCTAATCACTAAAGGTGAATCTAGGTGTCAATTGAAAGAATCAAGATCGAAAATCAGCAAGAGCTAGAGCAGATGATAACCAAGGAGATAAGCCAACTTGAAAAAGACTTGACCGTAATATGCAACCACGTTCCAGTAAACGACAAAGCAACACTAGACGCCCTGTGCCACGACAACAGTGGACAGCTCGTCATTGTGCAGATAAGCGTCAACGAGGACGACATCATGCTGCTGCACGGAATTCAAAGTCTAGACTACGTTGACAAGTTCAAATCCTTCCTGAAGGCAACCTACAACAAGAACAAGATCGACGACAAAGAAAAACCAAGACTGGTTCTGATCGCGCCAAGCTTTTCAGATGCGGTGCGACGTGTTGTGGAAAGCATGAAAGGCATTCGTGTCGACTTGTACGAGTGGGAATACCTCAAACTCGGAGACCACAAAGGCCTCCGCCTCCAACCCATTTTTGCCACAAAACCCAACGAAGGACCGCACCCCGAAGAACCAAAAGAAGAAAAACAATACGAGAAGAAACATGAACCGAAGCCTCCAAAGAAGAAGGAACCACTACCTGAACCAACACCGGAGCCTGAGAAGAAAGAAGAAGCCAACCCGGAACTGCCGAAACCCAAGCCACTAGAACCGCCAAAAACCGAGCCTCCAAAGTTTCCAACGCCACCAATAGAAAAGCCAAAAGAAGAAAAGGACACTCCAAAGCCAGAAGAGCCAAAGAAGAAGATGCGGCTTTTCTAGATCTCTTGTACTCGTGGTGTGTTAGTTGCGAATAGGCTTTTTCGTCTGGGAATACCCGCCCGCACTCGTCGGCGGTTTGGGTACGTATGCTGAGTACATCACTCGTGAGTTTGTTTCCATGGGCAATGACGTTACAGTTTTCACGCTTAACCCTGGAAACCTGAAAACCCGTGAGATTCTGAAAGGTGTGGAGGTTCACAGACCTCTTGTTGCGGATGCAAGCAACGTATTTCCGATGTTTGTGGTTGACGATTTGAAAAGATGGGGCACAAACATCCGCATGTTCAACGACATCTTCATCTACAACATCCTGAGCGCATCAAAATTCATCAACAGCATGTTGAAAAAAGAAGGCTGCCACTACGACATCGTATGCGTGCACGACTGGCTAAGCAGCATATCCGGCCTCATGGTAAAGAACGAGACGAAAACCCCTGTGGTCTTCCACGTGCACAGCACTGAATGGGGAAGAGCCGGGGGTCCAGGCTCAGAAGTCGTCTCACATCTTGAATGGGCAACATCACAAAGAGTGGACAAGATAATAACCGTGAGTCACGCGATGCAAGAGGATCTGATGAGGCGCGGATGGCCAAAATCAAAAATAAGCGTCGTCTGGAACGGCGTGGACCCTGAACGCTACAACCCAACAAGCTGTAAGCCCGAAGACGCGGAAGCGATACGCAACAGATACGGAATAAAGCCAGATGAGAAAATGATCCTGTTCCTCGGCAGGCTCACGTGGGTTAAGGGCGTCACGAACTTGGTTCAGGCGATGCCCATGGTTTTAGGGGATTATCCCAGTGCCAAGTTGGTGATTCTGGGAAAGGGTGAACAGCAGAACGACATAATCGACACAGCGAACAGGCTTGGAATCAGCGACAAGGTTGCATGCAAATTCGAGTTTGTGCCAGAAAACGAACGCATCCTGCACTATGCAGCATCGGACATCTGCATCTTCCCATCAACATACGAACCGTTCGGAATAGTCAGCTTGGAAGCCATGTCAATGGCTAAACCCATAGTCGTGGGAGCGCAGGGTGTCGTCGGCTTCAGAGAGCAAGTCCTCTCATCGGGACCAGACCAGAACGGCGTCCACGTAAACGGCGGAGACCCAGCCGACATCGCATGGGGATTGAAGGAAATCCTGTGCGACGCTGAAAGGGCGAGAAAGTGGGGAGAGAACGGCAGAAAACGCGTTTTGCAGTATTTCACGTGGCGGAAGGCAGCGAAACAGACACTGCAAACCTATGACGCGCTTCAGCATCCGCAAGAGCAGACGGAATGCCGAGTAGTTGATCTGGAAGAGAAGCTGACTAGAACATAAAAAAAAGTCGGGCATCAGGGTTTTCGGGTCGCTGCTTTCTCCAGAGCCACAACACCTGGCAGTTTCTTACCCATAAGGAATTCTATCAGTGCTCCGCCAGCAGTGCTTATGTACGAGATCTTCGGTGCCAAGCCAAACTCCTGCAACGCGCCTATGGTGTGACCCCCACCAGCAAGCGAAAACGCCTTGGAGTTCGCGATTTCCTCAAGGATCTTTTTGGTTCCAAAACTGAACTCACTATTCTCATAAACTCCCATCGGACCGCTGACCACGATTGACTTTGCATTCCTGATTATTTTGGCATAGTCTTCAACCGTTTTGGCTCCAATGTCAAATATTGAATGGCCAGTTGGTAGCCTGTCCACTGGAATCTCTTTTCGCTTTCCGTTCACTTCTACGGCTACGTCTTTTGGAGTTTTGACGCTGTTCGAGTATTTCTGTTCCAATTCCTTTATTCCGGGCATGAAGCCCATGAGTTCTTGTTTCTTGAGAAATTCCATATTGGGCTTACCGAGGTCAAGTCCTTTTGCGGCTAGAAAGACTTGTCCGACAACGCCGCCTGTGAGAACGTGGTCTGCCACTTTGTTGTCCAACACGTACTTGGAGATTTCCAGAGAATCATCTGCTTTAGCTCCGCCTAGAATGAAGGCACATGGTTTCTCAGGCTTTTCAAGGACCCTGCTCAAGGATTTGAGTTCTCTTTCCATTATTCGCCCCGCAGCGCTCGGCAAGACAGCGGTGAAACCTATGATCGACACGTGGGCGCGATGTGCCGCAGCGAAAGCGTCATTCACGAAAAAGTCAGCAAGAGGAGCCAAGTTCTTAACAAGCTCCGTCTTAGCATGATCTTCAGGCGTTCCCTCTTTCGTCTCGCCCGCAAAGTTCCTGACGTTATCCAGTACGAGAATTTCGCCGCTCTTCAACTTCTTGATCTCGTTTTGCGCTTTCTCTCCATAGACATCGTCAACGTACTTGACGGGTTTCTTGAGTATTCTGCCCAGGATTTCTGCATGCTGTTTTGTTGGAATGAAGTCTGGGTCACCTTTTCTTCCCTGATGTGTCAAGACTACGACTTTGGCACCTTTTTCGGCGAGTTCTTTTATGGTTGTTTCGCCGTGGGCTCGGATTCTCGTGTCCTCTAGGATTTTTTTGGTTTCAGGGTCTACGGGCGAGTTAAAATCAACTCTCACGAGAACGGTTTTGTCTTTGACTTTCAAGTCGTCCAGTGTAAGGTATTTTGACATCTTGTTTTTCACTCTCCTGTTTGAAAGAAAAATAGTGGCGATGGCGTTTTAGGTTTAACTGTTCTGTGTCTAGAGGCCTGCTTTCTTGCCTATGAGTTCCATCTGTTCGACCATGCGGCAGCTGAAGCCCCATTCGTTGTCGTACCATGCGAACACTTTGGCGAAGTTCTTGTCAGTGACCAGCGTGAGCTGAGAGTCGAACACCGCTGAATAGGTGCTGTGCAGCACGTCCGTGGAGACTATGGGCTCATCCGTGTATTCAAGTATGCCTTTGAGCGGACCGTCAGCGGCTTTCTTGAACGCAGCATTTATCTCCTCTTTCGTTGTCTGCTTGTTCAGGTCTGCTGTTAGGTCCACGATTGACACGTCGGGTGTGGGTACGCGCAGTGCGATGCCATCTATTTTTCCTGCAAGCTCAGGCATGACGAGACCGACTGCGGTTGCTGCGCCTGTTGTTGTTGGGATGATGTTGAGTGCGGCTGCGCGTGCTCGGCGCAGGTCCTTGTGCACGAGGTCTGTTACTCTCTGGTCGTTTGTGTAAGCGTGAGCCGTGGTCATTAGGGCTCGTTTGATGCCGAAGTTTTCGTGCAATATCTTTGCCATTGGCGCGACGCAGTTGGTGGTGCATGAGGCGTTTGAGATCAGGTTGTGCTTGTCGTGGTCGTAGGTGTTTTCGTTCACTCCTATGACTATGGTCGCGTCTGGGTTCTTGGCTGGTGCTGAGATGAGGACTTTTTTGGCTCCGGCTGTCAAGTGTTTTGATGCTCCATCTCGGTCTGTGAACAATCCTGTTGACTCTACGGCGAGGTAGACGCCCAGGTCTTTCCATGGAAGCTGAGCAGGGTCTTTCTGCGAGAGGACTTTCAGCTCTTTGCCGTTGACGACTAGGTCATTTCCTTTAACCTGCACATCAGCGTTGAATCTTCCGTGGACTGAGTCGTATTTCAGTAAGTGTGCGAGTGTTTTTGCGTCTGTTATGTCGTTCACTGCGGCAAAATCTATGTTTGCCTTCCTTTCTATGGCTGCTCGGTACAGGAGTCGTCCGATTCTTCCAAAACCGTTTATGGCTACTTTTATCGTCATTTAATGTTTCACCTTGTCAATTTGATTCTGGAATAGGTTAGGGAATCATCTGTTAATAGGTTTTCCGTTGCGTTTAAGAGAAAAAGAAGGTGTGTTTAGCGGAGTTTCATCAGAACCATTTCTGCCGCTAAGACGAGGGGTTCCCAAGTCTCGCACAACGGCGGTGCGTAAGCTGTGTCTGCTTTGGCCAGTTCTCTGACCGTCATCTGCTTCTGGATTGCGAAAGATATAGCGTTTATGCGTTGGGTCACTTCTTCTCCACCGATGATCTGAGCACCGATTATTCGTTGGGATTCTTTTTCAACGACTAGTTTTACTTTGATGGGTAGGGCTCCGGGGTAATAGTCTGCTTTTGTCTTTGAGGTTATCGTGCCTGTCACTGTGTCGATTCCGGCTTTTTTGGCTGCGGTTTCGGTTAAGCCTGTTACGCCGACATCGGTGTCGAACAGTCTTGACACGGCAGAGCCTAGGACGCCTGTGAAGAGCGCGTAACCTCCTGCAGCGTTGATTCCCGCCACTTTGCCTTGTCTAACAGCCACTGTTCCGAACTGGGCCACGGTTGGTTTTTGCGTTACGATGTGTGCTGATTCAGCACAGTCGCCTACCGCGTAGACATCTTTGATGTTTGTTTCCATCCTAGCGGTTGTCTTGATGAGTCTGGTTTCTCCTGTGGCTACGCCTGCTTTTGTGGCGAGTTCAGTGTTGCCTCTCACTCCGAATGCACTGATGAACAGGTCAGCGTTTATCTCCTCTTGGCACGCGACTATTCCGGTTATGTTCTCTTGACCCAGACATTCTTCAACGCCCTTTCCTGTGAGTATGGTCATTCCCTTGTCCGTCAGCATCTCTTGGACTATTTTTGCCATGTCGGGGTCGAGCATCTGAGGCAGGATCTGCGGTAACAATTCAACGACGGTGACTTTCAAGCCTCTTTCCTGAAGCGCTATAGCCAACTCAAGACCTATGAGTCCGGCTCCCATGACTACTGCTGTCTTTGCTCCGTTTTTGATGGCTTGATCTATCTTTTCGCCGTCTTCAAGCGTCCTGAGCGAAAGTATGCCGCTCTTCTCTCTGCCTTTTATTGGGGGCATGAAGGAACCTGCACCAGTGGCTATGATCAGACTGTCATATGGGAGTGTTTCAGTCTTGCCATCTTTGCTCAGTGTTTCGACGGTCTTGTTTTTCGTGTCTATGTTAGTGACTTTGGTTTCTGTGCGCATGTCCAGCTTCATCATCTGGAAGAAGGCTGGTGGAAAGACGATGAGGCTTTGGAAGCTTGGGATTTGTCCGCCTATGACAAAGGGCAAACCGCAGCGTGAGTATCCAACGTGTTTTTCGTCAGCGATTAGCGTGATTTGGGCTGTGCGGTCGGTCTTTCTTGCAGCTGATGCTGCGTCTACGCCTGCGGCGTGTGCGCCGATTATGACTATGCGTCTGGGCATTCGCGAGCCTTCGCTATTTTCCTAGGGTCTTGTGCCATTCTACGGCTTTGTTGAAGTCCATGAGGTTTGCGAGTTCGGCTTGCAGGTTCGCTGGTTTTACTACGAGTAGCCATGCTTTTCCGTACGGGTCTTCGTTCAGAAGCTCAGGTTTGGATTGGACTTCAGTGTTGACCTCTAGGATCTCGCCAGTTATCGGAGCAACAAGGTCGGATACGGCTTTGACTGATTCTACGGTTCCGTATGGTGTGTTTTGTGTAATGCTTGTTCCCGCGCTTGGCAGTTCAGCGTAGACGATTTCTCTTAGTTGTTTTTGTGCGTAGTCGGTTACGCCTATGCGGACTTTGTCGCCTTCGACTTTCGCCCACTCAAACTCCTTCGTGTAGTACAGTCCTTCTTTCACTTCAGTACCATCAACTTTCACCATTCAACATTCACCTTTCTAGTAATGGCTTACTCTTTCACAAACGAACCCTTTAAAATTAACTGTCCACATGAACCCAAAAAAACATAAATTGCCTGCACAAATGTGAAGCTCGTGCAAGCCATCTGTGACCTCAAGGGTTATAAGTCGAGATTCCTTGTGAATCACAAAAATTGCAGAGTCGGAGATAATGCCTAGAATAAGCAAGGTAAGAATCAGCAATTTCAAAGCCCTCAGAGACACGCCTGTTTTGGAATTCACAGAAATGCCAGTAATCGTGGGAAAGAACGATACAGGCAAGTCCAGCATACTTCAGGCTCTGAAAATATTCTTTGAAGAAAAACCCATTGTTGCAGACGACTTGACTGTGGGTGCTGATGTAAAACTGGCAGAGATACAAGTCAATTTTGATGATCTATCCCAAGGTGTCAAAGACAGACTTGGGTTGAAGAAACTGCTTTCTAGCACAGGAGAGTTGGCTGTAAAGAAATCGTTCAGATTAGGTTCAAGAACGCCTGAAATACAGCTTTGTGTAAAAGATTTTGAGAATCCAGACTTCCAAGGTTTATATGCACGAAAGGAACGAGAATTGAATGAACTAGGTCAGAAACATAGCTTAGGATTTGTGAAAGCAGGGCGTTCCATCACGAATGAAAGTAAGATTGAGGAATTGGCTCAATACGCTAAATCGCATGGGCAACAGGAGAAAGATGTTTGGATAACACCTGACAAGGATGTATGGGAGGAAGTCGAGGACACACTCCCCACGTTCACTTTTTTTCCATCTAATGTAAATCTAAACCTAGAACAGGCCGAATACCAAAATCCTTTTCAAGAAATGATTGTCAACGAGATCGAGTTGGACAAGGAATTGAGTGACAAGGTTCAATCAAAGGTAAGCGAAGCTATCAAGAGAGCAGTCGAGGAAATTGAGGCAAATCTAAGGCAACAAACTGACGCTATTAAGAGAATTCTGCCCAAGCCAGAATTTGCATGGAAGAAACTAGTAAAAATCGATTTGGAAGTGGAGGATCAATGTGGTGTTTGCGTTCCGTTGGCGAATAGGGGAATGGGCATTCAACGATTAGTGATGGTTGCGCTTCTGAAGTACATTGCAGAAAAACCATCCGAGAATCCTGTTAGCAGTAGAATCTTCGCAATTGAGGAACCGGAGACGTCGCTGCATCCGAGTGCGCAGAGAGAACTCATAGACTCTTTCAGAAAGCTACGTGAAAGAGGATATCAGATCATAGTGACTTCTCATTCGCCAGTATTTGCCGCAGAAGCAAACGATAGAGACATAATACTTGTCACGCGAGAGAAGGAAAAAGCTTCAATGACACAGCACCCAGCTCTAAATCCAGAGACTATAGTTGACGAATTGGGAATACTGCCACGCGATCAAATAGTGTCTTATTCAGCTTGCCTTTTTGTTGAGGGCCCATCGGACGCAATCTTCTTTGAGACAATGGCTAGGAAGCTTAAGAATTCAATGCGGATAAGCCATGACTTCATTGATAAGAAAATCGGAGTCATTCCAGTCGGTGGAAACAATCTTAAATTTTATGTGGAAAAGAGAACACTTGGGAAATTGCATCGAGTGTTTGCTGTAATTACAGATAGCGACAAGAAAAGCTCAAGTGACCAGATTAAGAAGAGAAAGACTGAGTGGCAATGTCAATGCCAGAATGAAGGCGGCAAGTTCTACATCTTGAAAAAAAGGCAAATCGAAAACTATCTTCATTCTGACGCGATAAAAAGAGGTCTAAACAGAGATGTCGTGATCGAAGACTACAACAACATAAAGGAACAAATGCCCTCCGACAACATTGTGAAACACTTTGGGCGAGTGGTCGAAGAAATGAAAACCGAAGAGTTACTTATGAGAGACAAATACATAAAGGAAAATGGCGAAGAAGGGCATGAAATACTTGAGATAATCCAAGAACTGTTATGCTTGGTGAATTGAGAGACAGATCAGTCTAGCAGGAATCATGAAGTGAGTTCGTCTTGCGGGCAAATGTTTTTAGTTTCCATCTTTAGTGTTATGTGTGTTTAGTGTGGTGTTTATGTTGGTTAAGTGGGAGTATAAGGTGATTCCTATCAAGACGCAGATTCATTCAGACCATTCCCAAGCCGAAAGAAAGCCAGTCATGGAAGACGTTCAAAACGACCTCGACGCCCTAGGAAGCGAAGGCTGGGAACTCGTCGGCGTCCAAGACATCCACTTGGTAGACGGCAGAATGTTCACAGTCGCCTACCTCAAAAGACAAAAACACTAACCCATCTCACGGCCGTCAACGCTGTTTTGTCGTGCAAACAGGATTTAGACCAAGACAAATCTGCAGAGGTCTGAAAAACCCTAGAGGGGGATACCTCGTATTCGCGGTTTTCAGAGCCAATAGCATGTTAAGAGTGCTCTTCCATCTTCCAAAAACCCGCGCGCTTGCAACAGCCTTCGTTCTAGATAGCGTCATCTTCACGTAGAGCATATATAGTTATAATAAACAATACTAGCCTAAGGAGGTTTGCAATATCTCAGAATCAATTGACAATCCGCCTGATAACGTTTTGAAAGACCTAGCTGAACTGCAAGCGGCACTCGACAAGGACTTGCCGCCCAAGATTCCTGACCGCAACCTGCTCATCGCCACATGGAACCTACGCGCCTTCGGCAACCTAATCGAAAGCTGGAAGAGCAAGGAAAACGACTCACCCAAAAGAAACTGGCACGCGCTGAAATGCATAGCCGAAATAGTCTCACGCTTCGATGTAATCGCCATCCAAGAAGTGAGAGACAACCTCAGATGCCTCCGCCACATGCTCAAAATGCTCGGAGAAAACTGGAACTTCCTCATGACCGACGTAACCAAAGGCACAGAAGGCAACTACGAACGCATGGCATTCCTGTTCGACACCCGCAAGGTCAAGCTTTCAGGACTCGCCTGCGAACTCGTCGTGCCAGAAGAACAGTTGAAGAGCATCAAGCCAGACGCCCTCAGAAAACAGTTTGCACGCACACCCTACGCCGTGAGCTTCCAGTCAGCCGGCAAAACCTTCATCCTCGTCACGCTACACGTTATCTACGGACAGCCCAAGGAACGCATCCCAGAACTCAAAGCCATCGCAGAATGGCTCGCCGACTGGGCAAAAGACATCAACGGATGGGACCACAACCTCATCACCTTGGGTGACTTCAACATCGACAGAAAAGATGACGAACTGTACAAAGCGTTCATCTCAAGCGGCCTAGACGTTCCAAAAGACCTGCTCGACCTCCCAAGAACAATATTCAAGACAGACGCTCCGAAAAACATCACGTTCTACGACCAGATCGCATGGTTCAACAAAGACGACAACGTCCCCGCACTGTCGCTCAAGTACAGCGGAGGTGGCAACTTCGACTTCACCAAAACCGCCCTCAAATCCCTCAACCTAACCACGAAGGAACTCTCATACCGCATATCCGACCACTACCCACTGTGGGTCGAATT
>Ga0315281_10010482_pt1 | contig 12773 bp, 5 predicted proteins | sample YL17G07_0_MG_FD_204540 | JGI IMG/M metagenome (GOLD analysis project Ga0315281, IMG submission 204540) | Sediment microbial communities from Yellowstone Lake, YNP, Wyoming, USA - YL17G07_0 | ecosystem: Environmental > Aquatic > Freshwater > Lake > Sediment | place: USA: Wyoming | collected... | reverse complement strand
TACCCTCCAGAGAAGTTCCATGTTCCTGTGCCTTGAGTCATTATCCCTCTATCCCCCAAAGTGGTAAGTCCCGTTACGGTTAGGATGTAGTTCGAGCCGTGATGGACTGTCATAGTATAGGTTGCATGGTCGGATTGGACTGTTAAAGTGCTCCCAAAAGATGTATTAGCTAAAAGCGTAAGAGTACGATTAGCATTTCCATCATTACGTTCCGATATAATTGTTGGTGCATTTATTGTGCCGAAAGTAATAGACATATCTGTCGAAATACAAACTAATCCAAATGTGCCAGTTCCAGCGATAGCCCCTAAATTTGAGTAAGTAGCACTCATATATCTGACATTAAATGTTTTTCCACTATTTATAGTAAGTGTTTTTCCAAAAGCGATACTTAAGGAACTTGTTTGAAAATCATTAATCGTTACATTACCATTAATAGTTAAAGAATTGGCACCTTGAGATAATAAATCATCGTTTATTGAAATTGTTGTTCCATCAGTTGACATTACTAAGTTAAGAACATTAGCCGATAATGTTCCAGCCGTTTTTGTGAAGTTTCCTGCTTGTACCCAATTATATGAAGCAGAACCAGTCAGAGTTCCAGCCGATATATTTGTATTTCCAGTCACAAAGACGTTCCCGCCCTGCGTGAATAATGAGTTATTCCCATTTTGAATATAACCGCCACTTAAATTAACGGTCCTAGTGCCGGTAATAATGGTGGAATTAATACCCAAAACAGTCAAACCAGTGACATTTAATGCATAATTAGACGCATTTAAAGTCATATTATAAGCAGTCATTGAAGTTACGTTCAATGTACCTCCTAAGGAAGAATCCGCATCTAACGTCAACATAGTATTTGAACCTGAATTGACGACTGATACGACTTCAGTAGGAGCAGTTATATTGGCTAATGTAATGGTCCTTGAAGATCCCATAAATCCAAATCTGACTGTTCCTGGACCGATTATTGTGCCCAAATTAGAATATGTCCAAGTGGCCCATGTGCCAAGTATAAGCGTATACCCATTTGATATTGTTAATGATTTACCTGATGCAACTGTAAGGGCATATACTGTAGGAGATACTCCTACAGGAGGGCTTAATGTGGTATTGTCATTGATATACAAATAATGAAGCCCACCGCCGCTTGCTTTAGAAAGCTGCTTTGAAGTTCCTGACATGATTAGATTAAAAACATTATCAGTAAATGTGCCAGAAGATTGATTGAAATTGCCGTTAGTGGTCCAATTATAATTAGAATTTCCCGTAAACGTGCCAGCGGTTATAGATACATTATCACTATATACATTGCCCCCTTGAGTAAACGTAGAATTAGTTCCACTCTGTAAATATCCTCCGCTGAAATTCCATAATTGTGTTCCTGAAACCATGCCACCGCCAAACCCTAGCGTTGCCGTGCCGTTCACGCTGAGCGCGAAGTTTGAGCCATTTAAGGTCACATTATAAATGGGATTTTGCGAGGCCCATGACCATGCGTTTGAAATGGTCGTGTTGCTCCCGAGATTTATTACGACATTCGTAGCCTGACTAGTCTCACCAGCGATTGTAAGGCCCGGTATGTTCCCGAAAGTCATGTTATAAGAGGCGGCGGATGCTGAGAATAAATACAATGCGAACGAGCCGGAGCCGCTTCTGGTTATATTTCCAGTATTAGAGCAATTAGCAAGGGACCCCCACATGATTATATCTATCAACCCATCCTGACCGATGTTGATGTTTCCCGCGTTAGTCACCTTAATGGGAAAATATGTCTGACCAATCGATAGATAACTGCCGCCATTGTTCGTTATGCTCCGCGGGTATATTGTTGTTCCGCTACTAGTATGGTTTCCTGTCGGGAAGACTAGATTGATGTCATAGGTGTTGAAACCCCCGTATCCCGAGATTTTAGTGATGTTCTCGTAAATGGTTATGTTATAGCTTGTGGAGCCAGTGAAAGCGCCGACAGAAAGCGTCATGTTTTTGTATACTGCGATGTTTCCACCCTGTATGAATTGGGAGCTGGCCCCGTTCTGCAGATATCCTCCAGAGAGGTTCCAGAGCCCGGTGCCCTGCGTTATCGTGGCATTATCCCCTATGGTCGTCAGGCCAGAAACTTTTAATTGGTAAGCGCCTGTGTTGAACGATATGTTTCCCGTGCCCGTCTTGGCTATCTGCAGCGTGTTGTTTATGGTTAGTGCGCTGCCAAGGTTTATGTTCGCAATTGTACCGCTAAGATCAGTTATTAAAGTCGGAACATTTATGGTCCATGAGCTGAAGTCGTTCATGGCCGTGGTAGCGGTATACGTCTCCAAGATCAACGTTCCTGGGCCCGTTATTGTCCCGTTTTTGACGCCGTTAGCCAATCCGAGATAATATAACGTGACTGTGGTCCCACTATTTGCAGTCAGCACTGTTCCAAAATTCTGCTGATATCCGCCGATTGTCCAAAGATTGCCAGCAGTAATTGTCGCATTGTTTTGGATATACCACATAGAAGCTTGCATGCCGGAAGTGAAATCGAGGGTCTGGTTGTTTGCACCAGTGACATAAATGTAGCCGTTGTTTGTGGAGCCCCAGGCGCCTCCGGTCTTCGACCAATTCCCGTATAAGTATAGATAGTTTCCGATAGAAGTCCAGATGCCATTGCTTAGAGCGAAATTATTTACATAAACAGCCGCGCCCTGTGTGAAGTTAGAGCCGGTGCCGTTCTGCAGATAGCTGCCGGAGAAATTCCAGATTCCAGTGCCTTGCGTCGCGTTGCCGTTCGTAGAGACAATGAAAGTGCCGGTTGCATTGACTTTGGACGCGGTTCCAGTGGAGTTCAGCCAGCCGTTATCTATGAAAATATTCCCGCCGACAGACACGTTCCAGCCTGAAGTAGTCAGAGTGTCTGAGATGCTGAGATTCCTCGGGCAGAGCAGGTTGCCGCTTAAAATAGTCGATGAACTGATGACGCAGAGATTGGCCATCGGGGCGAAAAGGCCGAAAGAGCTGGCGCCAGTTGCGTAGACTATATAGTTTGTTAAGTCCACCCCTGTGTTGTCTATCTGGTTCCAGGCTGTACCATTGTAACGATAGACTGCCAAGAGAGATATCGGGGAGATGCCAGCCACATCGGCGTCAGAATAGCTGAAATTGACATCAAAGACGCCAGAGCCCAAATCGCTTATGTTCAGGTATTTTCCTATATCTATCGCGGGACTGTCGGGAGGGGTGCCAGACAATCGGTTGATTGCAAAATTGGTTCCATTCGCCCAGAACCTTGTGTTGTTCAGGGTGGTGTTGGCTATCGCGCCGTTCACTACATTCAAGGCTCCGCCGTTCAATGACAGGTTGAGTGCGGAGAACTCGTAGCCCGATGTAACGTTCAGGGAACCGGTTACATTGGCGTTGATTGCCAGCAGATTAGACGCCTGAGCAACACTCCCAGTTATCAGGAGATTGTTGAATTGGCTGGCACCAAGCGTGATCGTCTTTCCGCTTCCTGTCATAACGACAGTGGATGCCCCCATATTCAGCGTTCCGGCTGTTGATTCCCAGTCCCCGCCGACATAAACCGTTCCGTTTCCGCCGTTCAGTATGCCGCCTGTCACGATTGCAATGCTGCCGCTGAGGTTTAGAATATGGTTCATCAAGCTTAAACTGTTCGTGGTAGCATAAGAAATTGTTAGATCAGTCGCATACATGTCATTGTCCAATACATATTCCGTATCTGCTGAGCCCCTCAAATTTAAAGGAATCTGCAGAATGCCGCTCGGGATGCTTCCGTTATATGAACCGCCGTAACCCACCAACCTGTAACTGTATGCGGGATTGCCGGTTATAATTCCGTTGCCGGCTATCGTCCAGTTGTTTGTAGTCTCGTAAAAATTGTTAATTATACCAAGCGTACTCGCATCCAATGTGCCTGATACATTCAGCACCCCGCCCATTGTGATTGTAGTTGCTGAGATGGTGGTTGTTGAACCAGACGTCACCGCCAAATTGCGGAGAACGGCGATGGAAGTCAAGGACCCAGTTCCGTTCATTATAAGATTAAGCGCATAGTTGGTTACAACGGCAGGACTTTTTATGTTAGGGATATAAAAATTACCGTTATCATACAGATAGCTGCTGCTGTTCGGATAGAAATTGCCACGATATATTGAAAAACCATTAGCGATTATCGGACCCCCCTGGTATAATTTTGTGCCGGCTATTGTCTGAGTATATCCTCCTGCGAATATCCAGGTTCCAGCCCCCTGGGTTAGTGTAGCAGAAGAGATAGCCGCCGCGCCGGACACGGTCAGATTGCCAGCAGACCCGGTAAAAGCTCCATTAGTAAATGTAGCATCACCGCCGATAAACAGATTGCCTCCTTGTGTAAATGCCGAGCTAGTGCCGCTCTGAGTATAGCCATCGGAGAAGTTCCATTTGCCTGTTCCTTGGACCATGGTTGCGTTAGCTCCAAGAGTGGTTAATCCAGTAACATCAAGGGTGTAGTTGGTGCCATGATGCAGTTCAGTGGTATATGATGCGTCGTCTGATTTCACTTTCAGAGTTCCACCTATAACGGTATTCGCTCCGAGGGAAAGTCTCGCGTTCGCCCATAAATTCACAATCTCAAAGTTGCTGTTGAAAACGCCGAAGGTCATCAGCGTATTAGCAAATATCCATAGTTTTACTGTTCCGCCTGTGATGATTCCTGAATTGCTCAATACTCCGTTTCCGTAGAGAACAAGAACGCCACCGATTATCAGAGTCTTTCCTATTGCTATTGTAAGACCGCCTTCTCTGACGACGGCGTACGCGCCGCCTCCGCCGTCTGCGATAGTAGTGTTGCCGTTTATGGTGAGCTTGAGGAAGTCGAGCGAAGTAGTCCATGTTATAACTTTATTATCACCATTCATTACGAAATTCATAAGCCCACTTGACATTATTCCTGTTTTAGTCAAATTCCCACCGCAAGTCCATGTATAAGATGGCGAACCTGTGAGTGTGCCTGCTGATATTGTGGTATCGCCTGTTACAGATACGTTCCCGCCCTGCGTGAATATTGAATCCGCTCCGCTTTGAGTATAGCCACCGCTAAAGTTCCATAATCCTGTTCCCTGCGTCATTATCCCCCTTGTGCTTAGAGTGGTCAGTCCGAGAACCGTCAATTTGTAGTTCGAGCCGTGGGAAAGGGTCAAATCGCCTGTTGAAAGGCCAACGACAGTTAGCGCGCGCATGAAGGTGGTGTCAGTCGACAAGCTCCAGACAATATCACTCGGGCTATATGTGTATGGCTGCGCATCCATATCTAATGTCCCTATGTTTGGAAAATTGACATTATCATTTGCATAAAACTCCATTATCCCATATTGGCTGGTTATTGTCCCGGAATTATTGAATCCGAGATTTGCGCCTAAGTCATAAATGAAATACTGGGGCCCAACCCAAGTGAAATTGAGCGTTCCGGATGTCACTGCCAGCCCGTGGGCGGAACTCTGGCCATTATTTGTATATAGCGAATATGTCACGTTGCCGTTTGCTGTTATGCTCCTCCAGTTTAGATTCGCTTGGGAAGTTGATCCGCTAATCCCATAGCCGTTGGACATGACTAGATTCAACACGTCATCTGTGATTGAATCCGTCGCGCTGGTTATCACAAAATTCCCGTTGCTTGTCCAATTATAGGATGCGGAGCCGGTCAGAGTTCCGGCAGATACCGTCGTATTCCCTGCCACAATGATGTTACCACCCTGAGTAAATAATGAACCGGCACCGTTCTGCAGATAGCCGCCGCTGAAGTTCCAAGCTCCTGTGCCTTGTGTTATTGTTATACCGGCTCCGATGGTGGTTAATCCAGCTATAGAAAGAGTATAACCGTTGCCTATGATATTAAGCATGGTTGAAGCTGAAAAAAGCGTGGATAACGTCCCGCCAAAAACAGTATTAGCTCCAAGATACAAATTATGGGTTCCACTCCCTCCAGCATCAGCAAACTGCACATTGGCGGTTATGTTCCCGAAAGTCACTGTCGGACTTAGATATGCAAATGCAAAATATACTGTCCCTGCTCCGGAGATGGTGCCGTTGTTTATGAATGAATAACTCCCGGCATACGTGCTGTAATCGCCATACACCTTTCCAGAGCCGATAGATAGAGTGGCATTAACACCCACATTGGCTCCGGCTAAAGCTATCACACTATCTACACTCGTGCTCATAATGGTGAAATTACAGTTGTTATTGATAGTCAATTTATAAAGATAAACATAAGTTCCACCGCTGTTAGCGCTTAAATTCATATTTCCATTGACTACTAGACTTACAGTATAATAATGCGAAAATGTTCCGCCAGTTTGAGTGAAATTTTTATTGACTGTCAGATTATAAGATGTATTCCCATTGAAGGTTCCTCCAGACTGGATAAAACTGGAAGTAATATTTATATTGCCATTGGCGTTAAAGGTGCTGCCCGCTGCCTGGAGCCAGCCAAGAGACAGGTTGCCGAAAAGGTTCACAGTGCCCGCGTGGTAATGCGAATCTCCCGATGTTCCTATCGTGTTCGCAGATATGTTCAATGCCCCGCCAGTTGAGATGAAATCAAGCGTCCCGAAATTTATCTTGTTGCTCGTTATGTTTATCGTTCCGGTATAAGACGTGTTGACCTCGAACAGCGAGGCGTTGAAATTGACCAAATCCCAGGCGCAGCCGACTACAGACGTGCTATTGAATATTATCACGTCATTGTTCGCAGGCAGCGTCCCACCGGACCACGCCGATATATTAGAGGCAAGATCCCAACCCGATACCGATGTCGAGTTCCAGTACTTGACCGCGGAGAAGCCGGTGCTGGCGAATACTGACAAGAGAATTAGCGATAACGCGATTCTGGCGAAACGTGTCTTTATAGGCATTAAATTCCCACTCTGTACAACGATATGAACAGAAAAAATAACGCATCCAGAGTATATATTTCTAACTTAGCCAGGGCTGCTGTTGCTGACATAGCTGATGTTATAGCCGCGTTGGACGCTGAAATTGCTCAGGAACCGCACGAAGTCCAGGAGAGCGGCGTCATTTATGGCGTCCACATAGTAAATCTCGTTCTGGACGTTCTTGAGCATGTCTATGCTGTCCGATACCTTCGTCTGCGCGGTCTGGGCAGGCAGATTGCTGTACGTATATATGTTCCCCAGTTCGGCTATCATAACGGCTATCACGAATGCCGCAAGGATGAATATCTGGCCTCGTTTCATGACATCAACTGTCCGAGTTCCATGTCTGCACCATGACCCGTCTCGGTGAATAGGTGTCGTTGGAGACGTTCATATAGATATAATCGTAACTGGCGTTCACGCCGTTGATCTTGATAGTCGTTCTGTACTGGCCGCTTGAGTCAGGCACACAGCCAGTAAGCTGGTAAACATAGGTCTCTTCGGTCGTGTTGAACTCATGGGCTATCCCGCACGTAGAACCTGAAAAGTTATAGACTATAGAGGCATTGCCGCTCTGGTTGCTCATCGCCTCGACGACCAGCTCGACGATGCTCCCGCTCCTAGAGGGGGTGAAAGTCACGGTGAAGTTCTCATCGCCAGTGACATTGAGCCAATTGCTGTTGCTCGAGCTTATCTGGGTCAGGCAGTTGGTCCCTTTGTAGTCGCAGCTGACCGGCTCGGAGCGGTAGGCCACAGGGCCGCCGGCTATTATGCAGCCGGATGTGGTGGTGGGCGAGGCAGGCGGATTGCCGTATCCGTAAGCCAGATCGTCCAACGTGCGGTCGTTGGGGACCGTCGCGTTTTTATAGATATAAACGTGGTAGTACACGTCTCCGGGAAGCACGCTGGCCAGATCGAAAGCTAGAGTGTCATTCAACAGCATCCTTCGGTCTATCAGATTGCCGCAAATGGAAAAAGCGATGTCGTGCGCATATCTGTGCAGCCTTTCCATGTTGCTCGTATCCGAATATTTTGGCGGCAGGTTTATCTGGACCTGGCTGAGCACTATGTAGATTATCGTTATCGCCAAAAACACCTCAAGTATGTTGATAAAGCCTTTCATGCTACCATGTCCATATCTTTATCTTAGCCGGGTCATAGTTCGTGCCGTTCTTGAGATAGCCAATCCGCTCTATTAGCCGGGCTGTCTTTGGTATCGTGGCGTTACAGCCCAGGCTGGCCCTGCTGGTCTCTATCTGTATCGCGAAATCCAGAGTTATGTCCGTCTTTGATTCAAGGCTGCTGCAAAGCTGATTGTTTATTGCCGCGACCTTGGTCGCGTCTATTATGTTTGCGTAGCTGCTGACGTTGTTCCCATAAGCAAGCCCGAGTTTGTTCACATTGGCAAGGCTGTTCCAGGTCGGCGGGATGCCCGGCGTTGCCACCAGGACATCGGCGAAATACTGCGATGCCGGATTCAAGGGGTCAGCCATATTCCTGAAGCTTATCGTGGCGGATGGCAGTAATGTATAGAGCAGGCCATAGACAGAGACAAACAGTATAATGGCCATGACAAAATCTACGTCCAGGTTTCCTTTCATTTGACTCCCCTGATATTGACCGTATAGCCGCCGTCCCTCACAGAGACCGTGAACGCGACCTTTGCGGACCTCTTGACGAGTATGAAGTTGTTCTGCACTATTATGTCGCCGTTCTCGCACGGCATGCAGTCAGTATACGTGAACGTTATCTTATCTTTGGAGAAGCCCTGCCATTCGGGCCGGCCTTTTGTCGCATCAGAAACGCGCTTGGCAATATCTTCAGCAGTCGTATCAGAGGATATTGTGTAGATTATCTCGGTTGATGTGGCGCTTATGGTGTTCGGCGACATCTTGACGATTTCTCCAGCAATTTTGGCGGAAAACGGGTCCGGCGCGAGGAAGAACTGGAAAGATATCAGAGTAACCACTATGAGGATGAACGAATGCTTGAATCCGGCGATGATGTTGCCTTCGCCCATCTGGCCGGAGATGAGCCCGGCGAAGAACGCCTCTATCAGGGACAAATGGAAGAAGAACGTGATATAGCCCTCTTCAGTGACGCTGGAGCCGGCCCCGCCGCCTATTATCTTGCCGACGTTGCTTAACTGGGGCGTGGCGGGCACGAAGCTCTTAGCCAGAACGAGGATTATCGCCAGGAACATGAAGAATATGAAATATGTCGATATGACGTATATCTGCAAATCGCTCCTTCTTTTAGTCTCCACCTCTTTCAGGCTCCGGATATCGCCGGAAACAGTCTCCAGTATATCGCCAATATCTCCTCCAGACCTGTAGCTTTCGACGACTATCAATATCGTCTGCTGTATCAGCTTGCTGTCAACCCGCTTGGAGAACTTCAGCAGCGCGTCCTCGAAAGGCACCCCCCATGATATCTGCGAAGAGACTATCTTCATCTCATCAGTCAGCGGGCCATAGTTTCCTTCAGCCGCTGACTCAATCCCCCTCTCTAAGGGCATTCCAGACTTGGTTGATTCAGCCACATCCCTGAGGAAATCGGCCAAGTGCATCTCTATTAGTTTAACGCGCTTGTACTCGAGATAGTTCAACAGTATTATCGGGGAGAACGCCACAAGAAGCGAGACTATCAGCACGGTCTGGAAATAGATCGAGTTCAGCAGCAGGACAAGAGTCGAAATCAGCATAATTACCCCTATTCCGCTGACCGCGTAGATGACGTTCTTCTGCACCATTCTAGACACTTCCAATCGGTTTGGAGCTCTCAACGAGTATGATGAATCCTATCGAGCCTATAGGCAACAACAGGTAAATGGCGACGCTCATTATCAGGTCTGTGGGCAATCCCAAATTGCCCATGGAGCCCATCACAGTTATCATAACAACGAACAATATAGGTCCGGCGATGAAGATGGTGGTGTACATCTCAGCGAGCAGCGCAAGGCTGTCTAGATATTGCTGTTCCAGGTTCTTTTGCGCCTCCATGAAGCCGGAGGCCTTCTCTATAAGATATCGCCGCAGGTCCCCACCGGACCTGATTATGGAGACCATCCCCCACAGCAGCTCCTTAAGATGCGGGGAGGGCGTGTCAGCGGCGCTCTGGGAAATGGCCGTTGTCACGTCGCTGCCAAACACCTCTATCTCACGAGAGATTTTCCCATACTCTTTAGCAAGTTCGCCATATTCCTTGAACTCCGCGACCATCTTGAACACCGTGTAGATAGGGACGCCAGTCCCAGCAATCGTGGCCATGTGTGTCGTCGCGTAAGGGATGCTCATCTCTATATCCCGCTTTATGTTGTCGACTTGGTATGACGGGTAGATGAAAAAGACCATGCCGACAACGCCGCTAAGAGCCCCGGCGAATATGAGCGACAATAATAAGGTCAATAGCAGGTTCATGATGAATATAAAATTAAGGGCAAGGAAAAGCGCGAAGAAAACAGTGAAAAAGACTATTATCATCGTCAACACGGCAGTCGACAAATATTCCTCGACAGTCACATAGAGCTTCGATTTCCTCATCAACGGCCGGAGCTGCTCGAACTGCTCGCCAAAAACAGGGTAAGCGATTTTCTTTATCAGGCCGTAGCACAGCCTGTACGCAATCAGCCCATAGGCCCTGGTTAACACGGATAGATTCAAGTCTTTTCACCGAACACTTTGACAAGTATCTCTTCAGGATTCTTATAGTACGTGGCGACAAGCCTGCCCACGTCCTTATAGTAGCGGATGCCTTCCTTTTTCATCCATTCCAGGACAGCGGTCCGTCTCTGCAGCTCCTCCCAGACGCTCTTCTCGGCTATGCCTTTCTCATCGACTATCTTGTTGAGTATGTAGCTTTTGTCGGAAGAGAACTCATAATAGTCTCCAGAGGGAACCCATTTGAACAGCTGGTTGGTGATGGGCTTTTGGCTCTTCATGTCCACGCCCAATACCTCGACAACCTCCTTCACCCTTCTTACATCAACGCCCTTAAGATGGGCATTCGTCATTACAAGTATCAAATTCAGGTGCTGCAACAGGCCGGGCGACAGGTCTATAGGAGCTGTAATAAGCCTGTTTATGACCGCCTCTGTAGACTCGGCGTGGATTGTGGACATCCCAGCATGGCCTGTAGCCATAGCCTGGAACAGCACATAAGCCTCTTTGCCCCTGACCTCTCCGACGATTATCTCGTCAGGCCTCTCCCTCAAGGCGGCCCTTAAGAGGTCGAACATGGATATCTCTCCCCTTCTCCGCCCTTCGCCTATATCCGGCCCATAACCTGTTCTTGATATCTTTGCAATCCAGTGCTCGTGGGGCAGCGCCAGCTCTGGCGTGTCCTCTATGCTGACTATCTTTGTTTCTGGATGCAAAAACAGGCATAGCGCATTAAGGCTCGAGGTCTTGCCTGTAGCGGTACCTCCGGCGACAAGAACGGAATTCCTGAACTCTATGGCAAGCCAGAGATAGGCCGCCATCGTAGATGGTATGGTCCCAAAGTTCATCAAATCGACTATTGTCAGCGGGTCTTTGGTGAATTTACGTATAGTGAACGTCGAGCCTTTCGTGGCTATATCCCCGCCCGACGCATATGTGGCCTGCAGCCTGCTTCCGTCAGGCAGCGCCCCATCCACGAGAGGATCGGCGACGCTTATGTGCTTTCCGCACCTCTGGGACAATTTGGTGATGAACTTGTTCAATTCCCCGTCGTCGTTGAAAGCGATATTGGTCTTCATCGACGCGTATTTCCTGTGGAAGATGAAGATAGGCACCCCGACGCCGTCGCATGAGATATCCTCTATCTGCGAGTCCTGCATCATGGGCTCTATCATGCCCAATCCCAGGAAGTTCCGCTCCATGTAGTACATTATCTTGTCGTACTCGGGTTTGGTCATCTCCATGCCATAGTCTTCAACCAGCTGGTCCGCCTTCTCGCGCAGGTATTTCTTGACCGCGCTGACCTCGGTGACGTTCATCAGGTTTATGTCCAGCAAGTCTACGACCATCTCCATGAGCTTCTTGAGCGTATCCTCCTCTTTCTTAGTCAGGGGTGGCTCGATCACAGTGTATATGACCTCTCCGCCCTTCTCATCCCACCTGATATTGACGTAAGCGTAAGGCTCCACCAACGGATATCGTATGTTCATGTTGCTGGTGATTGTTGGCTCCCACTCCGACGATATCTTCTTAGTTTTCTCGGCCTTAGGCAGCGCGAGCATGGCAGGCACCCCCCTCACATCGCCCACGCTCTTCTGGCCCACGCTTATTATCCCCGTAGACCTCAGGTCATCGGCCACTCTCGGGAATTCGAATATGACCGGCGTGTTGACAGGCTCACCGCCCTCAGTGACTATGGTTATCCCGCCGCCGGGTTTCTGCATCTTGTCGACAGCGTTCCCTATCCTGCTTATCTTGTCGCTCAGGTCCAGCATCTGCTCCTTCTTGGTTATCTGGCTGCTGGCCGCCGACAGGAATTCGAGCTTCTTCTGCAGATCGTCGCTCATCTGCTGCATCATGTTTATCTGGTCGACATCGGCCTTCTCTATCTCGGGCGTTTTTATCCTGGACATGGTGCTCTGCAGATCAGCCATCTTCCTTTTCATTGCATCTAGCTCATCGCCCCTTCCTTCTTTGGCCTGTTTTGCGCTCTGCCCGGTCTTCAGCGGCGGAGCAAACTCCTCGCTCTCCTCCCTCTCGGGCGCGAAACCGGATTTCTTGCGCTTCACCTGCCTGGGCGCTTCCTCCTCCTCTTCATCTGTTTCTCTATAATCTCGGGAAGGAGCTCGTTTCATGACTATCTCTATGCGCGGGCCTTCCGGGCTCTCTTCAACTGTGGAATCCTCCTTGACTAGTTTCG
>Ga0315281_10010481_pt1 | contig 12775 bp, 12 predicted proteins | sample YL17G07_0_MG_FD_204540 | JGI IMG/M metagenome (GOLD analysis project Ga0315281, IMG submission 204540) | Sediment microbial communities from Yellowstone Lake, YNP, Wyoming, USA - YL17G07_0 | ecosystem: Environmental > Aquatic > Freshwater > Lake > Sediment | place: USA: Wyoming | collected... | reverse complement strand
GAAGGGCTACAAGGTTCTGATAGGAGACGAAGTCTACTGTTTGCATCTTAGGCCGCGTGAGGACTGGAACCTGAAGGAGAGCCTCTCACTGGCAGCCCTTGAACTGAAATGCGGCTTGATCTACTCGCACACCTTCAAGTACACTTTCTACTATCCATTCTTCATTATCTACTGGTTCCTGCAACTCCTGAACAAGAACGCTGAAAACTCATTTTCTGGAAAGGGCAAGCCAGAGATGGTCAGATAACGGCCTCGGAAGGACGCGCTGTTCGCCATTCTTTCCAGTCAACGTACGTTCACTTGAATCCTTTAAGAACTCGCCGATTAAAGAGGCTTGGATAGACTCTCGCTCCAAGGCCCGTACGATTTCGTCCGCATAATCTGGTTTGGCGGAGACTAGGAGGGCGCCTGAGCTTATTAGTTGCAGTGCGTCAATCTGGAAGTGTTGGCAGATTTGGTCGGTTTCGGGTCGGATTGGGATTTTTTCTTCATAGATTCTGACGCCGAGTCTTGCTGCGTCGGCCATTTCGTGGATTCCTCCGGCAACGCCTCCTTCGGTTGGGTCGTGCATGGCGTCAACGCCGCCTGTTTTGAAGGCAGTCATTGCGTCTTTGACGATGGTTATCTGGTCGTAGAACTTCGCGGCGCTTTGCAGTGTCTTGACGTCTAGTGCTTTTTTCAGCTGTTGTTTTCTGTCAGAGGCAAGGATCGCGGTGCCTTCTGTGCCTGCGCTCTTGGTAAGGATAAGCTTGTCGCCGGGTTTCGCTCCTCCTGCGGTCACGTATTTTCCTTTGTCTGTTATGCCTATTGCACAGCCTACAACTATTGGGTTGGCAAGGCCAGGGGTTGCTTCGCAGTGTCCGCCTACGATTGCGATTCCCAATGCCTTGGCGGCGTTGTTCATCTGCACGCTTATGGTCCTAACCATGGTGCTTTGAGCTTTTTCAGGCAGCATTATGCATGAAAGGAAGAAGGCAGGTTCCACGCCGAACGTAGCGATATCGTTCGCGTTTACGTTTACTGCGAGCCAGCCTATGCGTTCCAAGGCTCCTGTGATTGGGTCAGTGGAAACGACTATGGATTTGCTGTCTGCATCTACTATGGCGGCGTCGAATCCGGCCATTGGGCCTAGGGCGACTTCTTTCCGTTTGGCTCCTAGGTTTTTGAAGACAACTGCCTCTAGGAGGTCTTTGGGAATCTTGCCTAGAGGCAATCTCATCGTATACCACGCTTGAAGCATAGTTGTGGTTTCAGCTTTTAAGCTGTGGGAGGCTACGCTCAACGATCTTCACGATTGGCAAGGCAATAACCAATCCGACCATCATCTGTCCTACGTTGAAAGGGATTTCCGCTTCTGCTATGATGCCACTTATGCCAAAGAGGGGGAACAGGAGGAACTTCTGGTAGAGGTAGTATCCGCTAACCATCACCATGCCGCCTATGACCATGGTGAAAACAAGCCAGCCGAATTCTGGTTCGAAAACGAAGCCTGCAACAGCTATGAGCACCACGACGACCGCTCCCACTACGAACCAAATTTCCGGCGAAACGGAAAAGACCACGTTAGGAGCGTCAGGCGGTGGGATGCCGAGACGGAGCTCCACTTCGCCGGCGTAGTAGACCGAACCAACAAGACCTAGTAGTATGCCTACAAGCAGGCCAACGCCGAATGTGAATGTTCGCCACAAGAGCTTGGAGCCAGCTTTCGGCCTGACGCGGCCCAGAAGGCCGACTATTCCGCCTTCACTTGCCTTTATCAAAAGCGTCGCAGGCGCATAGTAGGGAAAGCCCAAGAGGACATCAGCAAGGCCTGAGCCTACGCCGCCGGCGAATGCACCGGTCAGCGGGCCGAAAAGCAGAGCAGTTGTGAACACCATGGTTTCGCCAACGTTGAAGAATCCTCTGGTCTGCGGGACATATATGGAGAATACCATTGTGACGGCGCAGACGAGTGATGTGGACACGGCTATGAGGGCTATTTGGATGGCAGGTGAAGTCAGCTGAGGCATGATATGAACCCTGGATAGTTTGGGAATTCATAGCGTGGAGGTTGCTTATTCTATTTTTGGTTGAACAATTTCTGGAAGTTCTCATAAAAGACTTTTCTTTTGGCTTTTTCTGAGATTTCTGCGGCTTCGACTATCGCGATCTGTGTTGGGTATCGGTAGTATGGGATGTCTGAGCCGAAGAGTATTCGGTTTTCATCTATGTCTGCTGATTGTTCGATGAAGTCAGGGAGGGTGCCTGAGGTTTCTACGTGAATGTTTTCGCATTCTTTGAGGGCGCTGATGCATCCTTCTCTTAGATGGCCTAGGATTATGGGTTGCTTTGGATATTTCTTTGCGATTTTCGTGATTAGGCCTGGTGAGGAGAAGCCGTCGCCCGTGTGGAACAGTATCGGCAGGCCCAGCTCGTTGGCTTTTTTGAAGAACTTGTCGAAGAACGGGTGGTCTGGCCTGAAGCATTCCACGAACGGATGCAATTTCAGTCCTGTCAACCCAAGCTTGTTCTTCATTCTCGCAAGCTCTATTGCGGCGTCGTCTCTTCTTGGGTCGGTGCGTCCGAAGCCTACGAGGCGGTCGGGATGTTTCTTGACGCTTTCGGCGATGTAGTTGTTTATTTCGGGGTATTTGTCGCCGACGTTGGGGTTAGGGAACACGAGGGCTCGCTCAACGTCGTATTTGTCGAGGAGTCTCATGAGTTGGACGGTGGCTATGCTGGGGTCCATGTAAGGCTGCCACGGGCCTGAGGGGCCCAAGTGCACGTGCGCATCACATATCTTCATGGTCTGGCCTTCCTGCCTGCGCTGTTCTAGGTATTCGTTTTCTAGTCCGTTTTAAGGTTTGCAGTGGGAAAGCCTAAATGTAGGTCTGGAGTTGATAGTCAACACGTTGTGAGTTGAACGTGATGAGTGCACCAGTTGAGAAGAAGGAAAAGGAAGATCCTGTGCGGATGCACAAGGAGGCAGGCACGCTTTTCGACGCAGGCAAGTTCAAGGAGGCAAGAGAGATCTTCAGACGCACCGCTGAGCTATACCACAAGGGCCAGAACTATTTTGACTCCACCAGCATGATGTACAAGGCAGCAGAGGCCTCGTTCGCGCTAAAAGAGTACGAGGCGGCCGCCGAAGACTTCATGAAGTCGGTGGAGCTGTCCTTCCAGAAGGGTTTCGACAGGTTCGGCCTCAGCGCGCTCGAATACGCGAGAGACGCCTACAGGGCGCTTGAAAAGAAGGACAAGATCGAGGAACTGGAGAAGAAGATAAGAGAAGTGAAGAAGAAGCTCGAAGAGACATTCTAGGCCTGCGCTTCACCATCAACCTCTCTTTCCATCCCAACCGCCTCCGGCAAGCTTTATTTCTTCAAGAGTGTTTGTTGAGAACGCGTAGGTTTCTGAGGGCTAAGAGTATGCCGACGTCTTTCGTGGCTCTGGCTGAGTTGGGCGACAAGTTGGAGGGCACGCGGAAGCGCCTTCAAATCTTAGATCTCGCTGCAGCCTTCTTGGACACGCTTGAGCGGCAGGAAATCGAGCCTGCCGTCTCCATGCTTCTCGGCAGACCATTTCCCAAGCACAGCCAGCTGACCCTTGAAGTGAGCTGGACCACGCTAAGCGACATTATCAGACGGATAACCAACGTCGAGTGGACCGCGTTCACCGAGGCCTTCAGTAAGACAGGCGATGTTGGTTCGGCGACACAGGCCGTCTTCGAGAACAGCAAAACCAGAAGGCAAGCCACGCTTTTCGCAAGAACCCTGACCATCGCCGAGGTGAGACGCAGCTTCGAAGCAATAGCTGAAATCACGGGGCAAGGATCGAGGGAGAAACGGGAACGCCTCGTCGAGACACTGTTCGGCACGGCCACGCCGCAGGAGGCCAAGCACCTTGTCAAGGTCTTCACAGGCGACATGCGGACGGGCTTTCACGAAGGGCTGATGGAGCAAGCAGTCTCCAAGGCCTTCCACGTTCCGCTTGAACTGGTCCAGAGGGCAAGCATGATCGCTGGCGACATAGGCGAAGTCGCCTCCACAGCCAAGACCGAGGGCGCTGAAGGCCTGCAGCGGATTAGTTTCAAACTGTTCATGCCTGTGAGCCTGATGCTGGCGCAGATGGCCAACGACGTTACCGAAGCTTTGAAAGAGCATGAAGACAGAACGGCCTTTGAGTACAAGTACGACGGGGCAAGAGTCCAAATACACAAGTTGGGTGACGAAGTCAGAATTTTCAGCCGTCGACTGACCGACGTGACCGGCAGCCTGCCTGAGATCTGCAAGGAAGTCAAAGCCAACGTCAACGCAAGAGAAGCCATACTTGAAGGCGAAGTCATAGCCGTAGACGCTGACGGCCACCCCATACCTTTCCAACACCTCATGCGAAGATTCAGAAGAACCAAAGCCGTGGATGAGATGGCGGAACACTTGCCCGTGAAGCTGCACCTGTTTGACGCCCTGTACCTCGATGGGAAGAACCTCATCTCGGCTCCCTACGCGCAACGAAGGCAGATCCTAGCGGAGAGCGTAGGACAGATACATTTGGCCACGCAGCTGGTGACGGGCGACGTTGCCGAGGCTGAACGCTTTCTGGAGGAAGCAATGGACGCAGGTCACGAAGGACTCATGGCAAAGAAGCTTGACAGCGCCTACACGCCAGGCATCCGTGGGAAACGCTGGCTCAAAATCAAGCCTATCTTGGAGCCTTTGGACCTAGCGATCGTGTCCGCCGAGTACGGCTACGGCCGGAGAGTAGGCTGGCTTTCCGACTACTACCTGGCCGCACGTGACGCTGATACAGGCGAACTGCTCCCAGTTGGCAAGACTTTTAAGGGGCTGACAGATGCGGAAATCGTCGAGATGACGAGGAGGCTTAAGGAATCAGCCGTGAGAAGCAGTCCGCATTCGGTTTCCGTGGTTCCGAAAATAGTGGTTGAAGTGGCCTACAACGAGATTCAAAGCAGCCCGAAATACAAGTGCGGAATGGCCCTCAGATTCGCAAGGATAACCCGCATCCGCGACGACAAAACCGTGGCCGACGTAGACACGATACAGCGGGTGAGGGAGATTTACGAGAGACAATTTCTGAAGAAGGGCAGATATAAATCTGAACAACAGAATTAGAGGATAAAGGGAGGACGACCCATTGGCAAAGGCGAAGAAAACCGTAGCCTTCGACGAGTTCTACAGCCGCCAGATCGCGCTTAAGGAACTCGGCAGAAAAGGCCAGAAAAAGCTTGCCCAATCAAAAGTAGCGGTCGTCGGGCTGGGCGGATTGGGCACGGTTTCCTCGCTTTATTTGGCCCTCGCAGGCGTGGGGCATCTACGGCTGATAGACCAAGATATCGTGGAGTTGCGCAATCTTCACAGGCAGATACTGTACGCGCCTGAGGACCTGAACTACCCGAAGGTCGAAGTGGCCGCAAAGAGACTGAGAAAACACAATCCCCTAGTCAAGCTTGAACCCGTTCCAGAGAACCTGAACACAGGCAACGCTGAGAGACTGCTCTCGGGAATGGACTGCGTTGTGGACGGCTTGGACAACATGAGGACGCGGTACATCGTCAACCAGGCCTGCGCGAAACTGCGTATCCCGTACGTTTTCGGGGCAGCCATTGGAATAGAGGGCAACGTTTCAGTATTTGCGTCGCCTGAGACTCCTTGTCTCGAATGCGTTTTTCCAAACGTCGACGATAGTAACGTGTTGACGTGCGACGTTCGAGGTGTACTGGGAGCCACGCCAGGCGTCATCGGCGCGATGCAGGCGATTGAAACTGTGAAAATCCTTACGGGGATGGGTTCGACCTTGAAGGGCAAGCTTCTGATCTGCGACTTCAGCGACATGTACTTTGCCTTGATTGACGTTTTCAAGAGGGAGGGCTGTTCCGCGTGCGGAGGCGTTTCAGGAACTTCAGAAGGGAAAGAGAGGCTTGCGTGGTTGTGCGGACGCGACACGGTTAACGTAAATCCTGCGCAGCCCTTGAAACTGAGCCTCGACGAAGCCTACGAGTCGATCAAGCGCCAGTTCAGGGTTCGCGTGAAGTCCCGACTTGCCGTGATGTTTGACTATGAGGGCTTCGAGGTAAGCCTGTTCCATGGCGGACGCATGCTAATCAGGAACGTGAACGACGAGAAGTCAGCCCTGCGGGTCTACAGGGAGATTATGGGGAAGCTCAGGGCTAGTTGATAACCTTTATTACGGTCTCCATTGAGAAGTGTGCTATTGCTGGGGTGGCCGAACGGTTCAGGCGACAGCCTGCAGAGCTGTTACATGTGGGTTCAACTCCCATCCCCAGCTCCATAGCATAATGGCCTTCTGAGAGGAGCAGCAAGCACAGGCAATGTAAGACTTAAAAGTGACTTTTCCAACATGTGCAAAGGTGTCTAGCATGGTCTCCAAAGTGGCCGTAGTCGAAATCGAGGAGAATTCTATTCAGACTTTTGAGGAGGCTGTCAGGCTTGTTGGCGGAATAGCAGACCTGAACAAGCCTGATAGACGTGTCGTAGTGAAGGTTGGTGTTTTCGATCCTAAGTCGCACCATCACACGACGGTCGGTGTTGTAGACGCGATAGTCGAGGGCTTCAACAAGGCTCCAAAAGTCTACTTGGCCGAATCGGACAATTACAGGGGAGCGGCTCTGGATAGGCTTCAGATTTGGAAGTCTCTTTTCTCCGAGCGCGTGGCGCCTTTTGACCTGTCGCGGGACACGGACTCAAGGCAGGTGAACATCGCAGGAGAGAAAGTCAGCCTATCGCACATACTCTTCAAGCCAAACGTCCTCGTAAGCACCCACGTGCTACGCATCTATGAAAATGGAAGCGTGATCAAGAACTTGCTGGGTCTCACGCCTGACCAGAAGAAGGCTCGTTTCCACAATCTTGGTTTGGAGAAGGTTTTGCTTGATCTGTACGAGGCTGTAGGCGGGATAGATCTGGCCGTCCTTGACGGCACGCACATGCCCTTAGGCGTTACACCACACTCAGCCGCCGTAGACGCAAACATCCTAGTCGTGGGCAGGGACGCGGTCGCGGTCGAAGCCGTGGGCGCAGACCTCGTAGGCATGAAGCCCGAAGAGATACCTGCAATACGCGAAGCCGGCAACAGGCGCCTCGGCGAAGGCAACCTCGACAAAATCCAAATCCTAGGAACACCCTACGAAGACGCAAAAGAACGAATCACATCGCTCATAAAAGCGGCAAAGAAAAAGCACAAACAATCACCTAAGAAGGCGTCGGCGAAGAAGCACAAGAAGAAGATCAGTTAGACGCCTTTCCTACTCGATCTTGTTAAGTAAGCTGATAAATGATCGAATGCGTCTATTACCTAGCAGGAGTGAATGACCCATGCCAAGACTGCTCATTCTGTACTACACCCGAACCGGCAACACAGGGAAAATGGCGCAGGCCGTAGCGGAGGGCGCCAAGACGGCTCAGGGAGTCGAGGTTGAACTGAGCTACTATGTGCCTGCCAAGTCGCTGGAAAGCTTTGACGCCATCATCATAGGCACGCCAACGTATCACCATGACATGCCCACTGGCATGAAGGACTTTTTGGAGGAGGCTGCCGTCAAAAACGTGGTCCTAAAGGGCAAAGTGGGCGCGACGTTCGGTTCTTACGGGTGGAGCGGCGAGGCACAGAAAATGGTAATCGAGATCATGAAGAACAAGTTCGAGATGAACGTGCCCGAGCCTCCGCTGCTGGCGAAGTACACGCCAGACGAGCAAGCCCTCCAGAAGTGCCGCGAACTGGGCAAAGGAATTGCCGAAAAACTTATGCACACAGCCACCGAATCCTAGACAAGGAGACAAACCCCATTGCCTCAGAAAGATGAGCTGGTTGACTTTCTCAAAAGGCAGATTGAAGTTGAGAACGAGATTGTGAGGTCGCTGAACAGTTCGCTGGGCGACATTCCGAACCCCACAGTCAAAGGCGTGCTGAAAGGCATCTCGCTGGATTCCGTGAAGCACGCGGAAATGTACGCCTCAGCGGTCACGCTTCTCACAAGCGTTTCGCAGGCACTCACACAGGAACACCTGGACAGACAGAGAGGCCTAGTGGAGAAACACATCAAGCTGGAGGCAGACCTCATCAGGAAAATCGAGAAAACACTGCCCACAGTCGAAAACAAAAAGGTAAAGCTCCTGCTCCGCGCCATACTCGAGGACGAGAAAAGACACCACGGACTTCTGAAAAGCATACTCGAAATCATTGTCCACGGAGAAACCATAACCGAGGACGACTGGTGGGACGTAATATGGAAGAACATTCCATTCCACGGCTCTCCAGGCGGCTAGGCGACAGGCTACTAGACGGACACCACATCTATAGGGCATGTTGCCTCGCGGACATCGCGACGCATTCAATTTTCGCGGTCAGTTCAGACCCTCAGTTGTCCCGCCTCAAGCTCTCTCATGAGCAAACAGGACTGAAGCTTTCACATTAACCCTCCGAATCTCGACAAAACACAAATAGGCCTGCCTTCACCTATGCACATAACAGAAGCAAAGCGCCGAACACGCTTGTGTTCAGCCCTCAAACGCCTATGATATCAAGGAGGTGGGTTTATGGCTGGGAAGAAGCAACTCGTTACTGATCCAGTTTGCGGAATGAAGATAGATCCTGCAACAGCGGCTGGCAAGGTTCAGTATCAGGGACAGACAATCTACTTCTGTGCTAAGCACTGTGAACAGGAGTTCAAGAAGAACCCCAAGAAATACATGGCAAAGCCAGCGAAATAGGAGCACCGAGGCCTAGAAGGTTTAGGAACGGTGACGGAACCTTTCGACCTCTTGTTTTATGTACCCGAATGCAGTTTAGGAAAAGAGGATAGGAAGGGCTTCGCGTTTGGGCCAGATACGCAACGAGGAAATCCTTTGCTCGTCTGTTGATGACGTTCTTTCACGACTAGGCAGCTCTCAGTCTGGCCTCACAAGTGAGCAGGCGGAAAAAGCCCTCGAAACCTACGGACGCAACGAGGTGGCCAGAAAAGAGAAGAAAGCAGCCATCGTTGAATTCATCTTCCGCTTCAGAAACCCTCTAGTGCTAATACTGCTGATCGCAGGCATCATATCTGGGCTGTTCGGAGAAACGCTGAACGCCATAATCATTTTCGCAATCATCATGATGAGCGTGGTTCTTGACTTCCTCCAGGAATCCAAGGCGGAAAAGGCAGCCGAAGAACTGAAGGAAATGGTGGCTACCACCACCACGGTGCTCAGAGACGGCGCCAAGAAAGAGATCAAGCTATCAGAAGTCGTGCCAGGCGACATAACGCTTCTTTCGGCAGGGGACTTAGTGCCCGCGGATGCCCGAATGATCAGCTCGAAAGACTTCTTCGTTGATCAGGCAGCGCTGACTGGTGAATCATTCCCCGTCGAGAAAACGCCAACGCCAGTAAAGCCCGAATGTGTTGCAAACGCTACCGACTGGAGTGACTACCTTTTCATGGGCACTTCTGTGGTAAGCGGCTCGGCTACGGCGGTCGTCGTGAAAACAGGAGGCTTCACTGAGTATGGCAGAATCGTCAAGCGAATCGTCGAAAGAAGGCCGGAGACCGAGTTTGAGAGAGGACTCAGAAGATTCGGCTACATGATAATGGAAGTAACCTTTCTACTCGTTTTCTTCGTCTTTATCGGACGAGTGTTCTTCCTGAGAACGGTGGACACTCGTGCCGTACTAGAATCCCTGCTTTTCGCCGTTGCGCTAGCCGTGGGATTGACGCCTGAACTCCTGCCCATGATCCTCTCCATAAACCTCTCCAAAGGCGCAATCGCAATGTCGAAGAAAGGCGTCATAGTGAAACGACTAACGTCAATCCAGAATCTTGGCAGCATGGACGTGTTGTGCACCGACAAAACAGGCACGCTAACTGAAAACAAGGTCACACTCATATTGCACATTGACTTGGAAGGGAACAACAATAGAAAGGTTCTGCAGCACTCTTTTCTGAACAGTCACTACCAAACCGGCCTCAGAAGCCCCCTTGACGAAGCCATACTTGAACACAAAGAAGTGGACATCAAAGACTATCAAAAAGTTGACGAGATTCCATTCGATTTCACGCGAAGACGAGTCTCAGTAGTCGTTGAACACGAGGGGGAAAGACTCCTCATAACGAAAGGAGCCCCTGAAGAAATCATCAAAGTCTGCTCCTTCCACGAGTTTGATGAGAAAATACTTGACATAACAAGCGAGATACACAGGAAGATAGAACAGAAGTATTATGACTTAAGCTCAGAAGGATTCAGAGTCCTCGGAATATGCTACAAGAGAGTCAGAGTAGAAAAGCTAGTTTATTCAGTGAATGACGAAAACGACATGGTGTTTCTTGGCTTCGTGGCTTTCATGGATCCTCCCAAGGAGACAGCCAAGGAGTCTCTCCAGCTCCTGAAGAAGTACGGAATAGAACTGAAAATCGTAACAGGCGACAATGAGCTGGTCACGAGGAAGGTTTGTGAGCAGCTTGGATTCGAGATAAAAGAAGTCGTCTTGGGAAGCGACTTGGCCAACATGGGTGATGATGCCCTTGCACGAGTGGTTGAGGAGGCAAACATCTTCGCAAGAGTCACACCTGCTCAAAAAGACAGAATCATCAACGCATTGAAAAGCAACAGGCACAGCGTGGGATTCCTAGGAGACGGGATTAATGACGCGCCTTCAATGAAGGTGGCTGACGTCAGCATATCAGTTGACAACGCAGTTGACGTCGCCAAAGAATCAGCAGACATCATCCTTCTGCACAAGGATTTGACCGTGCTCGGACAGGGGATACTGGAGGGCAGGAAAACCTTCGGCAACACTATGAAATACGTTCTGATGGGAGTCAGTTCCAACTTCGGAAACATGGTTAGTGCAGCTGGTGCATCACTGTTTCTGTCTTTCCTTCCGATGTTGCCGATACAAATACTCTTGAACAATCTTCTTTATGACCTGTCTCAGTCAACCATTCCAACAGACAATGTGGATCCTGAGTACATCGAAAAACCAAAGAGGCTGGACGTTGCCTTCATCAGGAACTACATGATCTACTTTGGACCCATAAGCTCAATCTTCGACTTCTTGACATTCTACATAATGCTCTACGTTTTCAACGCGTGGAATAATGCTCCGCTGTTTCAGACAGCTTGGTTCATCGAATCTCTATGCACGCAAACGCTAGTGATATTCGCGATAAGGACAAGGAGATCGCCCTTCTATCGAAGCAAACCAAGCTTACCCCTACTGGCCAGCAGTATGATCGTAGTTGCTGCCGCAGTGTTGCTGCCGATATCGCCAGTGGGTGATTGGTTCCAGTTTGAAGATCCATCGATCACGTTTTTCGTGTTCCTAGTGGCATTCGTTGGTGCCTATCTGACAATGGTAGAGGCCCTCAAAATCCTCTTCTATAGACGGCATGCCTACCGACTAGAGCACGTAATCGTTCCTCCGAAAGCATTGCTGTATCCGACACCGACTGCAAGGGTTACCCAGAACGTCATTGCAGTGATATGCCTACGCTTTGAGGACGAAACCTCGATGGATTCGTTGATGAACGACCTCAGGGCAGGCATTAGCTATCCATTGCATTCGGATCAGGTGACAGAGGCCTTGCATCACTTGCGGCGCGCAGGACTCGTGGACATAGACTGGCGCAATGGCATCGTCAAGCGGCGAAAGGCAATAGCAGACTATATCAGCAAGTATACGTCGAAAGAAGACTGGCCAAAGATCACACAAGATTGGCAGAGAATAGGATCACAGATCCAAGCGAGACACGGCAGGATAAACCCAGAATATCAGAGGCTTATGTCGCAAGCAAGATAATAGGAATCCATCACATGCGAAAGATGAAGGCTAAGGCTTCTACCAAGACATATCGTAGAGGATGAAAAGAAGCATTACAAGAGACTGTAAGCAGTAGGTGGTAACTCACGCGAACCCTAGCGTTCGTAAAACCGGACGACCTTTCGATCTTGGTGATTTGTCGATTCTTTCTTGCAAGTCTCGAGAAGTTGGGCGTATGTCATGACGGCCCTCGGAGAAAGGAGGAGAAGGAGAGGATTTAGTTTGACTTGTTGCTTTCCGTCATGACGTACGTCATAGAAAAATATGACATACGTCATGCTTATATATCTTTCTGACAAGACTACTACGAAGGAGGATGCTGATTTGATAATTCCGTGCGAGGTCGCAGTCAAATCCGTCGTCCCTGCAGTGAAGGCGCTGATGGCGAAGGAGCTGGTGGAGAAGCATGGCTTCAAGCAGGGCCAAACGGCTGAGCTTCTTGGAATATCTCAGTCTGCTGTGAGCAAGTACACTCGAAAGATCAGAGGCTACGTGATAAGAATCGACAACGTGGAGGAAGTTCATGTTCATATAGATGGTATGATCATGTTGATTACGAGTGGAGAATACGATAGGGCGAAGTTTCTGAGACTTTTCTGTCAAGCATGCGAGGCCGTCCGCAGAAAGGGCTTGATGTGTGAGTGGTGCGGAAAAGCGGCTCCAAGCCTGAGAAACGACAAATGCGACCTCTGCTACGGCAACAGCCGAACTGAACTCGTAAGCAAGAGAAAGGCAAAGCCAAGCCTTCATTCAAAGGAACCATCCAGAAGGTAAAGCAAGAGTGTCTTCGTTTGACGAGAAATCGGTTTTGGACATAGTTGAGAAGGCCAGCAAAAGCGTGGTCAACATAAGCATAGTCAAGCATGTTCACCACATGTTCTATCAAGCCGTGCCAGTTGAGGGCATGGGTTCAGGAACCATAACCGACCCGAAGGGCTACATCCTCACTAACAACCACGTGGTT
>Ga0315281_10010479_pt1 | contig 12776 bp, 12 predicted proteins | sample YL17G07_0_MG_FD_204540 | JGI IMG/M metagenome (GOLD analysis project Ga0315281, IMG submission 204540) | Sediment microbial communities from Yellowstone Lake, YNP, Wyoming, USA - YL17G07_0 | ecosystem: Environmental > Aquatic > Freshwater > Lake > Sediment | place: USA: Wyoming | collected... | reverse complement strand
GCAGATGGGATATTCAATAATGCTCAGATGAATACAAAGCTGATTAAGAAATATTGTCTTTTAGGAGATGTGGCCAAAGAATTGTTGAAAATGGCGATGGCAGAGCTTGGTTTATCAGCGCGGGCTTACGATAAAATATTAAAGGTGAGCCGCACGATTGCCGACTTAGTTGCATCAGAAATTATCCAAGCCGAACACATCTGTGAGGCGGTAGAGTATAGGAGTTTAGATAGGCAGGGGTGGTAGCATCTATTTATCAAATACCTCTTTTAATATAACGTCTGCAATATTCTCAGCCAAGAGTCTGTTACCTTTGGCTGTGCAATGGCCAAAATCCCCAACAAACATATCTCTGAAATACTCCTTGTAACTTGCCTTTTGTAGAGCGTCCTTGAATATCTTTTCATTATCTACAAATATAATGCCTTTTTGGCCTTCGAATATCTTCTTCAAGGGCTCTATACTCCGTACAGGATACTGCACACAGACTAATCTTATGCCTCTCGTATCTAAGATTTCTTTAAGCTTATGATAATTATTGACTGTTATGGGATTATATTCCTTTAATCTTAATTCCTTTGTCTTCTTATCATATTCTCCTGCGAGTTGAAAATTGCCTGTTTCCGTGTATAATAATGCTAATGCACCATATGCAATGTCATTCTTAGGGTCTAGCTCTATGGCTTTTTTGAATGAATCCTCGGCTGGGGAGAGCTTGCCCTGATCTCTATAAACCCATCCCAATACACCATATGCCTTACTATTCTTAGGGTTTAGCTCCAGAGCTTTGTTGCATAACTTTTCAGCTTGGGATAGGTCAATCATATTTCGATAAAGCCACCCCAACTCAACATATGCCCAATCATTCTTAGGGTTTAGCTCTATGGCTTTTTTGAATAAATTCCTGGCTTGGAAGAATTCGCCCTGATCTCTATAAACCCTTCCCAACTCAACATATGCCCAATCATTCTTAGGGTTTAGCTCTATGGCTTTCCTGAATGAATCCTCGCTGGTAGTAAATCCTGCTCTTTTAACAAAAACTTCTTTTAATTCAATCTTAGGGAGATGCCATTGAAGTCCTTCAGTATTGTATCTATCTTTATTTAGCTTATAAAATCCCAACTCTTTAGCTTTGGTTACAATATGTAACCAAAGAAGCCTTGTTAATTTATAGGTTCTAAAAGACCTGAAGAAAATCATTTGTTTTGAAGTAAGGGTAACTTCATAAGGCATATGTGTTCCACTATCATTTATCCCCATCATAGTAATCACCATATTAGGAAGATATCTGTCAAGATTAGACTCTAGTTTATCTAATATGACCGAAGTGTTGCTTCCGCCAACACCTTTATCTATCACGCTGAATTTGATCCCTGTATTACTCTGGTTTAATATCTCTTCGAGAAAAGAGGGGTATTGCCCTCTAGTGGTAGACTCGCCTAAACATATAATACGGTAGGAACCTTTTTTAAGCGAGATCCAATTACGATATTCCTGGAGTGAAGTAATGATAAAACCGCCGAGACGCAATCCCGCTTCAAGAAGTATAAATACTAAAACCAGACCGAATATAATTAAGATTATTTTCTGGCGGAACGGAATTTTGACTTGAACTTGGTTATTCTTATCCACTTTCGCTTAAGATAATCTCCTTGCAGATTTAATTGTAACTGTATTTAGCTATCATCATATCCAGTGTTAATCTATGCATTTACTAATTAGATACGCCTCTTTATCGCGTTTTCTAAATCTCTTCCTAAAATAATTAATTTTTTAAGAATTCTTGAAAAGGGGTAAAAAATATCTTTTTCTGCACCACACCACTCTACGCAATTTTTGCATAACGGGCTGTTATAGTTATCTTTGCTCTGCTCTTCTCTCGCTCTTTTAATCGCTACAGAATTCCAGATATCTTCTAACTTTTGTTTACAGCAATTTCCTAAAACCATTATTCCATCAGAATCTGCGCAGCAAGGAACAAAATCTCCGTTCCAATGAATAACGCCTCTTTTCCAAAAAACCATACAGGGGTATCGCCCCTTTCTATACAAGCGAATTAATCGCTCCTGTTTTTCCATTTTTACTACTATCTCCTCTATTTGGTTCCCCCATGTATAAAAAGGAGATATCAATACCTCATCAGCCAAATTTTCCCACTGCTTTTTAAAAGTATCTAGTTCGTCTTTTGTCTCTTCCATTCTTATAATTTGAACTTGTGTAATTGGATTTTTTTTATTAATTTTTTTCTTTAATTTTAAGAAATTTATAATATTATTATAAGTTGTATCCCAATCGCTATTTTCTCTAATTTTTTCATATGTTTCTTTTTTACTACCATCCAGAGACAGAGTAATACGATCCAATTTAGAATTTAATATCATAAGTGCTTTCTCATTATCTAATATGGTTGCATTGGTGGATAAACCAGCCTTAATATTGTTTTCTGAACAATAATCTATAAACCGCTCAAGTTGCGGATGAAAGAGAGGCTCGCCCAAAAAATGTAACCACACAAAATCGGTATAACCTTTAATCTGCTTTATAATATTTCTAAATAAATCAAAATCCATAAAACCAATTTCTCTTTTCATAAATTTCCTAGGACACATAAGACACGTTAAGTTACAAAAATTTGTCAATTCAATAGCGTAAACTTGCGGTTTATTTATAAGCGTTATATCCCTATGATAATAATGGTAGTCACCTAAATAATGATTAAAGACGTATCTTGGCTGTTTCATTTCCTTATATCGTAATATTTATAAACATTGGCTTACGCCAACCATCAACAAGAAGCCTACTTAAAACAATTAGTTCTTGTACCTTATTTCACCCTTTTTAGCTAATTTATAGACTGAGCTAATATTTTTTATTTTATTATTAAATTTATTGAAATCAATGGTGCACAAAGCGCCGAAATATCTTAAAGCAAGATTTATTCTTTTTAACATGGCCTTATTTTCTATTAGCGCTCTTTCAAAAAGATGTGGCGCAATTGCTTTTAGATTACATCCACAAATCTTATTAGGGCAAATTAAGAGGTTATCTTCAAATTCAATTTTTCTATATATATTACCAATGGTTTTCTTTATACGGTAACAAGGGTGTATATCACCATTGGCGTGAATAATACCAACATTGTATCCTGCGTTACAAACTCTTAAATATTGATTACATTGTGCTATTGTTTTTAAATTCAAGTTAAACCCTTTCAACTCTTCGCTGGAATAAGAATACGGATAACTCCTGCCATTATAGGTCCCTAAAAATGGCCCAAAACTTATTTCTATTCCCCTGTCTCTGAAAAATTCTCTATATTTCTCAACTTCATTTAGCAAAGGAGGATAAGCTGCTGCTTGAGCATAAATTGTAAATCCTCTTTTTTTACAAAGGTAGAAGTTATTTATGAAGTTCTCTAATAGATTTGCCCTTTCTAACTCTTTGATATGTAGGGATGCATGAATTTCGATTACCTTTGCAGGATTAATTTTTTTGGCAAATTCTTTAATATTCTCGCATATTAAGTTGGTGTTAAAACTAATATAATGTTTCTTGGTTATTTCAACGCTAGCTTCAATTATATTAGGGACCAGAAATGGCTCCCCTCCAGTAAAGCTAATCCTAAAGATTCTCCCTGTATCTTCCAAGGTTTTTAAAAGAGAGGGTATATTTATTTTATTTATTTGTGGGTTTTTTGCCTCATAATAAAAACAGTATTTACAATCAAGATTGCAGGAAGATAATAATTCCCAATGTAACCAGGCGTCATAAGGATAATATTGCATTTTATTTTCTCTAATTTAACTTTATTAACCTAAACGGAGTTTGGGTTGTTCTAAAAATTTATTTTCTGATTGCATCCTTTGATATACAACACAGGAAACACACGGTATATCCCTTCTGGGTTTCTTTTTACCTACTAACATTCTTTTTGTATAAATATACTTTTCGCTTTTTAGACACTTTCTCAGCCCTATCTCAAAAACATTGCCAAAATATCCATACATATTACAGCAACACCCAAGAAGTTTTCCATCCCAATTAATCTGGGGTTCAGCCCAAAGCTGACGACAGAAACTCCAGTCTTCATGGGTCGCCCGCATCATTTCCTCCCTCGTTGTATAGCCCATCTCTCTTCTGGCGATTTCTTTATCTTTAATTGGAGAATAATCTGGTTCAAAATTAAAAGAGGCCAAAAAGTTCATATCTAATGCTTTTGCCATCTTTTTTGCAATGGGTAACTCATGCTCATTATGCCCAAATATTATAAATTTCCAAACTAATTTGGGGAATTCTGTATTATATATTTTTTTATAGCAATTTATCTTTTTTATGTGCTCAATTACCTTATGAAAATTACCCCCTTTTCGATAAATTTTATAAGTACGGCCGTTGGCTCCATCTATAGAAATAACTAGACATTTAAATCGATATTTAACTAAACACTCAATCGTTTCGTCATCTATGGTATTTAAGTTAACCCCATTATATGCTGTTAAATTAATGTTTTTTATATAAGCACACCTTATAATATCCTTTAATTCTGGATTTAAAAACATCTCTCCAGAGTTTGATAGCTCGATATTCTTGAAACTTGGGTGTTTATCAACGAATTTCTTGAAATCTTCAAATTTCAAATATCCATTACCTATTATTGAATTTTTTATATTCCATCTGACACAAATCGGACATTCAAGTTGACACATGGATGAGGCGTCTATCCGAATTTTATTTGCGCGTCCAGATATTCCATATAAAAATCCTGCGAAATAATCACTCATACAATCCTTTATGGCTCTATATTTAAACATCAAAAGACTACACTTTGAAATTTCTCAAGATATCTTTTTTAAAAATAAACTCATAAAAATTAGGTGAATTAATTGCACAGTCAAAATCAGATTATCTATTTAAAAACAACTGCCGAAAGAGAAATTTATTTCTCATTAATATAGAAAAATATAAAATGAATTTACGGGGGCTACGAAGGGCATTAATTATTATAATAATAATGAATAATTTATTATAACGCGATAGAGCCTTCTTTAGGTCATCAGGTAAAAATTCATCCGTCTTTATAAGACCTTTGCCTTGCGGGTCATAGGCTATGCCCAATCGTTCAGGAGTAACATCTTTGACGAGATACCCTTTATCTTTACATATATCGTAGAGTCGGGAACCCCATATCGGAGCCGCAAAAGATATGTGAGGTATAATAAAATATGCAAGCAGCATTTTCTTGGCAAATAAAAGTGTCTGCTTTATGTCTTCAAGGGTTTCTCCCGGTATCCCTATAGTATAATAACCATATAGTTGGATATCCAATTTTTTACATATCTTGGCAACATACTCAAGTTTATGTACGCGTGTTCCTGTGGTTATTACAAAGGTTTCCAAGAGATTCTGTCGTGTAATCCCAAGGAGATACAGAATTATATGGCTGAATCTGAAGATTTTTATTAGACCGGGCGGTATTCATATTGAGCTACCTTCTATAAATATATATTAAAGAACTAAGTTACATTAAGAATACGGGGTATAGGAGAGTTAAGATGGGTAGGGTTTTCAGTGAATAGGCTTGCCATCTTTTACCAAGAAACCTTGATTCCCGGCAGATTTTTTTTCTGTTTTTGTATCTTGGCGTGGCTGGCGGCTACATGGTTTAAGGGCTTTGGGAGAAATCCGAATTAGCTCGGATTTCAAATTCCCAATTTCTTTTTTCAGGGCTATATTCTCTAATCTTAAGGCAATTATTTGCTTCATTGTCTTATCTGCTTCTAATGTCTCAATTCTTTTTATTATTTGATTGATATTAACCGATAGTGCGTTATTGTGTTGTTTCAAGCATGAGTCATATTTAAAAAGACTGTACGTGGTTATACCAGTCAGAATTAAGGAAGCAGTTATGATAGCGGTATAATTCTTCATTTTTCCCTCCTTAAGTTCAAAGTCCTTTTGTTATTTTGTTATTATATAAAAGAAAAGGCAAAAAGACAAGTCTTTTATCTTTCCAATAAGCGTTCTTCTATTGACATCCAAGGTAAAGGTTACAGAACGGGAACGTTTTCCATGGGATATTAAATATACTACCTCATTATTTAGTCATTACTTCGATAATGGAACTTGAAGTGGAGGTATTCCCTTTATCGTCCTTAACGGTTAGGGTGACTGTAAAGTATTTTGAACCATAGGTTGTACTCCAGTAAGTATTAGTTGGGTCTGTCTTTATAGAAGTATCGCCATCTCCAAATTCCCAGTAATATGAAATTATTTTCCCATGCGGAGAATAAGATTTATGCCCATAAAATTGTACTTTCAACGGAGAAAAACCTTTTTTAGGCTTGGCTATGATTATAGCAATCGCTCCTCGGGATGAAACTTGCGGCTTTGTCTCTTTGATTTTAGCCTGTTCTTCAAGCATTTTAGCAACCAGTTCCTCTTTCTTTCTGGCTTTTTCTTGTTCCTCAAGCTGCGATTTTATCTCCTGCTGTTTCTGTTCCGCTTCTGCTAGAAGAGTAGGGGCGAATCCCTGAAACAACTGCTCTTTCTCTTTAGTTAATCCTTCCTGCTTAAACATTACCGGTTGTTCTCCCGCTGTTTTTTTTAGCTTGGGTATTTCTGCTGCTAAGTCTTTCTGGATATATGTGTTTAATTCTTCTCTTAAATTCTTTATGCGCGCTACCTCATAAGCATCTTGCTTTTCTTCCAGCTTTGTAATCGTTTCTCTATATTGCGGGTTATGTTCATACCTATAATCTGAAGCTGCAATAAATGGTATGCGAAAAATCCCCTCTATAAAATCTACGAACAAAGCAGGAGGGTCCCAAAAGATTTGCTTAAAACGATCCTCAAGGTAGCCCATCTTCTTATAATAGTATTCCACAATGGCCTTACGTCTCCTAAGCCTTTCTTTAGCAGTTTCCAGATCAGGCACAGAATTATCCTTGCCAAGTGTATATTCTAGAATAGTGTAATCTCCCTTTGAAACCACATATCCCTTATCATAAGGTGGCTGTCCCTTATGGAATTTATAGGTAGCGCAACCGGATAAAAACAATAACAACAATAATAAAATTTGTATCTTTCTCATGTTGTTTTACTCCTTTTATTTTACATTTTCATTAAGGCTAAGGTCTCAGCACGGGTCTTTTCGTTTTTCTGAAATATGCCCCTGACTGCAGAAGTAACAGTCAGTGTCCCTGGTTTTTTAATGCCGCGCATGGACATGCACATATGCTCAGCCTCAATAACTACCATGCAACCTTTGGGCTTGAGTTTTGACATGATAATTTCAGCAATCTGGGTAGTTAATCTCTCCTGAACTTGTGGTCGCTTAGCTAAAATATCTACTACACGTGCTAATTTACTTAAGCCGGTAACGCGACCCTCCTTAGGAATATAAGCGACGTGTGCCTTGCCTAAAAAAGGTAAGAGATGATGTTCACATACACTATATAATGGAATCCCTTTTAAGAGAATAATCTCATCGTGTCTCTGGCCTAAAATAACCTCCAATTCCTTCTCTGGGTTCTGGTGAATACCTGAAAAAATCTCTTCGTACGTCTCGGCGACACGCGAAGGAGTACCCAGTAGATCTTTTTTCTTCGGGTCTTCTCCGATCGCCTCCAATATCTCCCTGATTGCTTTTTCTATTTTTTTCTTATCCATCTTGCCTCCGGTTACTTACCAATGCAAAAGTCATTGAATATCTTATCTAATAAATCTTCTGAAAATCTTTTTCCCAATATCTCATCCAGATGTAAAAGCGCTTCTTTGATATCCTGTGCAATAAACTCTAAAGATAATTTATTATCCATCGAATTAATTGCTTCTGCAATAACTTTTTGCGCGGCTCTCAGCGTTTCGATATGCCTTAAATTACTTACCAGCATAGACTCGGGACTAGGCACCTCGCCCTTGTAGACTAAATTCGCTATAGCGTCTTCAAGTAAATTTATATTTTTAGATTTTTTTGCCGATATCTCAATCACCTGGCTAAAATTCTTTAACACCTTTTGCTTCTCAATCTTCTGTTTCAGATCTATCTTATTTATAATTGCAATAAGGGGTTTCTTCTTTAATTTTTGTATGAGCACTTCGTCATCCTTGGTTAATCTCCTGCTGCCGTCAAATAAAAGAATTATCAAATCTGCTAATTCAACGGACTTTTTTGAACGCTCAACCGCTTTTTTCTCTACCAAATCCCGAGGTTCCAATATGCCGGCGGTATCCACAATTCTCACCGGGATACCTTTTATATCGATTATCTCTTCAACCGTATCGCGGGTTGTCCCAGGGATAGGCGTGACAATGGAACGCTCTTTTTTTAGCAAGGCATTCAAAAGCGAAGATTTACCAACATTAGGCCTGCCACAGATAACCGTATGTATGCCTTCGCGAAATATTCTTGCGCGCCTGGAACTATTCAAGATATCTATAAATTCCTTGTTTATATTCCTTAATCTTCTGTTAATATCTTTTAAATTAACTGTGCCTATCTCTTCTGCGGGAAAATCAATGTTCGCCTCTATCTGAGAAAGTATATCTAAGAGCTGCTTTCGGACTTTGTTTATTTCTCCAGATATAGACCCCTTTAATTGTTCAACCCCTATCTTTAATGCAGATTCTGTCTTTGCACGAATGATATCTAAAACTGCTTCTGCCTGAGTTAAATCAATCCTACCATTCAAAAATGCGCGTTTTGTAAATTCTCCTGGTTGGGCTAAGCGGCAACCATTTTCTAAAACTAAATCTAAAATCCTGCGTAACGTTACTATGCCTGCATGACAGTTTATCTCGATAATATCTTCTTTGGTGTAAGATTTAGGCGCGCGCATTACAGTCAGGATTACTTCATCAATGATTTTTTCTTTTTCTGCTATCCAGCCGTAATGGGTAGTATAAGTTTTGAAAGTCGAAATTCTCCTATTGTTCCTAGAAACAAAAATTTTATCGGCGATCTTTAACGCCTCTCTGCCGCTTATGCGTACGATACCGATACCTGCCTCACCTATAGGAGTGGATATTGCTGCGATTGTATCATTTGTATCATACCTTAACATTTCTGAACTCCCCTACCACAAATAATGAACCACAAACTAAAATCAAATCCTCTTCCTTTGCAATATGATAGGCGAGATTCCTTGCCTCTTCTACATTGCTAGTGATAGACACAGCCTTAGGAATAAAATATTGCGCTAATATCTCTGGTTCTGTTGCCCGGAGATTATTAGTCTTGGTTAAGATAACCTCATCCGCTAATTCATAAAGTTCGTTACATATTCCTCTTATATCCTTATCATTAGAGATACCCAATACCAGAATTAGTTTCTTATATTTAAAGTTTTCTTTAATTGCTTCTTTTAAGGCCTTACTTGAGGCGATATTCTGGGCGCCATCCAAAACAACCAAAGGTTCTCTTGATATCACCTCACACCTTCCTGGCCAACAGGTATTGTAAAGACCGCTTCTTATGGAATCAGCACTTACATCTATATTATGTAATCTTAACGCTCCAATTACACCAATCGCTACAGTAGCATTGACTAATTGGTGTTCTCCTAAAAGCCTTATCTTTAAATTCTCATATCTACCGAACTTAGTCTTTACTTTGAAGCCATCCTCTGTTTTTTGGTATTTTATATCTTTACCTATTTCGTTTAATTCCGCTCCTGCTTCCTGACATTTTTTTCTAATTACCCTTCTGACTTCTTCTTCCTGAGGCGCAGAAATTACTATGAACTTGGGATTTGGGATTTGGCCTGCCTGTCCGGTAGGCAGGGATTTGGGATTCGTCTTAATGATTCCTGCCTTCTCAGTAGCAATCTCTCTTAAGGTATCACCTAACTTCTGGGTGTGTTCATAACTAACAGGGGTGAGGGCACAAACTAAAGCGTCAACTACATTAGTGGCATCAAGCCGTCCGCCAAGGCCGGTTTCTAAAACTGCAAAATCTATTTCCTTTTCTTTAAAATAAACAAATGCTAAAGCAGTATAAACCTCAAAAAATGAAAGCGAACCGTATTTTGAACTTTGGTTGTATTTATCTATACCGGGTTTTAGTTTTGTTACTAAATCTGCCAGGTCATCAGCAGAAATCATTCCTTCAAAATCGGTTGTCTGTTTTTGGTTTTCGGTTTTCGGGCTGATAATTCTTATCCTTTCCTTAAAATCCGATAAATGGGGAGAGGTGTATAGCCCAACCTTGTATCCAGACGCTCTTAATATATATGAAATAAAGGCGCAGGTTGAGCCTTTACCTTTTGTACCGGCGATGTGTATGCATTTTAAGCCTCCTTGAGGATTGCCTATTATATTCAGGAATTCCTTAATGCGTTCCAACTTCAATGATTCCTTATAAGGATAGACAGGTATTTTTTCGTAATTAACGAAGAATTCTAAATATTTGATTGTTTCCGGGTAGGTCATTTATTGGTGTTAGGTAAAACCTAAGGCCTAATGCTTGAAGTGCCTTATACCTGTTGTGACCATGGAGATCTTATGTTTATCGCAGGCCTTAATTATCTCTGCATCTGCAATAGAGCCGCCAGGTTGTATGATAGCTTTCACTCCTGCCTTGGCAGCCTCTATAACCGCATCTGCTTTGGGAAAGAAGGCATCTGAAGCTAAACAAGAATTCTTACTAAGTTTACCTGATTTTTTTCTGGCAATCATTACCGAATCCACTCTGGACATCTGACCAGCTCCGATGCCGACAGTCTTGGTGCCATGCGTCAAAACAATAGCATTAGACTTTACATGTTTGGCTACCTTCCAGCCGAAGATAAGGCTCTCTAATTCTTTCTTTGAAGGTTTCTTCTTGGTAACCACCTTAAGATTATTTATATCCAAGGTCGCTAAATTTTTATCCTGCAGCAGGAGTCCGCCGCTTATGCGTTTAAAATCCGGTTCATCGATGGGTTCGAGGTCATAGGATTCCAATAGACGTAGATTCTTCTTATCTTTAAATAAGGCAATTGCCTCTTTATCAAATCCAGGTGCAATTATACACTCCAAGAAACCGCTCTTGGCAATAATCTTTGCAGTCTTAAGGTCAAGTCTCCTGTTCAAGGCCACAATGCCTCCGAATGCCGAAAGTGGATCGCATTGCCAAGCGAAAAAATAGGCCCTATCCAAGGCCTTATCTTCTGCTACGCCACAGGGGTTATTGTGTTTGACAATAACGGATGCGGGATTACTGAACTCCTTGGCTAATTCAAAGGCGGCGTTTAGATCTAAAATATTATTAAAAGACAATTCCTTACCCTGTAATTGCTTTAAATTAATTAAACCTTTTGTCTTACCTTTTTCTCTGTAAAATGCTGCCTTCTGATGTGGGTTCTCCCCGTAACGCAAATCCTGAATTTTCTCAAAGCTTAAAATTAATTCTTCAGGTAGATTAGAAGGTTGCGGCTCGCCTTTAAAATAATTTTTCAGATAGTTGTAAATTACGCCATCATAGTGACTGGTAAGGCCGAATACTTCAATAGCTAAATCGCGCATTAAATCTTCGGATAAAGCGCCTTTATTCTTTCTTAGCTCCTCAATAACTTGATTGTAGCGTGCGGGGTTACAGATGACCGCAACGGATTGATGATTTTTGGCAGCAGAGCGCAACATAGAAGGCCCGCCGATATCAATATTTTCTATAACCTCTTCTATGCTGACACCTGTCTTTTGTGTTGTCTTTTCAAAAGGGTAGAGATTTACTACTGCCATATCAATAAGCCCAATATTATGTTCCTCTAATGTCTTCAGGTGCTCGCTATTTTTTCGCAAGGCCAGGAGACCGGCGTGTATTTTAGGATGCAGCGTCTTTACCCTTCCGTCGAGCATCTCAGGGAATCCAGTGTATTCGGATACCTCTTTGACGGCTATATTATTCTCACGCAGTAATTTTGCCGTGCCACCCGTGGAGACTATCTCAACCCCCAGCTTATTTAGTTCCTTGGCAAAATCTAAAATTCCGGTTTTATCTGAGACGCTGATTAAGGCACGCTTGATCTTAACCATTTATTTCTCCTTCTTTAATGAGCACTTAATTTACGGAACCCAAAGGGCGACGTAAATTAATCTTCTTTGAATCGCTTCTTTGCTTGTGCGAATTGAACCCCGCACCTTTGTATTATTCACGTAAATACAAAGAATAAGATTTAAAAAGCTTAAATGTTTCAAAGGTGCGGGGCAAGTTCGGACTTATCCCGATATAGAATTCTTAGGCTCTCGGGATCCCGAAGAAACATAAAAGGGAAAACTAAATTCGGGATAAGTTATGTCGCTTATATTGTTTTTAATATACTGCTCCATAACTTATGTCCTTACTTATTTATTAAAACGGAAGTTAACCAAATCTGCATCCTGCATTACATAATCTTTTTGTTCAAGACGCACTTTACCTGCCTGCTTAGCCTGTGTCTGGCCTCCTGACTGTATGAGGTCAGTGAAGCTGATAATCTCAGCGCGTATAAAGCCTTTCTGAATATCGGAATGTACTATACCCGCCGCCTCCCAGGCAGTTGTGCCTTTTTTAATCAGCCAGGCACGCGTTTCTTTTTCTCCGACAGTGGTAAAAAAACTAATGAAACCGCTCTCGCAAAGACACCTGAGCAATAAAATATCCGGGTTGTTTAACTCCTGTTTTTCTGTCACTATGACGGGTTTATTAGTGAATAGGCCGTAACCTGACATCGCTTTTCTCTCTTCTTCGCTAAAGGAGGTATTAAAAATAAATTCTTCTTTTTCTAAGATGTTTTTCAATTTATTCAGTAATATCTTTT
>Ga0315281_10010477_pt1 | contig 12778 bp, 11 predicted proteins | sample YL17G07_0_MG_FD_204540 | JGI IMG/M metagenome (GOLD analysis project Ga0315281, IMG submission 204540) | Sediment microbial communities from Yellowstone Lake, YNP, Wyoming, USA - YL17G07_0 | ecosystem: Environmental > Aquatic > Freshwater > Lake > Sediment | place: USA: Wyoming | collected... | reverse complement strand
TTGGGTAGCTGGCATTAACTTCTGACAATTCAGAATTCATAATTTAGAATTCAGAATTATCCGACGCTGCCTTCGAGGCTCACGCCCAGCAGTTTCTGCGCTTCCACGGCGAATTCCATGGGCAGTTCGCGGAAGACCTGCTTGCAGAAACCGTTGACGATCATGGAGACGGCGTCTTCCAACGCCATGCCGCGCTGCCGGCAATAGAAAATCTGGTCCTCACCGATCTTGGAGGTGGAGGCCTCGTGCTCGACTTGCGCAGTTGAATTCTTAACTTCCAGGTACGGGAAGGTGTGCGCGCCGCACTTATCACCAATCAGCAGCGAATCGCACTGCGAGTAGTTGCGCGCGCCCCGCGCACCCTTGAGGATCTTTACCTGTCCACGATAGGTGTTCTGGCCGTGCCCGGCGGAGATGCCCTTGGAAACGATGGTGCTGCGCGTGTTCTTCCCGATATGGATCATCTTCGTTCCGGTGTCGGCCTGCTGGTAATTGTTGGTGAGCGCAACGGAGTAGAACTCGCCGACGGAATTCTCACCTTGCAGGATGCAGCTTGGATACTTCCAGGTGATCGCCGAACCGGTTTCGACCTGCGTCCAGGAAATCTTGGAATTCGCGCCCATACACTTGCCGCGCTTGGTGACGAAATTATAGATTCCGCCTTTGCCTTTCTTGTCGCCGGGATACCAGTTCTGCACCGTCGAGTATTTGATCTGCGCGTTGTCATGGGCGACCAGTTCGACCACGGCGGCGTGCAACTGATTCTCATCCCGCATCGGCGCGGTGCAGCCTTCGAGATAACTCACATAGGCGTTGTCGTCAGCGATGATGAGGGTTCGTTCAAACTGGCCGGTGTTCTTGGCGTTGATGCGGAAGTAGGTGGAGAGTTCCATTGGACAGCGCACGCCCTTGGGGACGTAACAGAACGAACCGTCGCTGAACACCGCGGAGTTGAGTGTGGCAAAAAAGTTGTCGGTGTAGGGAACCACCGAACCCAGGTATTTCCTGACCAGTTCTGGATGTTCCTGCACCGCATCAGAAAACGAGCCGAAGATGATGCCCATGGACTTCAATTTCTCTTTGAAGGTTGTGGCGACGGAGACGCTGTCAAATACCGCATCCACCGCCACACCGGCGAGCAGTTCGCGCTCCTTTAGAGGTATGCCCAGCTTCTCGTAGGTCCGCAGCAATTCGGGATCGATTTCCTCTGCGGTCTTGGCGCCCGCTTTCACCTTTTTCGGCGCCGAGTAGTAGGTGGCTGCCTGGTAGTCGATGGGAGGATAGTGGACGTTGTGCCAGGTGGGTTCGGTCATCGTGAGCCAGTGCCGGTAGGCCTTCAATCGCCACTCGAGAAGCCACTCCGGCTCGTTCTTCTTCTTCGAAATAAAACGAATTGTGTCTTCGTTCAGTCCCGGCGGGGCGTCGTCGGTTTCGATGTCGGTGACGAACCCGTACTTGTACTCCTGGGCTGCCAGGATCTCGATGTCAGTTTGGGGAGTGGGCATCAATCCTCCTCGATAGCGTGGCGCATACCCGGGGCAAGCAGAGCCAGTTGTGAGGAGCCTTCGGGTTGTGTTGCCAACTCTAGACTACTGAATCTGTACAGAATCGTCAAGATAAAAAGAGGTTTTTTCAGACATCGGCTAACACTATTTATTTCAGCGGATTATGAGATATCGCCTTGCACTTTTCGCTCCTTTCTTGCGGTGCTGGATTTAAGCAAGGTCGCCCGGATTCGGATGTTTCACGTGAAACGATTTTGGGGGAGCGTCTGCATGTGGTAGGTTTTGCGCCACACGGAATCGGCGGCGGCCTGCGGGTTCTCGCACCGAGCTGATCCGCGCATCATGGAGGTTATCGCAATGAAGGAAGAATCCAATCGAAGGAAGTTCTTGGGCGGCGCGATGGTTCGTGCGGGAGCTGCGGCAGGCGTGGCCGGGTTAACGCTTGGTGCCGGAACGACCACCGCGAAAGGAAAGCCCACCAAAATAGTGATAACCAAGCCGGGTGAGCCGCTCAAACCTGAGACTATTTTGAGTCCGGCGATTCAGTTTGGGAACCTGATCTTCGTCTCGGGTCAGACCGCGCACGATCCTCAAACGCGCAAACTCGCTGAGGGGTCTTTTGCAAACCAGGTGAAGCAGTCTCTTGAAAATGTGAAAGCCGTCCTGGAAGCGGCGGGCTCTTCGCCCGATCGCGTGCTGAAGTGCACGGTCTTCCTGACGGACATTGCGAATTTCCAGGAGATGAATAAGGTTTACCACGCCTTCTTTGCGACAAATCCTCCTGCGAGGTCGACGATGGCCGTGAAGGATCTGCCGATGGGCACTCCTGTGGAGATCGAGTGCATTGCCTACGTCGATTGATAGCTGAGGCAAACTGGGTTGGCCGCTGCCTGGGGGTCACGGCTTTTCGGGCACCTGGACGAAATCCAGCGCAGCGGAATTGATGCAGTAGCGGAGGTGGGTTGGTTTTGGCCCATCATCGAAAACGTGTCCGAGATGAGCATTGCATCTGCGGCACGTGACCTCTGATCTGAGCATCCCGAAACTCACGTCGGTTTCGGTCTGGACGTTATCTTCAGCGATGGGGGCCCAGAAACTGGGCCAGCCAGTGCCCGACTCAAATTTCGTTTTTGAGCTGAAAAGGGCAGTTCCGCAACAAACACAACGGTAAATTCCTTTCTCGTGGGTGTCCCAAAGCTTTCCGGCGAATGCGGGCTCGGTCCCTTTCTTGCGCGTGACGTAATATTGTTCAGGAGTGAGTTGCTTCTTCCAGTCCTCGTTGCTCTTCACGATCTTCTCAGCCATCACGAAACCTTTCCGTTCACCTGTTGGGGTGAACTCAACGGTTCTGACTTGCCGGCCGGAGGCAGCCGCCGGTTCGGAGCCCTTGCCGCCCTCGGCCGATAACAGTCGGAGTCCGCTCAGCTTGAGTAATCCCACGGCTCCGGCCGCGCCGGCGGCCATGACCAGGAACCCACGGCGATCGCGCAAGCCGGCATTCCAATGCCCAGATGACCTTTGGCTTTCCGCCAGCCCTTCGAATTTCCCTGGTCCGGCAATTCCAGCCACTCCATTACAGATGGATTTGAAGAGCGGATGGATTCATGGATTTCATCCGGTATGAAGGATATTTATTGTCTGCGGGGTCCCGAGAGGTTGGAATCTCATGCACGCCTGCTTGCATTTACGGGTCACTCGGGATTTGTGCGGTCAGCCGTCCTGCATTTACTGGTTTAATTCGCAGATTAGAGCAATTTTATACAAAGGTGCTTGACAAGGCTGATGGGCATCTGTAGGATTCATGGGGTTTAGGGACGTGAATCGATAATTGACGTTCAACTTGGGCTTGCAGGTACCTGGCAACACCCAAAAGGAGCAGGGCGATGAAGAAGATGAGGAACATGCTGTTGATACTGGCGATCATGCTGGTGGCGGTAGGTCCGGTATATGCGGGTTCAGCAATCATTGGATCGGTGGCGGGCAGCATGAATGCGACGATTGACGGGCAGGCGTTGATGCCGAAGACGACGATATTCAGCGGCGACAGCTTGCAGGTGAAGGAGGGTGCGGCAGTCGTGGCGGTGGGCAGCGGCAGCCGGCTGGTGCTGGGCCGGGAGACGGTGGCGTCGTTCCTGCGGGAAGGCACGGACGTGACGGTATTGCTGGGGCAAGGGAACGTCTCGTTGTACCAAGGGCAGGCGGGCGTGAGCCTGCGGGTGAAGGTGGGATCGGTGACGGTGGCGCCGACGGGCGAGTTTAAGACGCTGGGTGAAGTGGCGATGCTGAACGGCGCGGTGGTGGTGACGGCGAAGGAAGGGAAGCTGCGGGTGGAAGCGAACGGCGCGGCGCAGGAAGTGGTGAAGGGGAAGACGGTAACGGTGTCCGCCGAGAGGCGGACGGCGCGGGCACCGCAAGGCGGCGCGGCGTCGGGATCGGCGGGGCTGAGCGCCTCGACAGCGATGCAGGTGGGATCGGTGGCAGCGGGCGGGACGTCAGCAGTGCTGAGCGGCGTGGCGATTTCGCGCGCGGGAGACGCTCGTAGTGCGGCGGCGGCGGCGAATGCCACGGCGGCCAACGCGGTGACTGCGGCGGACGATGCGAAGGCGGCGGCGATCGCAGCCGGAGACGCGGCCAACGCGGCGGGCTGCGCACTGAACGTAGGCTTTGACGCCAGCATTTACACGCCCACCTCGGGAACGTGCTAAGCGAGCGCAAGTTTAGACACAACGGGCGGTGACCTGAAAATCAGTCACCGCCCGTTGTGCTTTTGGAACTCTCCGATTTGCGGGTGGAAAAGCTTGCCGCTCGCCAGCCCTGCCATTGTCAACCCCGGCTTTCCCTGAGTGGTGGGGCTGTTCGCCTTTCTGTCGCGGCGGTCTCCGACCGCCGATATTGATTCTTCAGCCCCTTCCGGCGCTCCGAGAGCGCCGCTACAGCAAACTGCACCACTACCTTTCCCTGGCTTCCGTTGCTCTCCCTTGGGTTGACGCAACGCGATATTCATCCAAGCAAGTGGAAGCAGCGCAGCGGATATCCCGAAGTCCTACTGGAAGGATCTTCCCCCAGCATGGTTACTGCCAGGCGTTCACGTGCGGAACCAGTCTCGGGCTGCGGCTATTGACTCGGCTGAAGGATCATCAGTAAAGCGCCGACAGCAGAGGCCACGAGAAGAGTGGCCATCATGGCGTGCGATGTGGGAAGGTGGGAGAGCGCTCCGCTGACTGAGCTGCCGGCGAAGCTTCCCATAAATTGCAGACTATTGTAGAAACCCAGCGAAGTGCCATATGTGTTCTCAGGTGAGTACTTGCTGACCAGACTGGGCAAAACGGGTTCGAGGCCGGTAAAGCCGATATAAAAAAGCGTCCCGGCGACGAAGATCCCGGTCAGTCGTTGCGGGTCGAACCCCATCGTCTGCGGCTGGAAGAGCAGCAGCACGCTGGGCAGGAAGACCAGAAATGCCACGGTGGCGAGCGGCCTTCCCAGGCCGCGATCTGCCCCTCGAGAAAACGCAAACATCGTGACTCCACTGATCAACATCATGGGCAGGAGAATCACATAGTACTGGGTCATTTTGAGATGGTGTTGCCCGGTAACGATCAGCGGGAAATGGAAGAAGAAGCTGGTCATGAAGAAGTTCATCAGAAAACCGCCAAGCGCGAAAGCAATGACGGGCCGAAGGAGCAGGACTTCACTGAGCGGTGCAGGTGCTGTCGTTGAGGGCGGGACGTCCGGAAGATAGCGGACGAGTAGCAGGTCTGTGGTCAGGCCGAGAAAGCCTGTCAGCCAAAAGAGGAATGCTGTTCCGAAGATCCCCGCCAGAAACGGGCCGCCGATTATGCCTACCACGAATGCGCCACCGATGGGGATCCCCAACACGGCCATCGCTGTCGAACGTCGATCCGCCTCGATATGATCGGCGACGGCGGCGAAGGCCACGGAGATGATAGCTCCTCCTCCCTGGACAAGCCGGCCCACGATCAGCACGACTATGGGAAGGGGTTGCGGGAACCAATGGGGGACTGCACAAAGGAATGATCCCGCACTGAATAACGCCATCCCCATGATAAGGACCTTCCGCCGGCCTATGCGGTCTGACAGCCGGCCGAAGGGGATTTGCAGGATGGCCATCGTCAGGCCGTAACAGCCAAAGGCAAATCCCACCAGGAAGCGGGACCGGGTGAATTGCAGTCCGTAGAGCGTGAACACAGGCAGCACCAGGAACAATCCCAGCATGCGCAGGCCAACCGTCGAGGCGAGGGCCAGCAGAATTTTTCGCTGGGTGGAGGTGAACGGAATGCGACTTTTGGCGGGGCGGTTTTCCATTGTTCACATCAGTCTAACTGTTCAGAAATTGCCGGGCGCGGGCTTGTTCCCTTGATGCCGTTTCTCGATCGTGTGATAACGTTCCTGCGGTACGCCGCGTTTTGACGGGGCCCGTGTGGTCAGGCTTCCACAAACTCAGCCAGGACGCGCGCGGGCAAAATTCCCTTTTCGGCGCCGCGGTCAAGAAGAAGCTGAACCGCAGCCCGCCCCCGGTCGCCGTAATCCAGGGTCCATTCGTTGACGTACATGGAAACGAAGCGGTCAGCGGTAGGCGTATCCAACCCGCGGCCAAACTGCATGGCGTATTCCAGCGCCTCGTCGCGATGCGCGAGCGCGTACTCGATGCTTTCCTTCAGTATTTTGGCAATCGTCGCTTGAGTCTTTCGATCCAGGGCTCGTGACACGGCGTTCCCGCCGAGCGGGAGTGGAAGTTTGGTTTCGCGGTACCACCACTCGCCGAGGTCGACAATCTTTTTCAAACCCTCCCGCGCATAAGTAAGCTGCCCTTCGTGGATCACCACGCCGGCATCGGCCTCTCCCTTGGCCACGCATTCGAATACCTTGTCGAAAGGGACGGCCACAGTTTCGACGTCCGGCTCGTACAATCGCAAAGTAAGGTGGGCCGTGGTCAACTGTCCAGGGACAGCCACTTTCTTGCCCCGGAGACCTTTGGCTCCCAAAGGCCCCCGAGCGACAACAATCGGCCCGTACTGGTTGCCGAAGCTCGCTCCGCTGGGGAGCAGAATGTAGCGATCGGCGAGGTAGGCGTAGGCGTGAAAGGAGATGGCCGAGATGTCGTAAACGCTCTCCGTGGCTTTCCGATTCAGCGTCTCAATATCTTCCAGCACGTGGGAGAACTTCAGGTTGCCGGTTCGAATCTTTCGAGTGGCCAGCGCGTAAAACATGAAGGCATCGTCTGAGTCGGGACTGTGAGCCAGTTTCAGTTCCTGGACACGCGCGCGGGTGGCGTCGATTTTCCGGGGTGAAGACAATTGCAAGGCTCCTTTTGATCTCTCGGCCTTCTGGCTGGAATCAAATATATTAGCATAGCGTCGCGCGGAGTGGCCATCGGGGGAGCCCTGGTGTTTCATGACGAGTTACCGGCGAGTCCACGGAGATGAGAACTACAAGGATGATATTGGGGAACGGAACACTCGAAAGAGTTCGTGGGGGTGCGACTACTTAGGTGCGGTGGCGGCCGGAGTTGAGGAGGCGCGCAAGCGGACCGCCCGGAGAGCCCGCAGGGCTTCCGTGGCCACCTCGCTCTTCGAATCCTGCGAAAGCTGCTCCAGGTAGGGAATGCTCGCCGCGTCGCCGGTGTACATGAGGACTGTGCACAGGCGGAGCCGGACGTTGGCGTCGCGGCTGTTGAGGAAGGGATAGAGGCGCGCCAGCATCTGCGGGTCGCGGGAGAGCTCGATCAGGTAGCTGCGCGCAACATCACCTCGCAGAGTGGAACTGAGCCCGTTCACCAGATCGCTCAGGTAGTCCATTTTTCCGAGCGAGGTGATGGCGAACATCATGGCGTAGCGAGGTTCGGCGTCCTTCTCCGCGTTGACAGCTTTGTCGAGATCGGGAAGACCCTTTTCGTCATGAGCGCGAGCCAAGCCCTCCGCCGCGCGGGCACGAAACGCCTTATCCCCATCCCAAAGAACTTTCAGGAAAAGCGGCACGGAAACAGGGCTGCCGATATATGCCAGTCCATCCAGAGACTTGAGCTGGGTGGAGCGGTCGCGGCTGGTCTCGTACATCGATTGGAGTTTGGGCACCGCTTCCTGGGTTCGCAGGATGCCCACGGTCTCGGCGGCCTCCTCCCGCACGGCCTTGTTGGAGGAATCGAGAAGGTCGATGAGTTGCGGCCCCGCCGAGAGGTCCTGGATTTTGGAGAGGGCAAAAATGGATTCCACGGCCAGATCTTCGTCCGCGGAATGGGCCGCTTTAATGAGGTCCGGGACGGCGGCCTTGGCGCGCAGAATGCCGAGTCCACTCGCGGCCACGCGTGCCGGCTCGAGGGAATCCGCTTTGTTCATTGTTTCGACGAGGGCTGAGATTGCTTTAGGGTCCACTTGCACGCCGGGGTCAATTTTGATGTCTTCGCGCACATAGTGGCCCTTGGCCTTGTGGTAGGTGTTTTGCCAGAAGCCGATGAATCCGCCCGACGCCGTATTCCCTGCGTAATAGTTGGTGAGACCCTGGACAGCGGTGATGCGAACATCCATGTCCTCATCATGCGTCGCCGAAACCAGCGGATCGAGCGATTCCGGAGCATGGATGGAGGCCAACGCAATAACCACTTCGCGGCGCACCTTGGCGTCGGAATCTTTCAATGCTTCGGCGAGGGCCGGGACATCGGCGGGCGAGCCTTTCTTGGCCAGCTCCTTGGCCGCGCGCTCGCGGCGCTTGACGTCGGGATTCTTCAGGTCGGCTGCCGCGCCGCTGGGAGTTTGCGCCCCCAGCGGCAAAGCAGAAGCCAGCAATGCGATGAGAATCGGAGCCAACGCCAGAGATTGTAAGGTCTTCATCTACCTGCCCATGCGCGAAATGGTGATCTTGGTTTTTCCGGCGTCTTTTTCTTCCAAAATCTCGAGGGTCCACATACGGGGAGGCTTTTCAGTCATTTTATTGACGGTCAGCCGGTAGTGGCCATCGCCCTCGGCGGCGGGGATGTCGGAGCCAAGTTTGTCTTTGTAGAACGCCAGAACCGGTGCGACCGGGTCCGTAGTTTCATACTGCTGGACGCTGATTCCCCCCATGGCGCCCAAGGAAAGTTCAGCGCCGCCCTTCAGGGGAGTCGCTCCCGGATAAATTGGGACGTCGGAAGCGGCGGGCGCTGCGGCTTCCGGTTCTCCGCCCCTTTCCATGTGGACTTCCGGCGTGCCCCCACGCGTCTGCGACATCTGGATGCTTTCCTTGAAGGTGTTGAGCCTTTGCTTGGCGCGGTAGCCAATGTAGACACACGCGCCAATGCTGGCCACCATGATGAAAACGATGACCAGTACGACGACCAGGATAATCTTCAGTATGGGACTCGACTTGGCGGGGGCTGCAACCGCTGCGGGAGCGGCGGGCGCGGGACTTACAACAGGTGGCGCGGGTGCAATAGGAGCAGCAGCGGGAGGAGCAGCGGAATGCGCTGTCATTGGCTTCCCGCACTGGGGACAGAAACTCAAATCGTCGGCTACGGGCGTTCCACAACTGGTGCAGAACCTCGGCATAAATTCTCCTTAACATCTCTTCGCTTCCGTCCGTCATCCTCGGATGTGAAGACGCCGGCTTGCCTCCGGATGACGGCGAGAGCCGCAGAATATTTCAAGAACATGATCGCGCGAGAGAATACCACCGTTTTGCCCGCGAGTCGAGGTCACCAAGCACCATGGAACTGGCTCAGGTTAGCCTCGGGCCACGCCTGGGAAGGGCGCCCCAGGCATTGGAACTAGGTCGTATTCCGGAAGTGGTTCAGGATCCTGGGAAGCGTGATTCCCACCAGGGAGACTTTGAGGACATCGCCTGCCAGGAATGGGTAGAAGGCCAACTGCCACTGATTGAGAACCGGCAGGCCATAGACGCCTTTGAGCCAAGCCGTGCCGGAAAAAAGGATGAGAAGATCTGCGGCGATGAGCGCCAAGGCCAGAGTCCACACTTTACGGCTGGCGCCCCGCTCGACCAGCCAGCCAAGCAGTCCCGCGGCGATGGGAAAACTGACGAGATACCCGCCCGTCGGACCGAGCAGGTAGGCTGCGCCCTCCGCTCCTCCGGCGAAGAAGGGCAGTCCCATGGCCCCCGCCGAAAGGTAGAGAGCCTGGCTGGCAAATCCTCGCCGCCAGCCGAGCACCGCGCCGCCCAGCAACACGGCGAAGGTCTGACCCGTCAAGGGCACGGGGGTGAAGGGGAAGCGAATTTCGATCTGCGCCATGGCCGCAGTGAGCAAGGTGAAACCGAGCGTCCATAGCACGCTCACATAAATCGCGCGGCGGACGGATAATTGGTCAACCAGTACGTTTGATTGCGATGTCATTGAGAAGCCTCATGTGCCTTGGGTTCGGCGTAGGCGCGAAGGATCTGGCGCAATTGCTGCACGAAGGCCGAGCGCGCCATCACCTGGTCACATCCCGCGGCGAGGGCGGCAGCCGCCAGTTCTGCCTGCACGTGGGATAAGTAACCGATGATGCGAGTGGACGCGGCGGCGGGACTCTGCTTCAAGGTACGAATCGTATCGAGAGCCGCCCCGGAGCGATGGTTCAGGTCAATCAGCACGGCGGCCGCAGGAGCCTTTTCAAGGTCTTTCAAGACCTCGCCTGGTCCCACCGTCTTGACGAGCGCCCCGGCGGCGCGCGCGGCGCTGTCTATCTTAGACTGGAAGATAAGGTCCTCGACAACCGCCAGAATCATCCCTGCCCCATTCCTCGCGCACTATCAGCAAAATTTTCACCCCTTGGGCTGATAGCGACAGGGTGTCACCCACTCAGCTCTGCGGGGGTTCTAGTATAGCTGAGGTTGGACGGCAAAAGTCCAAAGGTTACGTGTTTGCAGGGATATAGCATTACGGACAAGGGAGCTGCCAGTTGGCCCAATAAGTGCTCCCCAAGCGCGGGAGTGGGTCGAATTGCCCACGCGCGGGACTAAATGTCTGTGCGCGCTGGATGGGATTCTGCTAGGCTGAGATTCATGCCCCGAAGCAGATCAGAGATTGCCGTGGCCGACTTCGGGCCTACGGAGTTTCAGAACTTCTGAAATCACAAGCAACCAAGCACAAGGAGGTTTCAGTGGAACGAGGAACGGTTTTCGTAATTGGTGCAGGGCCGGCAGGCCTTTTCGCCGCCAAGAAAATCGCGGCGGCAGGATATGAGGTTGTAATTTTGAATCGGGATATCAAACCTGGCGGGCTGGCGGAATACGGTATCTACCCCCAGAAATTCCACATGAAAGCGGGCCTGCGCAAGCAGTTCTTCAAGTTTCTGGACATGCCGAACCTGCATTATTTTGGCAACGTGCCGGTCGCGGAGAGCGCCGCGCTGAAAATCGGCGACCTGCGCCAATGGAATCCCCTGGCGCTGGTATTTGCCGTCGGCGCGCAGGGAACGAAGACGCTAGGCCTTCCCGGCGAAGAGGCCAAGGGGCTCTACTCCGCCAAGGATTACGTTTTCAATTACAACCAGCTCCCACCCTTCACCTCGATGGATTTCTCGAACCGGAAGCGCGTGGCCATCATCGGCATGGGAAACGTCATGGTGGACATCGCCCGCTGGCTGCTCCAGGACATGCCGGGCGAGAAGCCGGAAGAAGTCGTGGTGATTGCCCGCCGCGGACCTTTTGAGGTCAAGTTTGACGAGAAGGAATTCGACCACATCGAAATGCATCTCGACCGCGCCGGCATGCAGGAAGAACTGCGCCGCGTGACCGAGCGCGTCCGCGCCTGCGATCAGGACATCGCCAAGGTGGCGGAGACGACCTTCCCGTGGTTGAATCGTCCCCCTGCGAGCGCGGCCCAGGGCAAGTTGAGCTTCCGCTTCCTCACCTCGCCGGCGGCGGTCAAGATGGATGAAGCGGGCCGGATCAACCGGCTGAGCGCGGTCGAGAACCTGCTGGTGCGCAAGGGCGACACGACGGCCGCCAAGGCCACTGACCAGACCGTTGACCTCGACTTCGACACCTTGATCTTTGCCATCGGTGACATCGTGGATCCCCGGCTGGGTCTGCCGCACGACAACAAAGGTTCGTACGTGACCAATCCCGACACGGCCAGTCCCGAACGCGCCGCCTATGAGGTGTTCGATCCGCCATCCGGCAAGCTGCTGGAAGGGAATTACGTGGTGGGATGGGCGCGCAAAGCGAGCGATGGCCTGGTGGGCAAGGCGCGCTTTGACGCCGAACAGGGCTGCGATCACGTCCTCAAATACCTGGAGAGCGCGTCCAAGAGAACGACCGCCGCGCCCCAGGAGATCGTGCGAGAGATGACGCGCAGGGGCTTGCGTGTTATCGACAAAAGTGAGATAAGACTGCTGGCACGCGCAGAGGAAGCGGAGGCGAAAGCCAGAAATCTTCCCGCGATCAAGTTCCCGACGAACGAGCAGATGCTGAAAGCCATCGAGCGCGAGCGATCAGCCGCGAGTTCGGCCAAGTCCGGTAGCGAAGCAGCCTAGTGCCGTTCCAACTTCTTGCGGCTATGCACTATGGCTCATGAGGAACGCATCTTTACATTGCTGCTGACTGTCATCTATTTGGCCAATAAGTTGGAACGGTAGTAGGTTCCAGTTGTGTCCGAGAGCCCCGGTGGGATGGGGGCTCTTGTCCCTCGCCGAGAGTACCCAAATCTTGCGGGGCCTTATCGCGGAGGCTCTCCGTCATTCTGCGTTAGGGAGGACTATGACTGGCGAAACCAATGTGAATGCAGCCGAACAGAAAGCGATCCGGCTGATCCGGCCTTCCGTCGTGGTGCTGTGCGGGCCAGCCGCCTGCGGTAAATCCACTTTCGCCGCCCAACATTTCCGCCAAACGCAAATCATCTCTTCCGACCACGCGCGTGCGCTGGTCTGTGACGACGAGCGCGATCAACGCTACCAGACGCAGGCCTTTGCCCTGGTGCATTTCCTGATCGAGCAGCGGCTGGGCCTGAATCGGATGTGCGTCGTGGATTCCACGGCGCTGACCGTGCAGGCTCGCAAGAGCCTGCTCGAAATTGCCCGCCGCAATCGCGTGCCCGCCGTGATGCTGGTGTTTAATGTCCCGCTCAACGTCTGCATCGAACGCGACGCAAAACGCGAGAGGACGGTGGGCCAGCCCGCCATAGAGCATCAACACCACTTATTTGAGCAGGCCAGGGCCGGGGTGAAACAGGAAGGGTTTGATCAGGTCATCGAATTGTGTGACGTGGACCTCGCCAAGGTGCGGTTCGATATTGCCTTCCGGCCCGTGCCCCGCCCCGCCACCAATGACCATCGCCTCGAGCCTCG
>Ga0315281_10010476_pt1 | contig 12778 bp, 8 predicted proteins | sample YL17G07_0_MG_FD_204540 | JGI IMG/M metagenome (GOLD analysis project Ga0315281, IMG submission 204540) | Sediment microbial communities from Yellowstone Lake, YNP, Wyoming, USA - YL17G07_0 | ecosystem: Environmental > Aquatic > Freshwater > Lake > Sediment | place: USA: Wyoming | collected... | reverse complement strand
CAAGAAGGGCGTAGATGTGCTTGTTGCCCAAGCCATGCTCCTGCGGCACCGCCTCCCAACGATCGCGGGCAGGATCGAACCGCACGAGCCCGCCGTTGATGCAGGACGCCCAGAGCGTCTTCCCGTCATCGGCGAGAGCGTAGACGTGGTCCTGGACCAGTCCCTGCGCGATCCGGTAGTTCCTCCAGCGCTTGTTCCCGGGAGCCAGCCGGCTGGCCCCGAAGATGGTCCCCGCCCAGATCGCGCCGCGGCCCTCCCCGACCCAGCGGACACTCTCGGAGCCGAGCCCGTCCTTCGTCGTCCAGGCCCTGACCACCTTGCCGGTCTTCGTCGAGAACTCGACGACTCCCCCCGCGGTCGCGAGCAGAAGAATCTCTCCCTTGGCGTGGACGGAACGGACCTGGGCGAACGCCTTCTCGAGTCCGGCGGCCGCGCCGAACGCGGTCGTCTTGCCTCCGGCGATCCGGGTAAGCCCCTCCCACGACGCGACCCAGAGCTCGCCGTTCACGCGCGCCACGCCGGTGACTATCCCGCGTGCGTCGTGCTGCTCGAGCGTGAGGATCGTGCGGATCCGCGGAGAGCCGCGTCCGCATCCCGCCAGCGCGGCGGCGAGCAGGACCGCGAGCAGGGCGGCGACGGGAAGGCGAACGCCCCGGCTCATGCTCCCCGGTCCATGGCCGCGTGGAGATCCTTGAGCTTCGCCAGCCGGCCCCGGCCATCCGCCACGCGTGCCTTGAGCCCCTCGCGATTGGGATCGATCTCGAAGGCGCGCTCGAGGCAGAACACCGCCGCGCGCACCCGGTCCATCCTCTCCCACTGCTCGGAGTCCGCCAGGAAGCGCTGAACGGCCGCGTCACCGAGCGGCCTCTGGCTCTCCCACATGTTCCTTGCCTCGACGGACTGGGGATCAACCTGAAGGGAGTGGCGCAACTGGGCCAGCGCCCGGCCGATGTCGCCCTGCTCGAGGAGCAGTTTCGCCCGGTCGACGTGGTACTTCACGTGCCCGGTGTGCAGTTCCTCGACCTTGCGGATCGTGTCGGCGAGCAGGTCGGCCGCCTGCGGCACCCTGACTCCCACCTGCCGCCATTCGCCCAGGCAGGCCAGCGTCTGGCCGCCCAGGAAAGCGGTCAGCCCCCGCTCGAACATCTGGATGACGGAGGCGGCCCATGGCTGAGTAGCGGATGCCGTCAGCCCGGGAGCGCCGACCATCTTGATCTGCGCCCCGGCTTCGGCCACCCGCGAGACCGCCTTCTGGTGGTCGGGCTGGATCTCGCGGATGAGGTTCCACGCCGCCACCGCCTCGAACCAGCGCTTCTCGCCGTGCGCCGCCTCCCCCTGCGCCGCCAGCGCCTCGATCTCGGCGGACACCTGCAGGCGCGCCTGCGCGGCCAGGACCTCCGAGTACCGCTCCAGCGCCTCGCTGTTGCCGGGGTCCTTTCCGAGGATGTCGTTGAGGCCCTGCTTGGCCTCCTCCCACTTCCCCTGGACTACCAGGGCTTCCGCCTTCTCCATCAGCGGCTTGATGCCGCGGACCCGCGCCCCCTTGTCCTCCGCCGCCTTCTTGAGCGTCAGGAGCTTCTCGTTGTTCGGATCCTGATCGAGTCCCTGGTTGAAGACCGCCAGGGCTTCCTCGATGCGGTCCTTGTCGACGAGCTCGAGCCCCTTCTTGACGAAGGGCTCCACCTGCGTGTGAACCGACTCGCGTTTCATCTTCTCCTCGACCTGCCCGAGGAGGGTCCTCGCCTCCGGGAACTCCGGCCAGTCCACGAGGGCCCGCCGGATCTCGCGCAGGGCATCCTCGATGAGGTCCTGCGAGAAGAGCCGGCGCGCCCGTTCGTAGAACTCCTTCGACTTCGCCTTGTAGTAGTCGTCCTCGCCGCGCTTCATGAACGACGACGCGCTGACGGTGCCCGCCGTGATCCCGCGCATCGCGAGCTCGAGCTCGGCCGGGCTCGTCGCCTCCTCGATCGCGGTCTCCTTGCTGATGACGCCCGCCTTGAACAGCTTCAGGATTGACTGGTCGAAGGTTATCATCCCGTATTCCCCGGAGCCCTCGGCGATCAGCGGCCGGATCTCCCCAAGCTTGTTCTCCTCGATGATCGCCCGGATCGCGGGCGTGTTGATCATGATCTCGACCGCGGGCGCCAGCCCCTTGCCGTCCACGCGGGGCAGGAGCCGCATCGAGACCGTCGCCTTCATCACCATGGCGAGCTGGTGCCGCATCTGGTCCTGCTGGTTGGGCGGGAAGAGGTCGATCACGCGGTCGATGGTCTGAATCGCGTCGGAGGTATGCAGGGTCGAGAAGACCAGGTGGCCGGTCTCGGCGGCGGTGACCGCCGTGGCCGCCGTCTCGTGGTCGCGCATCTCGCCCAGTACGATCACGTCCGGGTCCTGGCGCAGGACGTACTTGAGCGCGTCGTGGAATGTCTCCGTGTCGATTCCGACCTCGCGCTGGCTGATCGAGGCCTTGTCGTCCCGGTACACGAACTCGATCGGGTCCTCGATCGTGACGACGTGGACGGGCAGGCTCTCGTTCAGGTGCTGGACCATGGAGGCGATGGTCGTGGACTTGCCCGACCCCGTTATGCCGGTCACGAGCACGAGTCCGCGGGCCTCCAGCGCGATGTGCTTGAGGGCGACCGGAAGACCCAGTTCGTCGAGCGGCGGGATGCGGTAGGGCACGACCCGCATGACGATCTCGAGGGAGCCGCGCTGGCGGAAGATGTTGCACCGGAACCTGGCGACGCCCGCGATCGTGTGCGCGATGTCGATCTCGGCCTTCGTCTTGAGGCGCCCCTCGACGTCCCCGTCGAGGAGGGCGACTACCATGCGCTCCACATCCTCGCGCTTCATCGGCACCTCGTCGATCCGCGAGAGCGACCCGTGGATGCGCACGTACCCGGGAACACCCGTCTTGATGTGGATGTCCGAGGCCTTGCGGTCCACCGCCGCCCGCAGGATCGAGTCGAGCTGTTCGTCCACCACGTGCGCCTTCCTTTCTACCGTTCCTGCGGCCCCGGAATCAAGCGTGCCCTTCCCCGAAGCGTCCGCGCGCCAGCGGCGTGGCCCTGCGGCCCTGGGGCGTTCGCATGAGGAAACCGGCCTGGATGAGCCATGGCTCGTAGAACTCCTCGACGGTCTCGGGCTCCTCGCCCGCCGCGATCGCGAGCGTCCTCAATCCCACCGGCCCGCCGCCGTACCGGGTGACGAGGAGCGAAAGCAGGCGCCGGTCCATCTCGTCCAGCCCGTCCGCGTCGATCCCGAGATCGTGAAGCGCCTCACGGACCACCTCGGCCGTGACCCGGCCCGTCGCGTGCGCCTGGGCCCAGTCCCGCGAGCGCTTGAGCAGGTGGTTCGCGATCCGGGGGGTGCCTCGGGCGCGCCCCGCGAGCTCGTCGGCCGCCTCCCCGTCCATCCGGCAGTCCAGGCGCTTCGCGGAAGCGACCACGATCGCGCGGATGTCCTTCGGCTCGTACGGTTCGAGGCGCAGGACGAGCCCGAACCGGTTCCGGAGGGGTGCCGAGAGGACTCCGAGCCGCGTGGTCGCGCCGACCATGGTGAAGGGCTCGACGGGAAGCCGCAGGACCCGGGCGGAAGCGCCCTTCCCCACCGCGATGTCGACGCGGAAGTCCTCGAGGGCGGGGTAGAGGAGCTCCTCGACGGGCTTCTTGAGCCGGTGGACCTCGTCCACGAAGAGGACCTCGCGGGGCTTGAGATCGTTGAGCTGGGCCAGGACGTCCGCCCCCCGGTCCAGGGCGGCTCCGGAGGTCACGTGCAGGGGCACGTCCAGCTCGCGCGCCAGGATCATGGCCAGCGTCGTCTTCCCCAGGCCCGGGCCGCCGTGCAGAAGGACGTGATCGAGCGGCTCCTTGCGCCCCCGGGCGGCCCGGATCGCGGTCGCGAGCACTCGCTTCGTCCGCTCCTGTCCGACGAACTCCCCGAGGGTACGCGGTCGAAGCACGTTCTCGAACGGCGCGTCCTTCTCGCTGCGCAGGCTCTCGATCGGCACCGGAGCCGCCTTCTTCCCGGCCATCTACCGTCCCGCCTTCGCCGTCGCGATCCTGATCAGGGCCTCGATCGATCCGCCCGGGGACCGCGCGACCGCGCGTGCGGCGCGCAGACGCGCTTCCGCCGCGCCCATCCCTAGCGCCCGGAGGGCGCCCACCACTTCGGCCTCGCCGCGCACCGCGTCGGCCGGCTTCATCCCGCCCCGCCGTGCCAGCCACTTTGCGATTCGGGAACGCTTCGCCGGCCCGACGCCCTGGATGTCGGGGACCGCGCCGCCCTTCCGTCCGGCGAGCGCGTCCCACGCCGGGATGAGCTTGAGCGCGGTCGCGGGCCCGATCCCGGGGATTCCGGCCAGCGTCGCGAACCGCTTCCGTTCCTCTTCATCGAGGAACCCGTAGAGCTCGATCCGGCGCGGCGAGAAGTCGAGCCACGCGGGCAGCACGACCGTCCGGCCCGTCAGCCGGCGGAACCGGCCCGAGTCGTGGACGCGCAGGCGCAGTCCCAGCCCGCCCGCGTCGAAGACGATATGCCCGTCTCCCAGCCGGGTCACGCGGCCGCGCAGGTATTCAACCACGGCGTCCCGCCATTCCCGGCCGCGTCGAAACGAGGTGGCAGTACGCGATCGCGAGCGCGTCCGCCACGTCGTCGGGCTTCGGCACCTCCTCCAACCGCAGGAGCTTCTTCGTCATCTCCCCCACCATGCTCTTCTCCGCGCGCCCGTCCCCCGTGACCGACTGCTTCACCTGGTCCGGCGTGTACTCGAACACGGGGATTCCGGTACCCGCCATCGCGAGCAGGATCGCGCCCTGCGCCTGTCCCACCGCGATCGCGGTCTTCACGTTCCGCGAGAAGAAGAGCCGCTCCATCGCGACTTCCGCCGGCTTGAACTCGGCCACCAGTTCGGCGACCCGCCGGTTCAGGATCGCGAGCCGGTCCGGAAACGGCGTGCCGACCTTGGTCCGGATCAGCTCGAAGTGGACCGCCTCGTACGCGCGGTCACGTTCGCGGACGACGCCGATTCCGGTCGAGGCCACGCCCGGGTCAATGCCAAGCACGAGCCTCCCGGAGTCGGCTTTGCGATCGCCGCGGACGCGGCGCTCGTCGGCGGCAGGAGTGGGAGAGGTCATGCCTCGGAGTAGCCTCCCCCGGAAGGCCGGCCGCCGCGCAGATGGTCCTTGAGCTCCTGCAGGATCCCGAGCGCCTCGATGGGAGTGAGCCGCTCCGGGTCCACGTCCTCGAGCCGCTGGCGCACGGGGTCCGGGAACTGGCCGAAGAGCGGGAGCTGGTTTCCCCCCGCATCCCGCCCGGCGCGCCCTCCGCTCTCGAGTTCCCCCAGGAGCTCGCGCGCGCGCGTGATCAGCGCCGCGGGAAGCCCCGCCAGCCGCGCCACCTGGACTCCGTAGGAGCGGTCCGCGCGGCCCGGGACGATCTTGTAGAGGAATACGAGCTCGCCCCGCCATTCACGGACCAGGACGTTGAGGTTCCGCACCGACGGGAACTCCTCGGCGAGCGCGGTCAACTCGTAGTAGTGCGTCGCGAAGAGGGTCTTGGCGCCCGCGTGGCGGGCCAGGTGCTCGACGATCGCCCAGGCGATCGCGATGCCGTCGTACGTGCTGGTGCCCCGCCCCACCTCGTCGAATATGAGGAGGCTCCGCTCGGTTGCGTGGTTCAGGATGTGGGCGACCTCGGTCATCTCGACCATGAAGGTGCTCATGCCCTTCGCCAGCCGGTCCGACGACCCGATCCGGCAGAAGATGCCGTCGACGACCGCGATCCGCGCTTCCTTCGCCGGCACGAAACTCCCGGCGTGGGCCATCAGCGTGAGGAGCGCCACCTGGCGCAGGTAGGTCGACTTCCCCGCCATGTTCGGCCCGGTCACGAGCATGATCTGCTCGGTCCAGGGCACGAGCTTCGCATCGTTGCTCACGAAGGTGGGGAGCGAGCGCTCGAGCACCGGGTGGCGCCCCTCCGTGATCTCGATCGAGCCCGCGGGATCGATCGCGGGGCGCACGTACCCGAGCCGCGCCGCCGTGTCGGCGAGCGCCAGGAGCGCGTCCGCCCGTCCCAGCGCCCTTCCCGTCGCGAGCAGCGCCGTCAGGGATTCCGCCGCGCGATCCCGCACCTTGCCGAAGAGCTCGGCTTCCAGCCTGCCCAGCCGTTCCTCGGCGCCCATGATCCGGCCCTCGAGCTCCTTGAGCTCCGGCGTCACGAACCGCTCCACGTTCGAGAGCGTCTGGCGCCGGTCGTAGGAGTCCGGCGCCATGTGCGCCTTGCTCCGCGGGATCTCGATCGTGTAGCCGAAGACCGAGTTGTACGCGATCCGAAGCGTCTCGATTCCGGTCTTCGCCCGCTCCCGCGCCTGAATCTCCAGGAGGACGTCCTTGCCGTGTTTCGCCAGCTTGCGCAGCTCGTCCACCTCGGGGTTGAACCCGCCGCGGATCACCTCCCCCTCGGACACGAGGAACGGGGGGTCGTCGACGAGCGCGTTGGAGAGGTGGGCGGCCAGCTCCGGCAGGGGGTCCAGGGCGGCGGCCTCTTCGGCAAGGAGGCCGGGGGGCACCGCCGCCTCGACCGCGGCCCGAAGACGCGCCACGAGCCCGAGCGTGGCCCGCATTCCGGCGAGGTCCTTGGGGCCGGCGGAGCGCGCCCCGACGCGCGCGGCGATGCGCTCCAGATCGGCGCAGTCCCCGAGTTGATCCCGCCATGCGTCCCTTTCCTGCGACCGGTCCACGAGCCAGCCCACGGCGTCGAGCCGGTTCAGGATGTCGCCCGCCCGGTTCAGGGGCCTGACCAGCCACTGGCGCAGGGTCCGGCCGCCCATCGCGGACCGGGTGGCATCCAGGACCCCGAGGAGGGTCGGCGAGTCCGGCCGCTGCGGGTCCACGACTTCGAGCGCCTCCAGCGTGAACGGGTCGAGCCGCATGCAGGACCCCGCCTCCCAGGTCGTGAACGACTTGAGGTGCCCGAGCCCGCCCTGGTGCGTGCGCTTGAGATATGCGAGGAGCCCGGCGGCCGCCGACTGCAGGGCGGGCCGGTCCTCGCATCCATACGGCACGAGGCTGGCGGCCTCAAAGTGCTGGAGAAGCACGAGCCGCGCCTCCTGCGGCGAAACCCGGTCCAGCGGGCTCAGCGGAAACCCTCCGCCCCCCAGCCCGGCGAGCAGATCCTCGGCGCCGAGCACCTCCGCCGGTTTCAACCGTGCGATCTCGTCGCGAAGTTCCGCCGCCGCGGTCGGCCCCTCGCGCGAGGTGCCGCGGAACTCGCCGGTGGAAATATCCGCGACCGCGAGCCCCCAGGAGCGCGCGTTTCCCGCGACCGCGGCCAGCCAGTTGTTGGCCTTGGCCTCGAGCAGGTCGCTCTCGACCACGGTCCCCGGCGTGAGCACCCGCACGACGTCGCGGCGGACGAGACCCTTGGCGATCTTGGGATCCTCGAGCTGTTCGCAGAGCGCGATCTTCTCCCCCATCTTGAGGAGCCGGCCCACGTACTGGGACACCGCGTGGAACGGCACGCCGCACATGGGAGCCTTCGTGTCCCCCCCCCCGCCGCGCGCCGTCAGGGTGAGACCGAGGAGCCGGGAGGCCCGTTCCGCATCCTCGAAGAACATCTCGTAGAAATCGCCGAGCCGGAAGAAGAGGAGGCAGTCCTGGTAGCGGGCCTTCAGCTCCCGGTACTGGCGCATCATCGGGTTCAGGGCCGGGGACGGCAACGCGCTCACCTGGACTGGCATTGTACCAGAGCCGCCAGCCGTGATATCATCGCGCCACTATGCCGACCATAACGAACAGCGTCGATGAACTGAAGAAGGCGACGGCGGCGGCCCTGACGGTCTCGGGCAACGACGTCAAGGTGCTCAACTGGTCCCTCGTCCACGGCGAGGTCGCGGACACGCTCGCCTGGACCTCCGCGTTCACGAAGGACGCCGAGACCCGGGTGACGGCCGCATGGCTCATCCGCGTGCTCGCGAAGCAGGCCGGCAACGGCCCCGCGTCGATCAACGACGTCTACCTCGCGCGCGGCAAGGGCGCGCTTCCCGCCGACTTCACCGTCCCCGCCATCAACATCCGGGCGATGGTGTACGACTACGCGCGGACGATCTTCCGCACGGCGAAGAAGCACCAGGTGGGCGCGCTCATCGCCGAGATCTCGCGCTCCGAGATCGGGTACACGTACCAGACCCCGATGGAGTACGCCTCCTCGGTCCTGGCCGCGGCCCTGCGCGAGTCCTATCCGTTCCCCGTCTTCATCCAGGGGGACCACTTTCAGTTCAACGCCAAGAGCTTCGCGAAGGACCCGAAGGCGGAGATGGCCGGCCTCAAGAAGGCGTGCGCCGAGTCCATGGCGGCCGGGTTCTTCAACATCGACATCGACTCCTCGACGCTCGTGGACCTGTCGAAGCCGACGCTCGACGCCCAGCAGGAGGCCAACTACGTGCAGTGCGCCCTGATCTCCGACTTCGTCCGGGCCCGCCAGCCGCAGACCGTCACGGTGTCGCTCGGCGGCGAGATCGGCGAGGTCGGGAGCAAGAACTCGACGCCCGAGGAGCTCGAGGCGTTCATCAGCGGCTACCTGAAGCGCATCAAACCGGGCACGGCCGGGCTCTCGAAGGTTTCGGTGCAGACGGGGACCTCGCACGGCGGGGTCGTCCTGCCCGACGGCACGCTCGCGAAGGTGAAGGTGGACTTCGACACGCTGGCCAAGCTTTCCGAGGCGGCAAGGACCAAGCACGGGATGGGCGGCGCGGTCCAGCACGGCGCCTCGACGCTTCCCGTCGAGCTCTTCGACAAGTTCCCGCAGACGGGGACCTGCGAGATCCACCTCGCGACCGAGTTCCAGAACATCATGTACGAGCACCCGAAGTTCCCCGCCGCGCTCAAGGACGAGATCTACGCCTGGCTCCGGGAGAAGACCGCGAACGAGCGGAAGGAGGGCGAGTCCGACAGCCAGTTCTTCTACAAGACCCGGAAGAAGGCCATCGGGCCGTTCAAGGACCGGATTTGGGGATTGCCCGCGCCCATCCGCGAGGAGATCCTCGCGGTCCTGGCCGACAAGCTCGAGACCCTCTTCCGGAAGCTCAACGTGGAGGGCACCGGCCAGAAGATCAAGTCGTTCGTGCCCCTGCCGGACGTGCCCCTGCCGGCCCCTTCGGCGGACCAGGCCGGCCGCGCCGAGCACTTCGAAGGCGACGACTGAACCGGGGAGTCCCGGCGCGGTGACCCGGGCCGCCGCCCTCCTGGCGGCGGCCGTGGTGCTCGCGACCGCGTGGGGGTGCCTGCCGAACAGCCCGTATCGCGCCGGGGAATCCGGGAAGAACGTCTACTACTCCACCTTCGCGGAGCCGCCCAAGACGCTCGATCCCTCCGTCGCCTACACGATCGACGCCTATGTCCTGCTCGGGCTCGTCTACGAGCCGCCGCTCGGGTACCACTACCTCAAGCGGCCCTGCGAACTCGTGTGCCTGACCGCCGGGGCGATTCCGCGCCCGGTCACCCGCGGCGCGAACACGACCTACGACGTCCGGATCCGTCCCGGCGTCCGCTACCAGCCGCACCCGTGTTTCGGCGTTGACGCGGCAGGGACGCCGCTGCCCCTCCCGCCCGAATCGGAGCTGGACGGGCTCACGGACCTCGCCAGGATCCCGGGAACGGGGACCCGCGAGGTCGAAGCCGGGGACTATGTCACCGCCATCAAGCGGCTCGCCGACCCGACGCTGAGCCCGAACTGCCCGATCCTGCCGACGATGGTGAAGTACATTCGGGGACTCGACGCCTACGCGGTGGCCCTGCGCAAGGATCTTGACGCCGAGCGCGCGCGCCGGCGGGCCGCGGGCGGACCGTTCTACAATCCCGAGGCGGACGAGCGCGCGCACCCGATCGTGCTCGATCTCGGGAAGCACGATCTCGCGGGCGCCCGGGTACTCGACCGCCGGACCTTCCGGCTCACGATTCGGGGCCGCTATCCCCAGATTCTCTACTGGCTCGCGATGCCGTTCTTCTCTCCCCTGCCCCCCGAGGCCCTCCGGTGGTACGGGCAGGGAGCCCTGCGCCGGCGCAACATCACGCTCGACCGGTTCCCGGTCGGGTCCGGGCCGTACCGGCTCTCGGTCTTCAACCCCAACCGCGAGATCATGCTCGTCCGTAACGAGAACTACCACGGCTCGACCTACCCCCGGGAGGGCGCTCCCGGCGACCGCGCCGCGGGCCTGCTCGAGGACGCGGGCAGACCGCTGCCGTTCATCGACAGGATCGTGCTCAAGCTCGAGCGGGAGGCGATGCCGCGCTGGATCAAGTTCCAGCAGGGCTGGTACGACGCCTCGGGCGTCCCCTCGGAGTCTTTCGACCAGATCGTGAACTTCTCCGACACGGGCGAGCTCGCGCTCTCGGCCGACGCCCGCAACCGGGGCTATCGTCTCGAGAGCGAAGCCGAACTTGCGATCTACTACTTCGCCTTCAACATGCTCGACGACGTCGTCGGCGGCTACACGGAATCCCGGAGAGCGCTCCGGTACGCGCTCTCGATCGCGATCAACACGGAGGAGCGCATCCAGATCTTCTACAACGGGCTCGGCGTTCCCGCCCAGAGCATCCTCCCCCCGGGCCTCTTCGGGTACGACGGATCCCCGGCCGGCGTGAACCCGCACGTGCAGACCTGGGACGCGAAGGCGAAGACCCAGAAGCGGCGCAATCTCGACGAGGCGAAGCGCCTGCTCGCCGAGGCCGGCTGGCCCGGCGGCCGGGACCGGAACGGCCGCCAGCTCGCCGTGCGGTTCGCGAACGCGTGGACGACCACGGAGCAGGTCGCGGCCATCCGCTGGCTCACGGCCAAGTTCGACGCCCTGGGCGTGCGGCTCGTGAGCGAGACGACGGACTACAACCGGTTCCAGGAGAAGGTCCACCAGGGCAACTTCCAGATGCTGGCGTGGGGCTGGATGGCGGACTACCCCGACCCCGAGAACTTTCTCTTCCTGCTCTACGGCCCCAACGGCCAGACTCGGCACGCGGGCGAGAACCACAGCAACTACGACTCCCCCGAGTTCAACCGCGTCTTCGAGCAGCTCGAGACGATGGAGAACTCCCCTGAAAGACTTGCACTGATCCGCCGCGCGGTCGCGATCTCCCAGCGCGACGCGCCCCTGGTCTGGGGCTTCCATCCCATGAGCCTCGGTCTCTACCACGCCTGGCTCCGGAACACGAAGCCGCACTCGGTTTTGAACGGCCCGGTCACTTACTACCGGCTCGACCCCGTCCTGCGGGAGAAGTCGCGGGCCGCGTGGAACCGGCCCGTGGTCTGGCCGCTGGTGGCGGGCCTGATCGTGCTCGTCGCCGTCGCCATCCCGGCTTTCGCGGCCGTGCGCCGCCGGCTGGAGCGGGTCGGATGACCGCATACCTCGTCCGGCGCATCCTCTACGCGATCCCGATCCTGCTCGGGGTGAACGCGCTCACGTTCGCCCTGTTCTTCGTCGTGAACCCGCCCGACCGGATGGCGCGCCGGATCCTGGGCGAGAAGAACGTGACTCCCGCCCAGGTCCAGGCCTGGCTCGAGGACCGGGGCTACGACGTCCCCCTCTTCGTCAACCCGAAGGCGCACGGCGCGGGCAAGCTGACGGAGACCGTCTTCTTCCGGAAGTCCCTGAACCTGCTCTGGTTCGACTTCGGGACCTCGGACCGGAACAACGTCTCGATCGGCGGCCAGATCCGGGAGCGCATGTGGCCCAGTCTCACGATCACGGTCCCCATGTTCCTGCTTTCGCTGATCGCGTACCTGTCGGGAGCCCTCCTGGTCGCATGGGCGCGCGGGACCTACCTCGACACGGGGGCGCTCGTGGCCTGCGTCGTCGCGATGTCGATCTCGACCCTCTTCTACATCGTCGGCGGCCAGTGGTTCTTCTCGAAGGCGTTCCACCTCGCCCCGATCTCGGGATACGACACCGGGCTTCAGGCGCTCAAGTTCCTGTGGCTCCCGGTCCTGATCGGGATAGCGCGCGGAGCCGGAGGCAGTGTCCGGTTCTACCGGACGATATTCATCGAGGAGCTCGGCAAGGACTACGTCCGGACCGCCCGGGCGAAGGGCCTCGACGAGGCCCGGGTGCTCTTCCGGCACGTGCTCCGGAACGCCATGATCCCGATCCTGACCGGCCTCGTCACCGAGATCCCGTTCCTGTTCATGGGAAGTCTCCTGCTCGAGAACTTCTTCGCGATTCCCGGCCTCGGCAGTTTCCTCATGGACGCCATCCAGGCCCAGGACTTCGCGATCGTGCGGGCGGAGGTCTACCTGGGGTCCGTCCTCTACGTCGTCGGGCTCGTCCTCACGGACGTGAGCTACACGATCGCGGACCCGCGCGTGAGGCTCAGTTGAGCTCCCCCGTCTGGCAGAATCTCGCCGTCCTCGCCTTCGCCACAGGAGCCGTGTGGATCCTCCGGGTCGTTGCGCGACGCCACGACTGGCGGAGCGCCTGGCGCCAGGTCGCGGTCAATCGTCTGGCAATGGCCTCGCTGGCCGTTATCGGCGTCTACGTAACCATCGGTCTCCTCGACTGCATTGCGTGGCGTGACCGGGCGCGGGATGCCGCGGGCCGGCCCCTGTCGGACGAGGCCGGCAAGCCCATCCTCGAGGCCCGGCCCCTCTCGGTCCTCGACCGGGTCTGCACTCCCCTGCGCGTCCGGACCGAGAAGACCTACTCGGCTCCGCTCGCGGCGGTCCAGTACACGAAGGAAACCGTCGTCCGGCCGGACGGCACCCGGGCCCGCGAGTATCCCCGCCTGCGGCATCC
>Ga0315281_10010474_pt1 | contig 12782 bp, 9 predicted proteins | sample YL17G07_0_MG_FD_204540 | JGI IMG/M metagenome (GOLD analysis project Ga0315281, IMG submission 204540) | Sediment microbial communities from Yellowstone Lake, YNP, Wyoming, USA - YL17G07_0 | ecosystem: Environmental > Aquatic > Freshwater > Lake > Sediment | place: USA: Wyoming | collected... | reverse complement strand
ATCGTGATACATCGCCAGCACGCAATCGCCGCGCGCCAGCACCTGCGGCGTGAACAGCGTATCGGCCGGCAAAGGTCCTTCCAGACGCATGCCCGCCAGGCGCAGCTTGTCCAGCACCGGAGCAATGACCTCGATTTCTTCGCGGCCGAGGTGACCGCCCTCGCCGCCGTGGGGGTTGAGCCCCGCGACCAGGATGCGCGGTTCGGCTATGCCGAAACGCCGCTGCAGCGCCTGGCGCAAAATCAGCAACGTGGCTTCCAGCGTTTCGCGCGTGATCGCGCCGGCAACCTCGGCAAGCGACATGTGCGTGGTGACCAGGGCCACGCGCAAGCCGCCGCCCGCGAGCATCATCACCACTCGCGGCGTGGAGGTCAGCGCGGCAAGATATTCGGTATGGCCGGTAAAGGGGATACCGGCATCGTTGATCGCGCCCTTGTGCACCGGCGCCGTCACCATCGCCGCGAAGCTCGCGTCGGCACAGCCGGCAACGGCGCGCTCGATCAGAGCCAGCACATAAGGGCTGTTGGCCGGAGCCAGCCTGCCGGCGGTCACGGGCAAGACGAGCGGCACATGCAGCACTTCGAGCTCGTCCGCGGCCGGCTCCTGCTCCGGGTCGAAGGCGCGCAAACGCGGAGCGAGCCCCAGCTGCGCGGCGCGCCCGGCGAGCAGTTCGCGGTCGCCGAGAATAACGGCGCGGCAGGGCAGGCGCCGCTGCGCCAGCGCGAGACAAATATCCGGCCCTATGCCGGCGGGCTCGCCCGAGGTCACCGCGATGACAGGCAGAGGCACCGCGTTTCCCTCCTCCCTCCTCACTCCTCGTTCCCCTCCGGACTGCGCGTAGCGCCGCCGCGCGTACCGGCAACGACGGTCATCAGCGCTCGTCCAGCCGATACTCCACGAAGGCGCGGTCGCGCAGCTGGCGCAGCCATTCCTGGTAGGCCTCATCGGCTTTGCGCTCGCGCAGGATCTGGCGCGCCTCGTGCCGCTTGCGTTCGCCGGAGACGTCGGCCTGGCGCCGCTCCAGCACCTGCGCCAGATGCCAGCCGAAAGGCGTCGAGAAAGGCTCGCTCAGCTGCCCCACCTTGAGGCTGCTCATCACGCGTTCGAACTCGGGTACGGTGTCGCTGGGATAAATCCACCCCAGGTCGCCACCCTTGACCGAAGAGGTGTCGTCGGAATTAAGCCTGGCCAGTTCGCCGAAATCGACACCGTTGACAATGCGTTCGCGCAAACTGGCAAGCTTGCGCTTGGCGTCGGCCTCGGACACGATCTCGCTGGTTTTCACCAGTATGTGCCGCGCATGCGTCTGCTCCACCATCAGCGGAGCGCCTTTGCCGCGCACGTCGATCAACTTGATCAGATGCAATCCGGCCGGGCTGCGCAAAATGCCGCTTACCTCGCCCGGCTTCATGCCGTCCAGCGCATGGGCGAACAGTTCCGGCAGCCGGTCGACCGCGCGCCAACCCATGGCCCCGCCCTGCAGGGCGTCCGGCGCATCGGAATAGCTGACCGCCAGTTTCGCGAAATCCGCGCCCTCGCGCAGTTGCAGCAGCGCCTGCTCGGCGCGGGCTCGCTGCTTGTCGACCTGCTCCGGGCTCGCCTGGTCCGGCAGGCGCAGCAGTATGTGTCCCAGGTTGTACTCGTTTGCGCCCGCTTGCGTCGCGCCCTGCTGCCCGATGAAATAGTCGATCTCGTTGTCGGTAACGACAATGCGATTGTCCACCTCGCGCTCGCGCAGGCGCGACAACACGATCTCGTTGCGGATCTCCTCGCGGAATTTGTCGAACTGAATCCCGTCGCGCTCCAACGCGCGGCGGAAATCGGTCAGCGACAGCTTGTTGCTCTCGGCGACACGCGCGACCGTACGGTCCAGCTGCAAATCGTCCACGCGCAGCGCCGTCTCCTTGGCCAGCTGGATTTGCAGCCGGTCCATGATCATGCGCTCCAGCACCTGCTTTTGCAGCACATCGGCCGGAGGCAGCGGCGTGCCCTGCTGGTTCAGTTGCTGCATCACCGCCTTTACCCGCTCGGCAACCTCGCGGCTCGTGATCACCTCGCTATTGACCACGGCGACGATACGGTCCACCAGTTCCACGGTGTTGGGCGCGGCTGTTTGCGCGAGGAGGTTGCCGGCGCCAGACGCCAGCGCGACGCCTGCGAGCCACGCAAGTGCCTCCAAAACAGAAAATCGCATGTAACGTTACTCGTAAAAATCAAACGGCCGCGAATCCGGGCGGGTCTGGTTGAGGTGGCCGTAGCCGGGGATGTTCCGCTTCAGCGTCTCCAGCGGATTCGACCCTATGCGCGAGAATCCGTTCAATTCCAGTTGCACGAACACCGCGCTGGTGTAGGTTCCGGTTGCCGCGGCAAAGCGCTGCAATACGACCCGGCCAATCCAGCAGCCCGCATTATATTCGAAACCGCCCAGACTTTCGACCAGCCGGTTGTCCCGCAGCGAGTAGTTGTAACGACCGACGCCATACCAGCCGCCGCCCAGCGGCCACTGGGCCGAAGCGTCGACCTGATTCAGCGAGTCGCGGGTAAAGCGATAGCCGAGGTTCAGCGCCTTGGCGGTCTCGGGCTGAAAGCGCGCGTTGATACCCAGGCGATCGAAAAAATTGCGCTGCGGGTTGTACTGCAACGCGCTGTCCAGAGTCCAATAACGGGAAATACGCCCGTTCGCCGCGGCCAGAAAATCCGAAGTCTTGTCCGTGCGCGTCGGCGTGGCATCGTTCAGCGCCACCTGCTGGTTCTGGAAATAGTAGCGCTGGCCGATGGTCGCTTTGAGCACCTCCTGGCCGCTGGTCGGCGACAGGATTCGCGTGGTCGCGGCGAGCGTCAGTTGGTTGGCGTCGGAGATGCGGTCGCCACCGCTGAACAGGTTCTCGGTAAACACCTGCGCATAATTGAAATCGGCGATGCCGGTATCGAACAAGGGTGTCTTGCTCTGGTCGCGGTACGGAACATACAGGTAATAAGCGCGCGGCTCCAGTGTCTGGCGGAAATTGCGTCCCTGAAACGTGGTGTCGCGCTCGAACGTGAGGCCGCCGTCCAGACTGGCTATGGGCAGCGATCGCTGGATCGTGTCCGGAATGCCGGCCGGGTTGCGCGCCAGGCTATAGTTGGTGGAACTAAAACCCAGTTTCGGCGTAACGTAGCCGCCCGGTGCGATCAGCGGCATGCTGACGCTGGGATATAGCGTAAGGCGGCTGCCGATCACGTTGCTGGCGTCGATGCCGCCGATGGTGCCGGCGATGGCGGTGGTGGGGGTGCCAACGAAGCTGCTGCCGCGACTGAACTTGACAAACTCGCTGCTTAAGCCAAGATCCACCCCGCCGACGTTCTGGCGTGCCGCATTCAGCGTGAACTGCGGCAGCCGGGCGTAAGGCTCGACCACCGGATTGGCCGGGTCCTGCAGGGTCTGGAAACCCTGCGCGCGCGCGGTCGCGATCCACCAGCCGCCGTTGTAGTTCAGCATGCCGTCGCGCGGCAGCGTGGTTTGCGAGGTGATGTTGATGCGACTGGACAGGTCGCGGAAATAATTGTCGTCGGAAACCTTGCTGATATTGAGGTAACCGCTCAGGTTGCCGCTGAACCTTTGATGGTGCTGGATGGTTGCGGCAAAGCGGTTGATTCCCCTGATCCGGTCGTTGGACAAGTTCTCGACGCGGACATCGCCTTCGTAGTCAAGGCCCATGTAGCGAAGGTCCGCGGCCAATTGCAGCCCGCGTTTGGACAATTCGCGCGGCACGACGGTGAGGTCCCGGTTGGGCGCGAGGTTCACATAAAAAGGCGTGCTGACTTCCATCCCGCTCTTGCCGGTGCTGCCTATGGTTGGCGGCAGGAAACCCGTCTTGCGCTGGTTGTGCAGCGAAAAATCCACCCAGGGCACGTAGACAAGGGGCACGTCCTTGAACACCAGCATGCCTCTGCGCGCCACGCCCAGATCGCGCGTCATGTCCAGGTCGAGTTCGCCGACCTGCAGATACCAGTCATTGTTCCCCGGCTTGCAGGTGCTGAACGTCGCGTTCTCCAGGTGATACTTGTCCTTGCCCTTAAGCGTGATCGCGTCCGCGGTACCGCGCGCGCTCACCGGGGCAAAACCACTGCGGCCGGGCCGCGAAAACTCATAGTCGGCGTGGTCGAACCGGCCGACATTGTCGCGCACGCGCAGGCGCAAGCCGGTGCCGTTCATGCGGTCGCCGTCACGCCTGAGACTCACGCCGCCGCTCGCCTGCACCTCGTCGGTGGCGTAGAGGTAGAGCAAGCGGTCGGCATGGATGCTGACATTGTCCTGGCGCAGTTCGGCGTTGCCGCTGGCGCTGGTCTCCCGATCGGCGTATCCCTCGATCCGGTCGGCGGAGATCGTGACCGGCGCCCCTGAAGCGCCGGGCTTGCCCGCTGGCGGCGGGCGAAGTTGCGGTTCCTGCCCCTGTGCCGCCAGCGCGCAGAAAATAAGGACTAAAGCAGGCGCGTACTGACGCATCGAGGACTTCACGGTGGACAAAGGGGAAGGTATGTTCTTGGATGCTAAAATCGCATACTTTCGCATTAATGGCAATCGGAATGCACTTTGAACCCGTTGCGAAATGAATTTTGCAACGGCAAATGCAGGGGAGCATGAGGGGATACTTCCGCTCATTTTGTAATGAACACTTTGGAGCGGATATCTTTGGAGCGGACGCTGGCATTAAAGGCGTGGCTCGGCCGCCTTTTTCCCGCCGAAAAATGGCAGCTTGAGCCGGCGTCGGCCGATGCCAGCTTCCGCCGCTATTTCCGCATCAGCCTTGACGACCGCGGCGAGAGCCGCATTGTCATGGATGCGCCGCCGCAGCAGGAGGACTGCCGGCCTTTCATCCGGGTCGCGGATCTGCTGCGGCAAGCCGGCCTCAACGCGCCGGCAGTGCTGGCGCAGGATCTGGAGCAGGGCTTTCTGCTGCTCACCGACCTCGGCTCCACCACCTATCTCGCCGCCCTGCAGCAGGACGGCGCCAGGGCGGACGTCCTGTTTCGCGACGCCACCGATGCGCTCATCGCCTGGCAACTCGCCAGCCGGCCCGGGGTGTTGCCTGTTTACGACGCCGTCCTGCTGCGGCGCGAGCTCGATCTGTTTCCCGATTGGTATCTGGCGCGGCACCTCGGCCTGAACCTTGCACCGCAGCAGCGTCAGGTGATCGAGCGTATGTTCGCCCTGATTATGGCAAGCAATCTGTCGCAGCCCGCGGTGTACGTGCATCGCGATTACATGCCGCGCAACCTCATGCTCAGCGAGCCCAACCCCGGCATCCTCGATTTCCAGGATGCGGTCTACGGCCCGATCAGTTACGACGTGGCGTCGCTGGTGCGCGACGCGTTCATCAGCTGGGAAGAAGAGAGAGCGCTCGACTGGGTCGTGCGCTACTGGGACAAGGCGCGCCGCGCCGGGCTCCCGGTCGGCGCCGATTTCGGCGAGTTCTACCGCGATTTCGAATGGATGGGCCTGCAGCGCCATCTCAAAGTACTGGGAATTTTTGCGCGCATCCACTACCGTGACGGCAAACCCGGCTATGTCGAGGACACGCCGCGCTTCGTGCGCTACGCGCGCGCGGTCGCCGGCCGCTACAACGCGCTCGCCCCGCTCGCGCACCTGTTCGACGAAATCGAGAACCTGCAGGCCGCGCAGGGCGGTGTGTTTCCATGAAAGCCATGATTCTCGCCGCCGGGCGCGGCGTCAGAATGCGTCCGCTCACCGATACCACGCCCAAATCGCTGCTCGCGGCGGGCGGCAAAGCGCTCATTGCATGGCAGCTGGAGAAGCTCGCCCGGGCCGGATTCGCCGAGGTCGTGATCAACCACGCCCACCTCGGGCACCTGATCGAAGCCGCGCTCGGCGACGGTTCGCGCTTCGGTCTTTCCATCCGCTACTCGGCGGAAAGCGAGGCGCTCGAAACCGCGGGCGGGATCGCGCTGGCTCTGCCCATGCTGGGGGCAGAGCCGTTTCTCGCGATCAACGCCGACGTCTACAGCGATTACGATTTCTCGGCGCTTGCCGGATTGTCCCTGGACGACAGGCTCGCGCATCTGGTGCTGGTGGACAATCCGCCGCAGCATTCGCGCGGCGACTTCGCCCTGGAGGCGGGGATCGTGCGCGAAAACGGAGAACCCATGCTCACCTTCAGCGGCATCGGCGTGTATGCGCCACGCCTGTTCGGCGGCATTCCGGCCGGGGCCAAGATTTCGCTGGCGCCGCTCCTGCGCAAAGCCATCGCGGCGGAGCGCGTCTCGGGCGAACACTATCGCGGCCGCTGGCACGATATCGGCACCGTCGAGCGTCTGCAGGCATTGAACCTGGCGTTGCGCGGCGGCGCCTAGCAGGATGTCGAAAAAGGGGGCACGCCCCCTTTTATATCCCCCAAATCAGCGGCCGCCGAAAAGCGCTTCCCTCTGAAAGAGATCACCAAGACGCATACATCAGGTCATCGGGAAGCGTTTTTCAACAGCCTGCTCTAGAACCTGGCCGCGCGTATCCCAACCGAGCCCTTCAGCAGACTGTACAATTGATTCAATCCGCACCCACCACTCCCAATCCCAGCCGCCTCTCATGACCGATATCGAAATCTACGCCAAACGTCGCGCCGCGCTGCTGGCACAGATGCAACATGGCGTCGCCATCGTGCCCACCGCGCCCGAGCGCGTGCGCAACCGCGACAGCGAATATCTTTATCGTTTCGACAGCTATTTCTACTATCTCTGCGGATTTCGGGAACCGGAAGCAGTGCTGGTGCTCGTAGCCGGCGCGGAGCCGCAAAGCCTGCTCTTCTGCCGCGAGAAAAATCCGGAGCGCGAAACCTGGGACGGCTTCCGCTTCGGCCCGGAAGCCGCCAGGGAAGCCTTCGGCGTGGACGCGGCCTATCCCATCGGCCAGATCGACGAGAAGCTGCCCACGCTGATGGCCAACCAGCCGGCGCTGCATTACGCGCCGGGCATGGATCCGGACTGGGACGCGCGCATCATGCGCTGGCTGAATCAGGTGCGCGCGCAAAGCCGTCTAGGCATCAGCGCGCCGCAGAACATTTACAACGTGCGCGCCGCGCTGGACGAGATGCGCCTGGTCAAGGACGGGCACGAGCTCGATCTCATGCGCCGCGCCGCAGGCATCTCGGCCAAGGCGCACGAGCGCGCCATGCGCGCCACCCGCCCCGGCAGGATGGAATACGAAATCGAGGCCGAGTTGCTGTACGAGTTCCGCCGCCGCGGCGCGCAGTTCCCCGCTTACTGGCCCATCGTCGCCGGCGGCGCCAACGCCTGCGTGCTGCACTACAGCGACAACAGCGCGCGGCTCGAGGACGGCGCGCTGCTCCTGATCGATGCCGGCTGCGAGCTCGACGGCTATGCGTCCGACGTCACCCGCACCTTCCCGGTGAGCGGAAAATTCGACGGTGCGCAGAAAGCCGTATACGAACTGGTGCTCGCCGCGCAGGCCGCCGCCATCGGCGCGACCAGCCCCGGCGCCACCTGGGACACGCCGCACGAAGCCGCGGTGCGCGTGCTGGCGCAGGGCATGATCGATTTCGGCTTGTGCCAGGGCAGCCTGGACAAGGTGATCGAAGCGGGCGATTACAAACGTTTCTACATGCACCGCACCGGCCACTGGCTGGGGCTGGACGTGCACGATGCCGGCGAATACAAGCTCGATGGCAAATGGCGGCCGCTCAAGGAAGGCATGACTCTCACCGTGGAGCCCGGCTGTTACATCCGCCCCGCGGATGACGTGCCCAAAGCCTACTGGAACGTCGGCGTGCGCATCGAGGACGATGTGTTGGTGACCAAGGACGGCTGCGAAGTCATTACCGCCGCAACCCCGAAGAGCATCGCCGCGATCGAAGCCCTGGTGGGCCATGACTGAGGCGCGCTCCGGGGAAGGAATCCCCTCGTTCTTGCGATGAACCCTGAAGCGGTAGACATACTGATTGCGGGCGGCGGCCCGGTGGGTGCGGCGCTGGCCCTCGCGCTCGAAGGCAGCGGCCACACCGTGGTGCTGGCCGAGGCGCGCAGCGCCGGTTCTCAAGGTACCGCAAGCGCCGGTTCCCGAGGTGCGCCAAGCGCCGATTCACAAGGGGCGCTAAGCGCCGATTCACAGGACGCGCGCAATACCGATGCCGGCGATGCGCGCGGCACGCAATCAGGTGATGCGCGCGCCATCGCCCTGTCCTATGCCAGCCGCCTGATACTTGAGCGTTTGCATGCCTGGTCCGGACTTGCGGTCACGCCCATCGAAACCATCCACGTTTCGCAGCAGGGCGGTTTCGGCCGCACCCTGATCCGCGCCGCCGATTGCGAACTGCCCGCGCTGGGCTATGTCGCCAACTACGACGACTTGCAGCAGCGCCTGCTCGCCGCGCCCTGCTCGGCCAGGCGGCTGTTCGGCGCGAGGCTGACCGGGTTCGACGGCACCACGGCCTTGGTGCAGACGCAGGCAGGAGCGCTTACATTCGCGCCGCGCCTGACAGTATTCGCCGATGGCGCGCGCATCGCGGACGGCGGCGCGGCGCCGGCCTACAGCAAAGACTACCGCCAGACCGCGGTGGTGGCCTGGGTGAAGACGGCGCAAGCGCACGCCGGCAGGGCATGGGAACGATTCACGCCCGAGGGGCCTCTTGCCTTGCTGCCCCATGGCGCAGGCTATGCGCTGGTCTGGACTGCCGGCCCGGAGCGTGCGGCACGTTTGTGCGCGCTCGATACCCCGGCTTTCCTCGCCGAGTTGCACGCCTCGTTCGGCGACCGCCTCGGCGCGTTCACCGCAACCGGCGAACGTGTCGCTTTCCCTCTGGCACTGCGCTACCGGCGCGATGAGGCACGACTACGCTGTCTGAGCGTGGGCAACGCGGCGCAATCCCTGCACCCGGTCGCCGGCCAGGGATTCAACCTGGGTCTGCGCGACGCATGGGAACTCGCGCATCTGGCGCGCGATGCGCAGGAGCCGGGGAGTGAGGGTTTCTGCGCGCAGTATCGCCGCACGCGGTCATTCGACCGCCGCGCCGGCATCCAGTTCACGGACAGCCTGGTCGGTCTTTTTTCGAATTCCAATCCCCTCCTCCGGTTCGGCCGCGGCGCCGGACTGCTTGCCCTCGACCTGTTGCCGTTCGCCCGCCGCTTTATCGCGCGGCGCATGATCTACGGTGCGCGCGCACTTCCTTAGGGAAGCTCTGATTATGTCCGCGACTCAATCAGAGCTTCCTCTGACTTGGGGGATTTACAAGGGGGCATGCCCCCTTGTTCCGACCACCTTAGCGCAAGTTAAAGTAATACCTTCAAAGCGTGATCAAATCGATTTTTCTTCGCCGGCGATTGGGTATAGAATTGCCTCCCTTTCCGCAAAAAACCTTTTGACGACGCAATGAGAATCGGACCGCATGTGCTGCGTAACAATCTGTTCGTTGCGCCGATGGCCGGGGTCACGGATCGCCCGTTCCGCCAATTGTGCAAGAGGTTCGGCGCCGGGATGGCGGTGTCCGAGATGGTGGCGTCCAATTCTCTCCTGTGGGGCAGCGAGAAGACACGGCGCCGCGCCAATCACCAGGGCGAGCCCGATCCGATTTCGGTGCAGATCGCCGGCGCCGACCCGCAGATGATGGCCGAGGCCGCGCGCTACAACGTCGGCCAGGGCGCGCAGATCATCGACATCAACATGGGCTGTCCGGCCAAGAAAGTGTGCAACGTCATGGCCGGCTCGGCCCTGCTGAAAGACGAAGCGCTGGTCGGGCGCATCCTGGAGGCCGTGGTCGGCGCGGTGGACGTGCCGGTGACGCTGAAGTTTCGAACCGGCTGGGACCAGCACAACAAGAACGCGCTGAGCGTCGCGCGCATCGCCGCGGAAAGCGGAATCCAGTTGCTGTCGATCCACGGGCGCACGCGCGCCTGCGGCTACACCGGCCACGCCGAATACGACACCATCGCCGAAGTCAAACGCGCCACGCGCCTGCCGGTAATCGCCAACGGCGACATCACCTCGCCGCAAAAAGCCAGGTACGTGCTCGACTACACCAAGGCCGACGGCATCATGATCGGCCGCGCGGCGCAGGGCCGGCCGTGGATCTTCCGCGAGATCGAGTACTACCTCAAGACCGGGGTGCAGATGCCGCCGCCGCTGGTGACCGAGATCCACCAGGTGCTGATCGCGCACCTCTACGACCTGTACGCGTTCTATGGCGTCGACACCGGCGTCAAGATCGCGCGCAAGCACATTTCCTGGTACACAAAGGGATTGGCCGGCTCGGCCAGTTTTCGCCACGCCGTGAACCAGCTGCCAAGCATCGAGGCGCAACTGGCCGCGGTGAACCGGTTTTTCGATCAACTGGCGCAGCAATACGAACACCTGCGCTATGAGGAGGAGTTGGCAGCATGACACCGCGCGCCAGTGAAATCGCCGAATGCGTACGCAGATCCCTGGAGAAATATTTCAAGGACCTGGACGGGGAGCGCCCGCGCACCGTCTACGAGATGGTGCTGAAGAATGTCGAGAAACCGATGATCGAGGTGGTGCTCGCCTATGCCGAGGGCAACCAGACGGTGGCAGCCAAGTGGCTGGGCATCAACCGCAACACCCTGCGCAAGAAAATCGAGCAATTGAAAATAAAAATGTGAGGGGTCGACGGGCGCCTGGGTAGAACCAGGCGCCCGCCTTGCCCGCGCCTCACCCATCACCCATCAGGCATCGCCGGGGCTTAAACATGAGCATCCTCGTCAAGCAGGCCTTGATCAGCGTCTCCGACAAAACCGGGGTGCTGGAACTGGCGCGAGCCCTGGCGCAGATGAAGATCTCCATCCTCTCCACCGGCGGCACGGCCAAGCTGCTCGCGCAAAACGGCATCGCCGTCACCGAAGTGGCCGAGTACACCGGTTATCCCGAAATGCTCGACGGACGCCTGAAGACCCTGCACCCGATGATCCACGGCGGGCTGCTGGCAAGGCGCGATCTGCCCGAACACATGGCGGCGATCAAGGACGCGGGCATAGAGCCGATCGATCTGGTGGTGGTCAACCTCTACCCATTCACCCAGACCATAGCCAAGCCCGGCTGCACGCTGGCCGAGGCGATCGAGAACATCGACATCGGCGGCCCTACCATGCTGCGCTCGGCCGCCAAGAACCATGCGGGCGTCGCCGTGGTGGTCGATCCGGCCGATTACCCGGCGCTGATCGGGGAACTGAAAGCCGGCGAAGGCAGGGTCAGCGCAGCCACGCGCTTTGCGCTGGCGAAGAAGGTATTCACCCACACCGCCGCCTATGACGGCGCCATCAGCAATTATCTGACCGGCCTCGACGCGGAGCACAAGAGCCGGGACTACCCGGAACGGCTGACGCTGCAGTTCGCCAAAGTGCAGGACATGCGCTACGGCGAGAACCCGCACCAGAGCGCGGCGTTCTATCGCGACATCGAGCCCGCGCCGGGCAGCCTCGCGAGCTATACGCAGTTGCAGGGCAAGGAACTCTCCTACAACAATGTCGGCGATGCCGACGCCGCCTGGGAATGCGTGAAGACCTTCTCCGAGCCCGCCTGCGTCATCGTCAAGCACGCCAATCCCTGCGGCGTGGCCATCGGCAACACCGTGCTCGAAACCTATCAGCGGGCCTTTCAGACCGATCCCACCTCGGCCTTCGGCGGCATCATCGCCTTCAACCGGCCGGTCGATGCACTCACGGCCGAGGCGGTGGCCAAACAGTTCGTCGAAGTGGTGATCGCGCCCGGCTACGATGCGGCGGCGACGAAGGCGCTGGCATCCAAGACCAACGTGCGCGTGCTCGCCGTCCCGCTTGCGGCGGGCGGCAACCGCCATGACTTCAAGCGCGTCGGCGGCGGCCTGCTGGTGCAGACGCCCGACGCCAGGAACGTCGAAACCGCCGCGCTGCGCGTGGTGAGCAAGAAACAGCCGAACGAAGGGGAACTGCGCGACCTTCTGTTCGCCTGGCGCGTGGCCAAGTTCGTCAAGTCCAACGCCATCGTGTTTTGCGGCAGCGGCCACACGCTGGGCGTGGGCGCGGGCCAGATGAGCCGCGTCGACAGCGCGCGCATCGCCGCGATCAAGGCCAAAAATTCCGGTCTTTCGCTCGTGAATTCGGTCGTGGCCTCGGATGCTTTCTTTCCTTTTCGCGACGGCGTCGACGTGGTGGCCGAAGCCGGCGCCAAGGCCATCATCCAGCCCGGCGGCAGCATGCGCGACGAGGAAGTGGTCGCCGCGGCCGACGAGCTCGGCCTGGTCATGGTCTACACCGGCATTCGCCACTTCAGGCACTAGGCCACTGACGTGAAACTCCTGGTAATCGGCTCGGGCGGTCGCGAGCACGCCCTGGCGTGGAAACTGGCGCAGGCGCCGCGAGTGCAGAAGGTGTATGTCGCACCGGGCAACGCGGGCACGGCGATCGAGCCGGGCGTGGAGAATGTTCCCATTACCGACATTGCGCAGCTCGCGGAGTTCGCGCGCGACAATTTCGTTCATCTCACCGTGGTTGGCCCCGAGGCGCCGCTGGCCGCCGGCGTGGTCGACCTGTTTCGCGCGCAGGGTTTGAAGATCTTCGGACCGACCCGCGCCGCGGCGCAACTGGAGAGTTCCAAGGACTTCGCCAAGCGCTTCATGCAACGGCATCGCATTCCCAGCGCCGCTTTCGCCACCTTTGGCGACGCACGCCAGGCGCACGCCTATATCGATGCCCAGGGCGCGCCCATCGTGATCAAGGCCGACGGCCTTGCCGCGGGCAAGGGCGTGGTCGTCGCCATGACGGCAAAGGAAGCGCATGACGCCGTC
>Ga0315281_10010473_pt1 | contig 12783 bp, 10 predicted proteins | sample YL17G07_0_MG_FD_204540 | JGI IMG/M metagenome (GOLD analysis project Ga0315281, IMG submission 204540) | Sediment microbial communities from Yellowstone Lake, YNP, Wyoming, USA - YL17G07_0 | ecosystem: Environmental > Aquatic > Freshwater > Lake > Sediment | place: USA: Wyoming | collected... | reverse complement strand
TGATGATCCCGTCCACATATTGTTTCTTAACGATTGCGACCCGTTTCCCAGCTTCATCGAGGACTTGCCGCTTATGAGCAGGAACTTTTATGTCGCACGTTCCCATCGAGATCGCAGCCTTGGTCGCTTCAGCAAAGCCTAGATTTTTCATCTTATCGAGGAAGCGAACTGTCCCCTCTAAGCCGACTTTCTTATAGCATTCAAGGACGAGCTCGGAGAGCCGTTTTTTGCGCAGAACGTAATTCTGAAACCCGAGTTCTTTCGGCACGATCGTATTGAATACGACGCGGCCAGGGGTCGTCTCGATGATGCCGCCGTCGATCAATACCCTGATCTTTTCATGAATGTGGAACCCGCGGCCCAAATGGTCGCGCCGTCCTTTATCGGCTCCTTTCTCAAACCAGTTGTAGCTGCCGCTCGAATAGAGGGCCATGAGGACCTCTTCGGGGCTGCAGAACGTCTTGACCTTCCGTCCTTCCTTGTCGGGATGGAAGACAGGATCGTGCATCAAATAATAGAGGCCGAGGATCATGTCCTGAGAAGGAACAGCCACCGGCTTGCCCGACGAGGGCAAAAAGATGTTGTCGGGGGCCATCATGAGGAGCTTGGCTTCAAGCTGCGCTTCGATGGAGAGAGGAATATGGACCGCCATCTGGTCCCCGTCGAAGTCGGCGTTGAACGCAGGGGTGACGAGAGGATGGATCCGGATCGCTTTCCCTTCGATCAATACAGGCTCGAATGCCTGGATGCCAAGGCGGTGAAGAGTCGGCGCTCGGTTGAGTAGAACCGGGTGGCCTTTGATGATCTCTTCCAGAACATCCCATACTTCGGGAGCTTGTTTCTGGATCATTTTCTTCGCTGAGCGGATGGTGTAAACATAGCCGAGGTCCTTGAGCCTCTTCACGATAAACGGCTCAAAAAGATCGAGGGCCATTTTCTTCGGCAGTCCGCACTGATTGAAGCGCAATTCAGGCCCAACTACGATGACCGAACGACCTGAATAGTCGACCCGTTTTCCGAGGAGATTCTGGCGGAAGCGTCCTTGCTTGCCTTTGAGCATTTCGGAAAGGGCTTTCAACGGGCGGTTGCCCGCTCCCATGACAGGATGGCCATGACGTCCGTTATCGAAAAGGGCGTCGACCGCCTCCTGGAGCATCCTTTTTTCGTTCCGAACAATGACGTCTGGGGTCTTCAATTTGAGGATCGATTTCAAACGGTTGTTGCGGTTGATGACGCGGCGATAGAGATCGTTCAAGTCAGAGGTCGCAAATCGGCCTCCGTCTAGAGGAACGAGCGGGCGTAAATCGGGGGGGATCACGGGAATTGCAGAGAGGACCATCCAATCGGATTTATTCGTTGAAGAGAAGAATCCTTCGACGATTTTCAATCGCTTTGCGAGTTTCATCCGGGCCTGCATCGATTTCGTCTTGCGCAGCTTGTCCTTCAGATCAATCACGACGGCTGCGAGATCTTCTGATTTCAAAAGATCCTTAATCGCCTCGCCTCCCATCCTGGCGGTAAACCCATCGGCACCCCATTTCTCCTGCGCTTCGCGATATTCGTTGTCGTTGAGGAGCTGTTTCTTCTGGAGCTCGGTGCGACCGGCATTGGTGACTACGTATTCCTCGTAATAGATCACCCTTTCCAAATCGGACATAGACATGCCGAGGATATTGCCAATGCGGGAGGGCATGGTCTTAAAGAACCAAATATGAACGACGGGAACAGCGAGGTCGATGTGGGCCATCCGCTCGCGCCGTACCTTGGCCAGAGTCACCTCTACGCCGCAGCGATCGCAAACGATCCCTTTGTGTTTGATTTTCTTATACTTACCGCAAGCACATTCCCAGTCGCGGGTCGGTCCGAATATTTTTTCGCAAAATAAACCGCCTTTTTCTGGCTTGAAGGTACGATAATTGATCGTCTCCGGTTTCTTGATCTCCCCGCGCGACCATTGGTTGCGGACGACCTCGTCCGAGGCAATTTTAATGGTCACCTTATCGAAATGGGCGCTTCTTACATCTTCATCAAATGCCGACATCTTCTTCGCTCTCTCTTTGTAGGGCCGATTGTGGCTGTGGTAAATCGATCCTCCTCGCCCCTCACCCCAAAAATGGGGTATTTTCGGGGGCCCCGAGTGCCTTCCTTTCTCAAGGAATGTTCTCGCTAGGTTCGATTTCCCGTTGCCTCAACCGGCCTCGGTGGCAGCCTTCGGCTGCGATTTTTCTTGTTTCTAACTATTCCACGAACTCGGTGCGGATGTCGAGGCACAGCCCCTGCATCTCTTTCACAAGCACGTTAAATGATTCGGGTGTTCCCGCGACGAGAGTGTTTTCGCCCTTGACGATCGATTCGTAAATCCGGGTACGTCCAGCGACGTCATCCGATTTGACCGTCAACATCTCTTGGAGCAGGTGGGCTGCGCCATAAGCCTCGAGCGCCCACACCTCCATCTCACCAAATCGCTGGCCTCCCATCTGCGCCTTGCCGCCCAGAGGTTGCTGTGTGACAAGCGAATATGGGCCGATGGAGCGAGCATGGATTTTGTCTGCAACTAGGTGACTCAACTTCATCATGTATATGTAGCCGACGACGACCCGGTTGTCGAACCTCTCTCCACTCCGTCCATCGTACAGATGGATTTTGCCGTCTTCGAACAGAGTCTGGCTCTTCATCATCTCCCAAATCTTGGCTTCGGGGAATCCCTCGAACACAGGGCTCTTGACCCAAATCCCCGCCTTTTTCGCGGCGTAGCCAAGGTGGGTCTCTAAGAGCTGTCCCATATTCATCCGCGACGGAACCCCGAGTGGGTTCAAGATCATCTCGATCGTGTCGCCTTGGGGCAGGTAAGGCATATCGGCTTCCGGCACAAGCTTAGCGACAACGCCCTTGTTCCCGTGGCGGCCCGCCATTTTGTCCCCGACTTGGAGCTTTCGCTTCGTAGCAACATAGACCTTGACTTGACGAATGACACCGGCATCGAGATCGGTATCCCCTTTGCGCATGAATTCAATCTCCGATTTATGATGCATCTGGAGATTCTGATAAGAGTGCTCGAATTCCCGCAAAATCTTCTTGAGTTCGACATAAATATCTTTGTCAGTCATTAAGATGTCTTCAGCTTTCTCGTTTTCGAGGGCCTCCAACATATCTTGGGTGATCACCTGTCCTTCCTCAATGATCACTTCCCCACTTTTCCGGTGCATGATCGCCGCAGGGGCCTTTTCATTGAGAAGCAGTGCTCCGAGTTTCTCGTGGAACTCCATTTGGAGTTCTGATTCCTTCGATTTGTAATCGGAATGGATATCTTTAATGCGGGTCGCCTCTTCGACGAGTTCATCGTCGGTCTTCGAAAGACGGTCGCGGCGAGAGAATACCTTCACATCCATGACCACCCCTTCGGTCCCGGGGGGCGCCGTCAGGGAAGCATCCTTCACATCGGCCGCTTTTTCGCCGAAAATTGCGCGGAGGAGCCTTTCTTCTGGAGAGAGTTCTGTCTCCGATTTCGGGGTGATCTTTCCTACGAGGATCGTTCCTGGTTCGACTTGGGCGCCAATCCTGATGATTCCATCTTCACCGAGGTCCTTCAGCATCTCTTCGGAGATGTTGGGGATATCCTTAGTAATCTCTTCTTTGCCGAGTTTCGTATCTCTTGCTGTCAGCTCGAACTCTTCAAGATAGATCGACGTGTAGTAGTCTCCACGGATCAGCTTCTCCGAGATGATGATGGCATCTTCGTAGTTATAACCGCACCAAGGCATGAAGGCGACCAGGACGTTTTTCCCGAGCGCGATCTCCCCTTTGTCAGTAGCAGGTCCATCCGCGAGGACGTCTCCGGCGACAATCTTGTCTCCGACATTGCAGAGCGGCGTTTGGTTGATGCATGTGCCGCTGTTGGAGCGCATGAACTTTTTCAAGACATAGGTTCGCTTGCCTATCGGATTGTCTTTCGGTGCGACGACAATCTTAAAGCCGTCGACGTATTCGACAACGCCGTCTTCAAGAGCTACGATCACAGCGCCGGAGTCTCGGGCCGAGCGCCCTTCCAAACCAGTCCCCACAATCGGAGCTTCGGGTTCAAGAAGAGGGACGGCCTGGCGCTGCATGTTCGATCCCATGAGCGCGCGGTTGGCGTCGTCGTGCTCAAGAAAGGGGATCAATCCAGCGACAATAGAAACGAGCTGCTTGGAAGAGACGTCCATGTGGGTGACTTTGTCGGTCTCGATTTCCATCGGCTCGCCCCTTTGGTGAGCCCAGCAAATGTTCTCAGTGAACATGCTGTGTTTATCGAGGGCCGTAGAGGCTTGCGTGATGACTAAATTGACCTCTTGGTCAGCGGTCATATATTCGATTTCTTCAGTCACAACCCCTTCACGGACAATCCGGTACGGCGTTTCAATAAAACCAAATTCGTTGATCTTCGCAAACGTTGAGAGGGAGGTGATGAGGCCGATGTTCGGACCTTCGGGCGTTTCAATCGGACAAATGCGTCCGTAGTGGGAAGGGTGGACGTCGCGCACTTCAAAACCGGCTCGTTCGCGGTTCAACCCACCGGGCCCTAAGCAGGACAAGCGCCTTTTATGAGTCAGTTCAGAAATCGGGTTGGTTTGGTCCATGAACTGGGAGAGCTGGGATCTACCGAAGAAATCCTTAAGAACTCCCGCCAATCCTTTAGCAGAAACGATTTTCCCCGGAGTCATTGTATCGGACGAGAAGTCGAATAGATTCATCCGTTCCTTGATGATCTTTTCCATGCGGGCAAGACCGATGCGGCATTGGTTCTGGATTAATTCTCCAACCGATCGGACCCTGCGGTTGCCAAGGTGGTCGATGTCGTCTACGTGGGCATGCTCATCGCCGAGCTTCAGCCGGATCAGGTATTTCAACGCTGCGATCACATCCTCTTTGCGGAGGGTAACGACGTTGATTTCCTCATCGGTAATGCTTAAGCCGAGTTTTCGATTGAGCTTATAACGACCTACGCGGCCGAGGTTGTATCGCTTCGGATCGAAGAAGAGGCGCATAATCGCGGAGCGGGCGTTCGAAAGAGTGGGTGGCTCGCCTGGCCTAATCTTGCGATAAAAATCCTTTAGAGCGGATTCGTAGGAGTCGGTCGTATCTTTCGAGAGCATCTTGATGACCGGATGGGTCTCATCGGCTTCTTCCGCAATACGGACGGTTTGAATGCCTTCATCGACCATCCTTTTCAGCATAGCGGTCGTGAGTTTTTCCCCCGCCTTGCCGAAGACCAGTCCGGTCTGTTCGTCGAGCACATCCTCAGCGAGGATTTTCCCGACAAGCTTGACGAAGTCTTTTTCGGATTTGATTTTGACTTTCACGGTTTCGAAAAACTCTTCGATGATATCTGCATCCGTGGAATAACCGAGTGTGCGGATAAAGGTCGAAGCGAGGATCTTGCGGCGCCGTTTTTTTCTATCGATGTAGATGTAGATGAGGTCGCTATTGTCGAAGGAGGCTTCAAGCCAGCTGCCGCGATAAGGGATCATCCGGAATGAATAGAGGATCGTCCCCTTCGAATGCCGCTCCTGCTCGTAGGAAATGCCCGGCGAGCGGTGGAGCTGGGAAACGATCACTCTCTCCGCCCCATTGACGATGAAAGTCCCTTTGTCGGTCATCACGGGGATCGTCCCCATGTAGACCTCTTCTTCCTTGATCCCCGTCTCATCGGTGAGGCGGAATTTCACTTTCAAGGTGACGTTGTAAGTAATGCCACGCCTGAGACATTCTTCAGGGGAATATTTCGGCACGCCTAAATTATAAGAGAGGAATTCTAATACGGTCTTCTCATCGTACGATTTGATGGGGAAAATTTCGGTGAAAACCTCTTGTAAACCCACAATCTCCCTCTCATGAGGAAGAAGATGGGATTGCAGGAATTGATTGTACGACTTAATCTGAATCTCGATCAGATTAGGAAGATCAATGATTTCTTCCCGCTCGCGATAACTCACCCGCTTAGGAGGCTTTTTTAGCATAGAACTCGCTCCACTCAAGTTTAAAACGTAAAAACGAAAGAGCAGAAGCCGTTTGTAGCGACCCCTGCACTGGATATTCTATCAAATTGCGCAAAGATATTATAGTCCCTTTAAAGTGACTTTTCCACCGGCCGCATGAATTTTCTTTTGAATCTCTTCAGCTTCTGCTTTCGGGGAAGTCGCTTTCAGGTCTTTCGGGACCCCTTCGACGATATCTTTCGCCTCTTTCAAACCAAGGCCAGTCACTTCGCGAACCGCTTTGATGACGCTGATTTTCTTGTCATCTGGAATCGGTCCTTCGAGGGTCACTTTAAACTCGGTTGATTCAGAGGCTGCGGGAGCTGCAGCTGCAGCGGCAGGAGCAGCTGCGGAAGCGACCGCTGCTTTAACGCCCCATTTTTGTTCTAGCTTCTCTTTCAGCTTGGACATATCGAGCACAGACAGCTGGCTCAACTTCTCTACAAGTTCGTCTAAAATATGACTCATGAAACATTCTCCTAAATCTTAATTTTTTTGGCTTAAAATTGAGAGCGGCTCGGCTATCACAGCTTCCAATACGGAGAGCATTTGCGACATCGGCGCGGTAAATAGCGCGAGTAGCGTCGCTCTCATTTCGTCGATTCCTGGCAGTTTTGAGAGCATCTCAATCTCTGCGCCGGGGATGATTTTCCCCTCAATTTGCCCACAGAGAACTTCCAGAATCTGTCCATGTTCTTCAGAAAATTTGAAAACCGCTTTTGCAGGAGCCATCGCATCTGGCTGGTTGACAAAGACAATCCCTAAATGCCCCTTCAAAAGCGATGCATCAATTTGGATCCCCGCTTGTTCAGCGGCTTTGAGAAACACCCGCTTGCGGACAACTTCGAACAAGCTCCCCGATTTCGCGAGCGCATCGCGGAAATGCCAGGAGGCGTTCGGTTCAAGCCGGTCGTAGCGAGTCAAAATCATCGCCGTCGAGGCGTCGATCTTCTCCTTAATCTCATTCAACAGGAGTTTTTTCTCTTTTCTCATCGTCCCTTCCCCTTTAGCCAAAAGCCAGCGTTTGCACATCGATTTTCAAGCCAGGACCCATCGACGTAGATAGGTACATCGAGCGAAGGAAAATCCCTTTCGAACTCGCCGGCTTGGAACGGGAGACCGCCTGGAGCAAGGTCATCAAATTCTCGATGATCTGGTCCTGCTGGAAGGAAATTTTTCCAACGGCGCTATTGACGTTTCCCGTCTTATCCACTTTGAATTCGATCTTCCCTGCTTTGGCTTCTTTGACAGCCTTGGCGACCTCGGTGGTCACAGTTCCCGCTTTCGGAGTCGGCATTAAGCCGCGCGGGCCGAGGACTTTTCCCAGTTTTCCAAGCTCACGCATCATGTCAGGAGTCGATATGAGGGCGGAGAAGTCGGTCCATCCCCCCTTGATCTTCTCTAAGAGCTCTTCAGCGCCCACAAAGTCGGCGCCTGCTTCGAGGGCTTCTTTGGCCTTTTCCCCTTTCGCAATGACCACAAGGGTCACTGTTTGTCCCGTCCCGAAGGGGAGAGAAACTGTGCCTCGGACTTGCTGGTCCGATTTCTTGACATCGATCCCCATTTTCAAGGCGATGTTCACAGTTTGGTCAAACTTGGTAGCTGGGCACTTTTTTAAGAGAGCCACAGCCTCTTCAAGCTTATACACCTTATTTGGATCGACTAATTGGTCGATCGCTTTCATCCGCTTCGATCGTTTCGTCATGCCCCATCCTCCACGATGTCAACGCCCATGGAGCGAGCCGTTCCCATCACCATCATCTCAGCCGCTTCCTCGGAAACAATCCGCATATCTTCGACTTTTTGTTTGGCGATTTTCTTCACTTGCGAGCGGGTCAATTTGCCTACCTTGTCGCGGTTAGGCACTTTCGATCCCGACTCAAGTCCGAGCTCTTTCAAAATCATCCGAGAGACGGGCGGTTGCTTCGTAATGAATGTGAAGCTCTTATCGGCGTAGACGTTGATGATGACCGGAAGGATATCGCCAGCCCTCTCCTGCGTCTTCGCATTAAATTCCTTGCAGAAAGCCATGATGTTGATACCGGCCGATCCCAAAGCAGGACCGATGGGTGGAGCCGGATTGGCTTTCCCCGCAGGTATTTGCAACTTAATGGTTTTAACGAGTTTCTTTGCCATATTTCCCTAATATGAGTCCAAACGAGAAGGTCTCCCCTCTCTCCTCATGTTTGTTTAGCTTGCGTTTTCAGCAGTAGCCTGTTCGACCTGCCAAAACTCCAAATCGTCGACTCGGGTATCCCTGCCAAAGATCGAGACTATCACGCTTAAGCGCCCTTTCTCGTGGTTGACTTCGGTCACCGTTCCGACAAAGTTGACAAAAACGCCATCGGTGATTTTGACCCGATCGCCCACATCGACCCTGTGCTTCTGGACGATGCTCTTTTGCCTGTCCTCGAGCTCTTTCATGATATCGTTCACTTCCCTTTCAGAAAGCGGGGCCGGCCTTTCGCCACCCAAAAAATCGATGACGCTGGGGGTGTCTTTTACGTAGGCCCATGACTCATCGGTGAGGTTCATTTTCACCAAAATGTACCCCGGCCACATTCTCTTCTCGCTGACTTTCTGCTGGCCCCCCTTGACTTCGGAGACATTTTCAGTCGGTATGAGAATTTCAGAGATGAAATCCTTCATCCCTTTAGCATCGAGGTATTCCTCGATTGCTTTTTTCACTTTTTTCTCATGGCTCGACATTACCTGGAGGACATACCATTTATGCATATCGTATCACCCAAAAATCAATCGGAAGAGAGCGGAAATTCCACTTAAGCCCCCTCGAATCATCAAGTCACTTAAGTAGATGGCCAGCCCGAAGATGAACGTCGCAGCAATAACCGCCTTCGTGCAAAGGATCAATTCCTCTTTCGAGGTCCATGTGACCTTTTTCAGCTCATTCTGCACTTCGCGAAAGTAGGAGAGCTTTTTCCTCTCTCCTGTGGATATCGATGACATAGTCCTCGTTGCTGTTCAGCCCCCCTACTGCGTGGGGGCTTACTGTTTGTTCGGGCTCGGTCACGGGCTCGGGCACGACGCGCTTCGCGGATATCAACCTCGAGTGCGGAGGGATTCCCTCCGGCGGCGAAGCGCCGTCCTGCGGGCCCCGGTCCGGAGCTCCGGACTCAAATCCCACCCGCGAGCCACGCCCGTGGCTCGCTCGCACTCTCGAGGCTCGCTTTGCCTCAAGGACACCCACCTCGAGTGCGGAGGGATTTGAACCCCCGACCGGCGACTTTGGAGATCGCTGCTCTACCAGCTGAGCTACACACCCCTCACTGCCTGCTTACTTAATAATTTTGGAAACCGTTCCAGCTCCAATTGTCCTTCCCCCCTCGCGGATGGCAAAGCGAATGCCTTCTTCCATCGCAATCGGGTGAATCAGCTCAGCGGTCAATTCCACGTTGTCCCCAGGCATCACCATCTCAGTGCCTTGCGGCAGCTCTACGGTACCCGTGACGTCGGTCGTTCGGAAGTAAAACTGAGGGCGGTAGCCTGTGAAGAAGGGCTTATGACGGCCTCCCTCATCTTTATTGAGCACGTAAATGGTTCCCTTGAATTTCGTATGGGGCGTGCATGTTCCCGGCGCAGCTAAGACCATCCCGCGCTCAACATCGTTCTTCTCGATGCTGCGTAGGAGCACTCCCACGTTTTCTCCGGCAAGAGCTTCATCCAAAAGTTTGTTGAACATCTCGAGACCAGTCGCAACGGTATCACGCGTTTCGCGGATGCCGACGAGCTGGATCTTATCATTGACCCGAACGCGGCCTCTTTCAACGCGACCCGTGACGACTGTACCGCGGCCAGAGATCGAGAACACGTCCTCGATCGGCATGAGGAACGGCTTTTCGATTTCGCGGACCGGTGTCGGAATTTTTTCATCGACTGTTTGCATCAGCTGCACGATCGCCTTTACGTAATTGGGATCTCCTTCGAGCGCTTTTAGAGCCGAACCGCGGATAATGGGAACATTCTTGTACCCTTTGGACTCGAGCAACTCAGTCAGCTCCATCTCGACGAGCTCGACGAGTTCTTCATCGCCCTTGCCGATCATATCCATCTTGTTGAGGAAAACGACGATGGCAGGGACGCCTACTTGGCGGGCCAAGAGGATGTGCTCCTTCGTCTGCGGCATGGGGCCGTCGGTCGCAGCGACAACGAGGATCGCTCCGTCCATCTGGGCAGCGCCGGTGATCATGTTCTTGACATAGTCGGCGTGGCCTGGACAGTCGACGTGCGCATAGTGGCGCTTATCTGTCGAATACTCGACGTGAGAGGCGTTGATCGTAATCCCGCGCGCTTTTTCCTCAGGCGTATTATCGATTGAGGCGTAGTCGCGAAATTTCGCTTGGCCCTTCTCAGCCAACACTTTTGTGATTGCGGCCGTCAGGGTTGTCTTACCATGGTCGACGTGGCCGATGGTTCCGATGTTTACGTGCGGTTTCGTTCTCTGATAAGTTTCTTTAGCCATATCTAAGATCCTCCGTTGGCTCCAATAAAAATATTTGTTTGCCCAAGATAGGAATCGAACCTACGACCACTTGCTTACCATGCAAGTGCTCTACCACTGAGCTACCTGGGCAGTTTTCAATTCAAAACAATGTAGCTTAAGGTACTTGGAACAATAACTTCAATCCTTTTCCTGCCTTGTCCACTTATTTTTGACGGTACACAATGCGCGCCTTGGTTAAATCGTATGGCGACATCTCTACCGTCACTGTATCTCCGGCGTATACGCGGATATTTCGCATCCGCATCTTGCCGCTCAAATGGGCAATCACCTTCATTCCGTTTTCCAATTCAACGCTGAAATTCATATTCGGCAACAGCTCTTCAACTTTGCCTTCCATCTTTATAGTTTCTTCTTTCGACATAGTGATTTTGGCTCGGAAATGCTTACAATCAAACAACATTCGAGGTATTATGTCAACGAAACAGAGATTGGTGCATGATATTCCCTGACAACCTCCCCTTTGACAAAAAGGTTGACCTGCTCAAGAAAAGATATTTTGCCCTTGCCTCTTCTGAAGAAAAATACATCGAGATCATCGAGATGGGGAGAAAGCTTCCTCCCCTCACCCCTGAGGCGAAAAAAGAAGAAAACCTGGTCAGAGGATGTCAAAGCCGCCTCTACCTTCACTCCTGGACCGAACAAGGAAAGATTTTTTTTGCCGCCGAGGCCGATGCGCTGATTTCAGCGGGGCTGGCTGCCCTCCTGATCGATGTCTACTCTGGGGAGACTCCGGAAACAATCCTCCAAACGCCGCCTGATTTTCTCAACGAATTGGGGATTTATTCCTCTCTTTCGCTGAATCGGTCGAACGGCCTGGCCCACATCCATCTTCGCATGAAGCAAGATGCATTAAAATCTTTAGTATCAAGCCATCTTTCTTGATGCAATCTTTAGACTCTCCTGGTATAAAGGGGGCCGAAAATGAGGTTCTAATGATTCCCGTTGCTGTTCAACCGCCGACTCTTCACCCATGGATTCTGATAGATCCGGTCAAAGAGGAGAAAATGCTCGACCGGCAAGCCTTTACGTACGATGTGTTATCAAAAATTGCCTTTGTCGCCATCGCCGCGATCTGCCTCTCGGTGCTGGCCATCTCCTTCGTTTTGGGATCACCCACCGGCGGAGCGGTCCCTTTTGTCCTCGTCGGCCTCATTTTTTCCACCCCATTTCTCGCCGTTGCATCCTCAAAACTTCAGTCCATGGGGAAAGAGGTCAAAGGTCGAGCCAGTGTCGAATCCTCAGTGACGATAAAATACAATACAATCAAAGATTGGCAAGAACCTCAAATCCAGGAATTTCTCAATGAAAATGGAGTCGATACTCCGCCTGAAATCCCCCTGCGCACTTTTCTCCCTCTCATCGCTCGATTCCAAGCCCAAAGTGAGATTGCGATCGAAGACAAACATAAGTCCGATCGAATGCTTGATGCTGCCCGACTTCATCGCCCAAGCGGGGAAATGAAAGAAAGCGAATGCCGCACCTTGCGATTGTCTTCTCGCCATATCGGGTGGCAAACTTTAGAGGAAAACGTCGGTCCCGCCGCCCTGGACGCTGCCCTAGCGCTCCATATCCTTGCCCAGCCCCATTACCAGCTCCAAATCTCTAACCTTGGGTATGTGAAAAGCAAAAGCTTTGAGGAGCGACAATTCGATCGTACCTTTGGACCGGATGACCACTATTTCGTCTTCCGCGATCGCACGCGCCCCCCTTTGGCGCTGCGCGAACTCCAAGACGCACTTTTTTCTCCTCAATTCCTGCGGGACAGACTTTTCCACCCAGCCATCGCCTAAAAGGAACGTATGAACGCCATTCAACCAGCGCCTCCCCTCTTTCAGGCCCACTGGGATAAATCCTTCGGAGATTATGCCCCTTCCATCGCGAAAAAAGTCGCCCGAGTCGCCTGGGACGTATTCTCCATTCTCATTCCGATCATCGCTCTGGTCCGCTTTGGCATCTACAAACTCAATCAAAGAATCGTCCGCGAGGTGATCCTGCCCGCAGCCAATCAGACTCGTGAGGTAGTTGATGATCAACGGACTGATTTCTTGGGCTTGTATAAGACCCAAGAAGAGGACTTCCCTTGCACGATGTCCCGTCATCATGTCGTTACCCCTGACGGTGTTCGATTGAACGCGATCCTCTTCCGCCATCGAGAGGCGGTGGCCGATACGCCGACGGTGGTCTACTTCAATCCAAACGGGGCCACTTCCTACGCGACGCCCTACGAAAATCTTTTGGAAGAGTGTT
>Ga0315281_10010472_pt1 | contig 12783 bp, 11 predicted proteins | sample YL17G07_0_MG_FD_204540 | JGI IMG/M metagenome (GOLD analysis project Ga0315281, IMG submission 204540) | Sediment microbial communities from Yellowstone Lake, YNP, Wyoming, USA - YL17G07_0 | ecosystem: Environmental > Aquatic > Freshwater > Lake > Sediment | place: USA: Wyoming | collected... | reverse complement strand
ATGGCGACGCGTTCTACGAATTCCGTGCGCCGCGCGTCGACGTGACGCGCACGCACGGCACCGGCTGCACGTACGCCTCGGCCGTGGCCGCGAGCCTGGCGCTCGGCCGCGCGCTGCCGGAGGCCGCTGAACGCGCGCAGCGCTACGTCGCCGGCGCCATCGCGCACGCACAGCCCATCGGGCACGGCGCCGCGCTCCTGGATCATTTTTGGGGCGGTATACTGAATAGGTGACGGCACCGCTTCTCGCGATCGGCCGCGGACCGCTCGATCTCGAGCGACTCGCGGCGGTGTTAGCCGTGGACGCCGGGCCCGCGGCAGGCGCTGATGGCGCGGTCGTGACGTTTCTCGGCCTCGTGCGCAACCACAACGTGGGCAGAAGCGTCCGACATCTGGAGTACGAAGCGTACGAGCCGCTCGCGCTGAAGGCCTTCGAGCGGATTGCGGCTGAAATTGCGGCACGATGGCCGAGCGCGCGCCTGGCGCTGCATCACCGCATCGGGCGGCTGGAGATTGGCGAGGCGAGCATCGCGATTGCCGCGCGGTCGCCCCATCGCGGGGACGCGTATGCCGCGTGCCGCTACGCGATCGAGCGCGTGAAGCAGATCGCGCCGATCTGGAAGCATGAATACTTCGACGGCGGCGACGTCTGGATCGAAGGCGCGACCGCCGATCCCGACGACGCGCGCGCACGGGCGGAGGCGGAGCGGCTCGCATGCGCGTGACGGTCCGCCTGTTCGCGCGGCTACGCGACATCGCCGGCGCCGCGGAACTGGCGCGCGACATCGTGCCGGGTTCGACGATTGGCGACGTCTGGCGGCAGCTCGCGAAGGAATGGCCGGAGCTCGCCGCGTACGAGCGATCGATCTCGAGCGCGGTCAACGCAGATTACGCGCGAATGGATCAGGTCATCCGCGACGGCGACGAGGTCGCGTTTCTACCACCGGTATCTGGAGGCTGACGACGATCAACGTCGTCTTGATATGTTCGACAAGCTTGCGTCTGAAGAACGCCGCTACGAAGAACTGATGCGCCTGCTCGGCACCGCCGGGGTGCAGAGCGATCCGTCGGAGTACCGGAAGCACGCCAAGGCGCTGGCCGACGTCGAGCCGCTCGTCGAGCGCTTCCGCGAGTTCCAGGTGGTCACGCGCGACATCGCCCAGACCGAAGGGCTCGTGGCGGGCGGTGACCCGGACATGCGCGACCTCGCCCGGGAAGAACTGAAGTCGCTGACGGCGAAGCACGACGCGCTGCTCGCCGCGATCAAGATTCTGCTCATCCCGAAAGATCCGAACGACGCGAAAAACGTCATGCTCGAAATACGCGCCGGGACGGGCGGCGACGAGGCCGGGCTCTTCGCGGGCGAGCTGTTCCGCATGTACAGCAAGTTCGCCGAGCGCCAGGGATGGAAGATCGACGTGATGTCGACGAGCGATTCGGACGTCGGCGGGCTGAAGGAAGTCATCGCCACGATCGAGGGCCGCGGCGCCTACAGCAAGTTGAAGTACGAGAGCGGTGTCCACCGCGTCCAGCGCGTGCCGGCGACCGAGGCGAGCGGCCGCATCCATACGTCGACCGCGACGGTCGCGGTGCTGCCCGAAGCGGAAGAAGTCGACGTGCAGATCAACGACAAGGACCTCCGCATCGACACCTTCTGCTCGAGCGGCCCGGGCGGCCAGAGCGTCAACACGACGTATTCCGCCGTGCGCATCACGCACATCCCGACCAACACCGTCGTGTCGCAGCAGGACGAGAAGTCGCAAATCAAGAACAAGGCGAAGGCGATGAAAGTGTTGCGGTCCCGGCTGTACGAGATGGAGCTCCGCAAGCAGCAGGACGCGATCGCGAAGGACCGCCGCAGCCAGGTCGGCACGGGCGAGCGTTCCGAGAAGATCCGGACCTACAACTTCCCGCAGAACCGCATCACCGATCACCGCGTGAACTTCACCACGCACCGGCTGACCGAGGTCCTCAACGGCGACCTCGCCGAGATCCTCGACCAGGTCTTCACGTACTACCAGTCGGAGAAGCTCAAAGACGCGACGGCGGTGTCGTGACGACGATACAGGCGCGGGTCGCCGCGGGCCGGGAACAGCTGCGGGCGGCGCGCATCTCGCCGACCGAGTGCACGCTCGACGCGCGGCTGCTCGCGCAGCACGCGCTCGGCTGGACGGCCGAGCGATTCCTCACCGACGCCCACGATCCGGAGCCCGACGGGTTCGCCGAGCGATTCGGCGTGCTCGTCGCGCGGCGCGCCACGCGCGAACCGCTCGCCTACATCACGGGATTCCGCGAGTTCTGGGGTCTCGACCTCGAGGTCACGCCCGCGGTTCTGATTCCGCGTCCGTCCACCGAGTTGATTGTCGAAACGGTGCTCGAGCTGTTTCGCGGCGCGGCGACGCCGCTCGCCCTCGCCGATATCTGCACGGGGTGCGGGTGCGTGGCGATCGCGATCGCCCACGAGCGCCATGCGGCGCGGGTGGCCGCGACGGATATTTCACAGGACGCGCTCGACGTCGCGCGGCGGAATGCGGCGCGGCACGGCGTGGCCGGGCGCGTGACGTTCACGCGCGCCGACCTGCTCGACGGGATCGACGGTCCGTTCGACGTCATCGCCGCCAATCCGCCGTACGTGGTCGACGGCGCTGGGCCCGCGCTCCAGCCGGAAGTGCGCGACCACGAGCCGAATGTCGCGTTGTTCGGCGGCAGCGACGGCCTCGGACTCATCACGCGGCTGGTCGCTCAGGCGCCGGGCCGTCTGCGTCCGGGCGGGCATCTCATCTTCGAGTTCGGCCTCGGGCAGGATGTGGAGATCGAGGAACTGATCGAGGACGCGCCCGAGTTCAAGTTGATTGACCTGCGGCGCGATCTTCAGGGGATCGCCAGGACCGCCGTCGCGAAACGCCTATAAGAATATGAACCACGGAGGACACAGAGGAAGAGAGTCACACAAGGATGTCTGACTGTCTATTCTGCAAGATCATCACACGCGAGATTCCGGCGTCGATCGTCTACGAAGACGACCGCGTCCTCGCGTTCAACGACATCAACCCGCAGGGCCCGACGCACGTGCTCGTCGTGCCGAAGCGGCACATCGCGACGCTCAACGACCTGGCGCCAGGCGATGATCAGATCGTCGGTGAAGTGATCCGCCGCGCGGCGGCGATTGCGAAGGAACGGGGCATTTCCGCAGGCGGCTTCCGCGTCGTCTTCAACACGAACCGCGACGCGGGCCAGACGGTCTTCCACATCCACCTGCATCTCATCGGTGGGCGCAGCCTCGGCTGGCCTCCCGGCTAGCGCCGGGCGGAGCGATCTCGGCCTCTACTCCAGCGCGAACGCGTAGACCGTATTGCCGGCGGCAATCGCGACAAACTGACGGCCGTCCACCGCGTAGCTCATCGGCGACGCGGCCATGCTGGCGCCTGTCTGGAAATGCCAGAGATGCGCGCCGGATTTCGCGTCGAGCGCGACGAAGTTGCCGTCACGGACGGCGCCGAAGACGATGTTGCCCGCGGTCGCGAGGACGCCGTTGGTCAGCGAGCCCTGGAAGATCTTGAAATCCCACATCGTCTTGCCGGTCTCGGGGTCGAGCGCCTTGATGCCCGCAGACGTCGCGGGTTCGCCCGGCTTCGGCTCGATCGTCGCACCGGGGCCGGCCGCGACGCGGCCGATGTACTGGCGGCCTCCTTCGTACGGTACCGGCGTGCTGACGTAGGGCTGACCGCCTTCGCGATACTCGAGATACATCCAGCCGGTCAGCGGGCTGTACGACGGCGCTTGAAAATTCGTCCCACCGCCGACCGTGGGATAGACGAAGAAGCTGCCTTCGCGGCTCGAGTTCGATCCGGGAACGATCTTCGGCCGGCCGCGATTGTCGAAGCCGCTGTTCCAGTTCTGATAGACGAACGGCGTCCCGGAGAGAAATGCGCCGGTGGCGCGATCGAGCACGTAGAAGATGCCGTTGCGATCCGCGTGCAGCAGCAGCTTGCGGCGCTGCCCGTGCCACTCGCGATCGACGAGCACGACGGCCTGACACGAATCCCAGTCGTGGCCGTCGTTCGGCGTGAACTGGTAGTGCCACTTGCGCTGACCCGTGTCGGGATCGATCGCGACGACCGAGTCGCTGAAGAGGTTGTCGAGATCGCCGCGCGTCGATCGATCGATTTGCGGTCCGGGATTGCCGACGGTCCAGTAGACGAGATTCAGATCCGGATCGTACGAGCCCGTCAGCCACATCGGACTGCCGCCGAGCTGCCAGCTGTCGCCCTTCCACGTGTCGTTGCCGAATTCACCGGGACCGGGAACGGCGTACCAGCGCCACAGGCGCTTTCCCGTGGCCGCGTCGTACGCGTCGAGAAACCCGCGCGCGCCGAATTCCCCGCCGGTGATGCCGACCAGCACTTTGTCTTTCACGACGAGCGGCGCGCTCGTGAGGCTGTAGCCGAGCATCGTGTCGGCGACCTGCGTCTCCCACAGCTGACGTCCGGTGCGCGCGTCGATGGCGACAAGGGCCGCGTCCAGCGTGCCCACGAACAACCGCGTGCCGGCAATCGCGACGCCGCGATTGAACGGGTTGATCTCGTACGGGTTCTTCACCTTCTGCGGCCGCGTGTAGCGCCAGAGCTGGCGGCCGGTGCGCGCGTCGAGCGCCGCGACGACGCCGGGCTGCGTCGTGTACATGACGCCATCGACGACGATGGGCGTCGCCTCGAGGACGGAGTCACCCGGCATCGGAAACGCCCACGCGGCACGCAGTCGCGCGACGTTCGTCGTGTCGATCTGTTTCAGCGCCGAGTAGTGTGTGGACGAATAGCCGCCCCAGTACATCAGCCAGTTCTGCGGCTCCGCGCCCGACGTCTCGAGCCGGTCGGACGTGACGCCGCCGCTCTCGACCTTGCGCGCTTCGAGCGTCAGCTTGTCGAAGACGTACGTCGCGCCAGACGGATCGGCGAACTGGACGGAGAACGTGTCTTCGTTCAGGCGCACGCCGCTCAGCTCGCGGCCGTCCCTCGTCCTGACGGATACAGGAACCGGCGGCGCCGTCGGCCTCGCCGCAGCCGCCGCAGCGGCGTTCAGGCTTCGGATATAGGAAACGAGCTGCCATGTCTGCTCGTCGGTCAGCCCAGCGAACGGCGGCATCTGTGTTCCCGCGAAGCCGGCGCGGATGGCGTGGAACAGATCGCCGTCGGCGCCGCCGTGGACGAAGCGGTTCGTGGTGAGCGCCGGGCCCCGATCGCCCTGTCCCGCCGGACCGTGGCACGACTGGCAGGTCTGGTCGTACAGCGCGCGGCCCGCGGCCGCGGCGCCCGCGTCGTTCGCGAGCGGATTGCGCGTCGTGTCCGATTGCTCCAGACCGAGCATCGCGGCCAGGAGGGCGAAGATGAACTTCATGGCGCGCAGCCTACTACAGGTCCCGGACGAGAAAGTACGTGCCCTTGCGGTTCGGTCTGTCGAGGAAAAATTCGACGACGCGATAACCGCGCGCGAAATAGGTCGTGAAGATCCGGCGGGTCGTCATGCGCCATTCGAGCGCGAGCTCGGGCGCGTACTGCAGCATCTCCGTGAAGCCCGTCGGGATTTCGACGCTGATGCGCCTCGCGTCCAGCGTCAGGGTCACGTCGATCGGCTCGAGCCACCCGCCCTCGTCTTCGTCCTGCGGCCGCGTGCGATTGACGGGCTCGACCGTCAGCACGGACGCCATCGGCGCGGATCCGCCGAGACGCTGCACGACGCGCGGCATTCGAATCCACCACTCGGCGATGAACCGATCGGTCGGATTGCCTTGATGGAGCGGGCTGCCGGACTCGCCGTAGACGTTTTCTTCGTAGTGCTCGACGACGACGCCGAGCTTCGCGAAGTTGAGGTGGGCGTTGGCGGCCTGCATCGGATCGTAGGTCCACTCGATCAGCGCGAGGTCCATCGCCAGCGCGCGGTCGCGTTGCAGCACTTTCAGCTGATAACCGGCGCCGCCCTTGCGGTATTCGTCGAGGACCCCGAGCATGTGCGACCACTGCATCGGTTTTCGATCCTTGATGCCTGGCAGCGAGTAGATGAAGCCGATCATGCGGTCCCCGTCGAACGCGCCGATGAGAATGCCGCCGCGCTTCACGGTAATCGCGAGGATCGGGACCGGCACGACGTCGTCGTACCCCGGCCCCCAGATGTGCCGCTCGAGCTCGACGACCGCGCCGAATTCGTCGAGCGTCGTCAGATCGCGATAGGTAATGGTCATCAGCGTGGCGGGAGGCTTCAGCCGAGCGCGATCATAACAGCGCCGCCAATTCGTTCAGGCTCTTGATGACCGGCACGTGGAGCGCGTCCGCGCCGGGCGGCGTCGGGGTATCGCCGCGATGCAGGAGGATCGCGCGCATTCCGGCGGCCAGCGCGCCCGCGACGTCCTGGCGGAAGCTGTCGCCCACCATCACCGCGTCGGCGGGCTGCGCGTCGACGAGCTGCAGCGCGGCGGCGAAGATGCTCGGGTGCGGCTTCATGAAGCCGTGCTGAGACGAGGACACCGTCGCGCTGATCAGGCCCTGCAATTCGAAGTGCGACTGGAACGACGCGAGGCAGCGGTGCGAATTCGAGATCAGCCCGATGCGGACGCCGGCGGCGGCAAGCTCGCGCAGGACGTCAGGCACGTCGTCGTACATCTCGAAATGATGACAGGCGGCCCACTCCACGTAGACTTCGCGCGCGCACGCGTCGACCTGCGGACCGGTGCCACCCATGCCTTCGATGATGCGTCGTGTATAGGCGATGAAGATCTCGTCGTCGTACTCCTCATCCGGCACGTCGAGCAGCGGCGCCGCGCCTGCGACGGCCTGCGGGAACTTCGAACTGTCGACGTCCATCCCGTAGCGCGCGCAGAACGCGCGATAGCCCTCGCCGCGAAACATCGGGCCGGGGTAGATGAGCGTGAAGTCGACGTCGAAGAATACGGCGCGAGCGGGCATGAAGATTCCGTGGCTGAGCAATTCAGGAAGTCGGGTTCTGCGCTGAAAGATTGTCCGTCGCCCGCGTGACGAAAGCGAGCCCGGGAAGAATTTCCAGACGGTCTATTCGGGACAGCCGGGTCGGCGTTGTTCCTGGACCTGTTCGAGACAGGTCATACATTCCGACTTCGTCGACGATTTCCTTGATCACACCGACGAGGCCAGCCACGTGACTGGGAAACTCGGTGGCATCGGCAGAGCCCGCTTCCGGATTGAGCGAAGAGTCGCGAGTCGTGATGCAACGACGTCCGTCCGGCCACGCGTCCCAATAACCCGTTCCCCAGTCCTCGATCGCGAAGACGCCGCCGGCCTTCAAATGCCGGGTCAGCAGATGCCAGAAACTGATACGCGTGCATGCCCCGATGTGAGACGCGTCATCGATGATGATGTCGAAGCCCTCGGGAGCACACTCGAGCGCGACGCGGGTGAGAAGATCCACGTCCTGTTGCAGACCCCGATACACCGAGATGCGCCCTGAACCGTCGCGCAGGTCGACGGGCGCCATGTCGAGCCCGACGATTCGTCCCAGGGGAAAGTAGTCCGCCCAGAATCGAAGCGACCCGCCACCACCGACGCCAATCTCCAGGAGACGTATCTCGCGATCGACGAGCGGCGCAAAATACCGTGCGTAATGCGCCAGCATGTACTGATCCCTGTCGGAACCATACGGCCGCGCATCGAGCAGGACAGGCATCCAATCACCGCTCTTCGTAAGGCCCGGCGACGACGACCGTTGCGCGATCGACGCGCAGCGCGCGGCGCGCGGCGGCGTGCACATCGTCGAGCGTGACGGCGGCCAGCAGCCCGGGCAGGCGCTCGTCGTAGTCCAGGCCGAGGCCGAAGAACTCCGCCGTCTGCAGGAAGTTCGCGATCCCCGCGTTCGTCTCGAGCGCGCGCGGTATGGAGCCGATCAGGAAGCTGCGTGATTCGTCGAGCTCCTTCGGCGCCAGGCCGTCGGCGACGAGCCGCGCGACTTCCTCGTCGATCGACGCGACGGCGCGATCGACGTTCGCGGGGCTCACGCCGGCGCGAATCGTGAGCGGCCCTTCCGCGATGTTGGCGTCGAGCGCGCTCGACACGTAGTACGCCATCCCCTGCCGCTCGCGGATGTTGTCGCCCAGCCGGCCGCCGAGCGCGTACTGTCCGAACGCGACGTTCATCAGCCAGAACGCGTAGTACGCGGGATCGCGCCGCGTGATGGTCGTGAAGCCGTACGCGATGTCGGCCTGCGACTTGTTCATCATCGGGATGACGAGGCGCTGCCGCGTCGACGCCGGCATCACCGGCGGCAGGGCGACGGGCCGTGCGGCCGACGCGCGCCATCCACCGAACACGCGCGCCACCTCGTCGCGCGCGCGCGGCGCGTCGACGTCGCCGACGATGACCGCCGTCAATGCGCCCGGCGCGAACCGATCCGCATGGAGCCGCGACAATTGATCGCGCGTCAGGCGCTCGACGGCATCCACCGATCCCTTCGTGCGCCGGCCGTAGGGATGGCCGGGATACAGCAGCGCCATGAGCGATTCCACGGCCTGGACGGCGGGGCTGTCCTCGTCCTGCCGGATTGCCGTGATGACTTCGCCCTTGCGTGTCGAGATTTCCGCGTCGGGCAGCGACGGCGCCATCAGGATGTCGCCGAGCAGGGCGAGCACGGCGGCGAAGTCCTCGGTCAGGCACGTGCACACGACGGAGAACAGATGGCGCGTGACGGCGATGTTCAGCGTGATGCCGCGGCTATCGAGTTCCTCGGCGAGTTCCGCCGCCGACCGTGCCGCGGTGCCGCGATCGATCACGCGCGACAGCAGCCACGCCGCGCCGGGCGCGTCCGCCGGATCCGCGATCGATCCTGCCCGCATCGCGAGATTGATGGCGACGATGGGCGTCTTCGACGTGGACTTCACGAGGAGCGTGACGCCGTTCTCGAGGACCGTGCGGACGGGCACGAGGCTCACGCTTCCGCCTTCACAGTGTCCACCGGCAGGGGATCAAACCAGCCAATCGTGCGGTTGGATGACGAGAGGACGTCTCGCGCCGTCACCGCGACGTCCTCGGCGGTGACACGCGCGAGCCCCGCAGGCATGCTCGTCAGCGTGTCGACGCTGGCGATCGTCGCGAAGTAGCCGAGCTGGTGCGCGATGTTGGTGACGCTGTCGCCGTCGAACATCATCCGCGCCCGCAGTTGCGCCTTCGCCTTCACGAGTTCGGCCTCGGTGACGCCGTCGCGGCGCACCCGGTCGAGCTCCTCGAGCAGCGCCGATTCGACCGACGCGAGCGCAATTCCTTCGGTGGCCGTCACCGAGAGGTTGTACAGAAACGGCTGTTCCGTCGGCACCATCGACCCGTGGACCGACGAGGCCAGCCCGCGCTCGACGAGCGCGCGATACAACCGCGCGCTCCGCTGCGGCGGCGGCACGCGGAAGCTCGACCACAGGTTGACGCCCTTCGCGCCCGTCAGCACGGCGTCGAGCAGCATCATCGGCGCGAACTGCGGATCGGTCGCCGACGCCGCGTGATACCCGAGCTTCAAATACGCCGTCGTGCCTGCTTTCCGGATCGTCACGCGGCGCTCGCCCGTCTGCTCCGGCTCGACGGTGGCCCGCCGTTCGATCGCCGCGCCCGCGGCGATGCGGCCGAAATGCGCATCCACTTTTCGCAGCACGTCATCGGTGCCGACGTCGCCGACGATGACGAGCGTCGCGTTGTTGGGTACGTAGTAGCGACGGTAGTAGCCGTACAGGTCGTCGCGCGTCATCGTCTCGAGGTCCGACAGCCAGCCGATCGTCGGGTTCCGGTACCCGTGCGCCTTGAACGCCGTCGCCGTCAGCTCCTGATCGAGCAGCTGGTCGGGATCGTTCTCGCCGCCGTGCAGCTCCGAGATGATGACGGTCCGCTCGGACTCGCAATCGTCCGGGTGGTAGAGGCAGTTCGCCATGCGCTCGGACTCGATGAAGAGCATGCGGTCCAGCGCGTCGCGCGTCGCGGTCTCGAGATACGTCGTCTGATCGATCCAGGTGTAGCCGTTCCAGCTGCCGCCGAACTGCTCGATGATGCCCTTCACCTGATCGCGGGGGATGTTGGTGGTGCCCTTGAAATTCATGTGCTCGCACCAGTGCGACACACCCGTGAGCCCGGGACGCTCGTCCTTGGAGCCCACCTTGTACCAGCACCACACCGACGCGAGCGGCGCGGTGTGCTCCTCCTGCACGAGCACCGTGAGTCCGTTGTCGAGCACTGTCTGCTTCATGAGGAGGCCGCTGCCGGCCATCAGATCATAATAGAATCGTCGGATACCCATGGCTGAGTGGAAGGACACGGTCAACCTGCCGCGGACGGAGTTCCCGATGAAGGCGAACCTGCCGACGAGCGAGCCCGAGACGCTCGCGCGCTGGCAGGCGATGGACCTCTACGGGAAGATCCGCGCGCGCCGGGCGGGCGCGGCGAAGTTCGTGCTGCACGACGGCCCGCCGTACGCCAACGGCAACATCCACATCGGTACGGCGCTCAACAAGATCCTCAAGGAATTCGTCGTCAAGTCGCGATCGATGGCCGGCTTCGACGCGCCGTACGTCGTCGGCTACGACTGCCACGGGCTGCCGATCGAGCTGCAGGTCGATCGCGAGCTCGGCCCGAAGAAGCGCGAGATGTCCGTCGCGGACTTCTGCCGTGCGTGCCGCGCGTACGCGGAGCGCTTCGTCGGCACGATGAGCGAGCAATTCCAAAGGCTCGGCATCCTCGGGACGTGGGACGCACCCTACCTGACGATGAACTTCAAGTATCAGGCGGCGATCGTCCGCGCGCTCGGCCGGTTCGTCGATCAGGGGCTGGTCTACAAGGGCAAGAAGCCGGTCCACTGGTGCATTCATTGCCGCACGGCGCTGGCCGAAGCGGAGGTCGAGTACGAGGACCACACGTCGCCGTCGATCTACGTCGAGTTCCCGCTGCTGGCCGAGAGTGCCGGCGAACTCGCGTCACGTGTGCCCGCGCTCGCGGGAAGGAATGTCTCGGTCCTGATCTGGACGACAACGCCATGGACGATTCCGTCGAATCTGGCGATCGCGTTTCACCCGGACTTCGATTACGCCGCGTACATGGTCACCGAGGGCGACGGCAAGGCCGGACGCGCGGTCATCGTGGCCGAAGCGCTGGCGCCGAACGTGGCGGCCGCCGGCGGCAAGACCTTCGGTGAGCCGGTGGCGCGGATGAAAGGCAAAGCACTCGAGCACATCCGCTTTCAGCATCCGCTCTACGCGCGGGCGTCGGACGGCGTCCTCGGCGAGTACGTGACGCTCGACGCGGGCACGGGCGCGGTACACACGGCGCCGGGACACGGCTCAGACGACTTCAACACGGGCATGAAGTACGGCCTCGAGATCTACGCGCCGGTCGGGCCGGGCGGGCACTTCCTCGATTCGGTCGAGCTCTTCGGCGGCCAGCGGGTGTTCGACGCGAATCCGAAGATCGAAGCGGCGCTGAAGGAGCGCGGGCGGCTGTGGCATCGCGAGGCGTTCTCGCATCAGTACCCGCACTGCTGGCGGTGCCACAATCCCGTCATCTTCCTCGCGACGGCGCAGTGGTTCATCGCCTTGGACAGGGTCCGGCTGAAGCCGGACGCCACGAATGAGGGCGCCACGAATGCGACGCGTAGTGTCCGGCTTCAGCCGGACCTGGGCAACACGCTGCGCCAGGCGGCGCTCGATGCGATCGACAACCAGGTGAAGTGGATCCCCGCCTGGGGCCACGACCGCATGTACAACATGATCGCGAACCGGCCCGACTGGTGCATCTCGCGCCAGCGCGTCTGGGGCGTGCCGATTCCGGCCCTCGACTGCACGAAGTGCGGCGAAGCGATCATGACCACGGCGATCGTCGATCAGGCGGCGCGTATCTTCGAGCAGTACGGCGCCGACTCGTGGTACGAGCGGCCGACGGAAGAATTCGTCCCGGCTGGACTCGTGTGCCCGTCGTGCGGCGAGTCCAATTTCGATCGCGAGATGAACATCCTCGACGTCTGGTTCGACTCGGGATCGAGCCACGAGGCGGTGCTGTCGGCATGGCCCGAGCTGACATGGCCGGCCGACATCTACCTCGAGGGCAGCGACCAGCATCGCGGCTGGTTCCAGAGTTCGCTGATGGTCGGGCTCGGCACGCGCGGACGCCCGCCGTTCAAACAGGTCCTGACGCACGGCTTCATCGTCGCCGAGGACGGCCGGAAGATGTCCAAGTCGCTCGGCAACTCGATCGAGCCGCAGGACATCATCAAGCAGAGCGGCGCCGACATCCTGCGGCTGTGGGTGTCGATGAGCGACTACACGCAGGAGATCCGGATCAGCAAGGAGATCCTCGCGCGCGTCGGCGAGGCGTACCGCAAGATCCGCAACACGCTGCGCTATCTCCTGGGCAACCTCTACGACTTCGATCCGGCGGCCGACCTCGTCGAGCGCGCCGATCTCGAGGAAGTCGACCGGCACATCCTCGCGCGCTACGCCGGGACGGCGCTGCGCATCCTGCGCGCGTACGAGGAGTACGACTACGGGACGATTTCGTCGGCGCTGAACAGCTTCGCGACGGTCGATCTGAGCGCGTTCTACAACGACATCTCGAAGGACTGCCTCTACACGTTCGCGCCGCGCTCGCCCGAGCGGCGCTCGGCGCAGACGGCGATGTACCTGATGGCGGACGGCCTGACGCGGCTGATGGCCCCGATCCTGTCGTTCACGGCCGACGAACTGTGGCGCTTCCTGCCGGCGGAGCGCGAAGCGTCCGTGCACATGGCGGTCTTTCCTCAGCCG
>Ga0315281_10010471_pt1 | contig 12784 bp, 10 predicted proteins | sample YL17G07_0_MG_FD_204540 | JGI IMG/M metagenome (GOLD analysis project Ga0315281, IMG submission 204540) | Sediment microbial communities from Yellowstone Lake, YNP, Wyoming, USA - YL17G07_0 | ecosystem: Environmental > Aquatic > Freshwater > Lake > Sediment | place: USA: Wyoming | collected... | reverse complement strand
CGCCGTGTACAGTTCGGTGAGCGAGCCCTGCGCCTGCACCAGGTCGAGCCGGTCGGCGCCCAGCCGCGCCACGAGAACCAGGTGGCAGGGCCGGCACAGATGGCTCCGCGTCAGTCGAATCGCCTCGCGCAAAACGCGCTTGATCCGGTTCCGCACGACCGCGCCACCGAGCCGGCGCGAAACGCAAACGCCCGCCTGGAAGTCCTCGGCGGGCATGAAGTAGAGATGGAACGACTGGCAGGAGCGCTTCTCGCCTTTCGCCATGACGCGCAGGAAGTCGATCCCGGCGAGATGGTCGCCGTGGGGAAATCCCTGGGTCTTCGCGGGAGAAGCCGTCGCGCCGTTGCCCCCGGGGCCGTGGCGGCCCCCCTTCCCGTTTCCATTCGTCCGGCCGCGACCATTGCCGCCGTTCCGGCGGCCGTTGACCGGTTCCGCCCCGCCCCTCGGCACTCCTCGCTCCATCTACTCGTGCCGCTGGCCGGCGACGCCGATGCGCCAGCGGCCCTTGGCCCGGCGGCGCGCCAGCGTGCGCCGCCCTCCCGGTGTGCTCATGCGCTTCAGGAACCCGTGGGTCCGCTTGCGGGGAATCCGATGCGGTTGGAACGTTCGTTTGGGCAATTCACCTTCTCCTGCCGACTGCTGACTTCTCTCGTGCTCCTATGGACCTCCGCCGGCTGGAGAGCCGAACGGAGCGGCACCATCTCTCATTATACGTCACCCGAACCGGGTCAGGTCAATCCCCGGCGCCTTTGGCCAGCTCGTTGCGCTCACGGCGAGTCGGCCTCGCGACCTCCTCCCGCGTTCTTCACTTGTCAGCGCCCCTGCTCCTCTTCGAGCAGGCTCTCCGCGTGCTTCAGCGCGGTGGGCGTGATCTCCTCGCCCGCCAGCATCCGGGCCAGCTCGTTGAGCCGCTCCTTGCCTCCCGCGAGGTGCGCCTCGACCTTCGTGTGGCCCTCCTCGATGACCTTGCGGACCACCACGTGCTGGGTGGCCTTGGCCGCGATCTGGGGGAGGTGGGTGATGACCAGGACCTGGCGCTCGGCCCCGATGTCGTGGAGCTTGCGGCCGACCACCTCCGCGACCCGGCCGCCGATCCCGGCGTCGATCTCGTCGAAGACGAGCGTCCCGACCCGGTCCACGCTCGCGAGGATCGCCTTGAGCGCCAGCATGATCCGCGACAGCTCGCCCCCCGAGGCCACCGACTTCAGGGGACGCGTGCCCTCTCCGACGTTGGGGGCCAGGTAGAACTCGATCAGATCGATCCCGTCCGCCTTGGTCAGGTAGCGGTCCCCCTCCGACTCCACCGGCCCGGCCTCGTCGGCCTGTTGCGAGATCCGCACCCCGAAATCCGCCTCCGACATCGCAAGCTCCTGGATCTCCCGGGCGGCGAGTTCCGCGAACTTCGCCGCCGCGCGGGACCGGTCTTCCGAGAGCTCCAATGCCACGCTCGAGAGCTTCCCCCGCGCCTCCTCCATCCCGGCCTCCAGCGCCGCCACGGTCTCGTCCGAGGCCGTCAGGGCGGACGCCTCCTTGCGGGCTTCCTCCAGGTGCGCGAGGGCCGCCTCGATGGACCCCCCGTACTTGCGCGCGATACGGCTCAGGAGGTCGAGCCGCTCCTCGATCTGCTCCAGCCGGCCGGGGTCCGCCTCCAGCTTCTCCGCGAGCCCGCGCAGGTCGTTCCCCTCGTCCCGGACCATCTCCACCAGGCGGCGCAGGGACTCGAGTTCCGGGCCGATCCGCTCGGGGTCGAAGTCCACGGCGCCGCGCAGCGCGTTGATAGCCACGCCGAGCTGCTCCCCCGCCCCGCCGTCCGCGAGCAGGGCGTCATGGGAGCGGGTCAGCGCCTCGGTGAGTTTCTGGACGTTCGCGAGCCTCGAGCGCTCCGCGGCCAGGCGCTCCTCCTCCCCCGGCTCCGGCTTCGCCGTCGTTATCTCCTCGATCTGGAAGGTCAGGAGGTCGAGCCGCTCGGACCGGCCCCGGAGGTTCGCCCGGGCGGCGTCCAGCTCCGTCCTGGCCCCGTTCCACGCGACCCAGGCGCGGCGGACCGCCTCGCGCTCCTCGAGAAGCCCGCCGAAGGCGTCGACGAAGAACAGATGCTGGCTGGGATCCAGCAGGAGCTGGTGCTCGTGCTGGCCGTGCAGGTCGACGAGGAGGTCGCCGATCTGCTTCAAGTGCGAGAGCGGGACCGGAGATCCGTTCACGGAACAGCGGCCCTTCCCGGATGCCGAGATCACGCGCCGGAGGACCAACTCGTGCTCGACTTCGGGCAGCTCCAGGTCCGCGAGCAGCTGCCGGATCTCGGGCAGGAGGGTCAGGTCGAAGAGCGCCTCGATCCTGGCCTCGTCGGAGCCCGCCCGCACCAGGTCCCGGTCCGCCCTCTCTCCCAGGGCGAGCGAGAGGCCGTCTATCAGGATCGACTTCCCGGCGCCGGTCTCGCCCGTCAGGACCGTGAAACCCGGCTCGAAGGCCAGGGACACGTCCTCGATGATCGCTAGGTTCCTGATCCGCAGTTCCTTCAGCACGGGTCGATTATGTCACCCCCCGGGTACGGCCGAGCGAAAGTGAGGCCGCGCGGAGCCGCAGGCTTAGCCTGCGGCGGAGCGGCAGTACTTGCGGCACTTGGCTAATACAAGAGCAAGTCGATCATGGGATGGACTTCCCCGGCCTTGAGCGTGAACCGCCATCCCTTGTCCCCGTCCCGGACGAGCCCCTCGCCCGCGACCTTCCACTTCCATTCGCCGAGCCCCGGCTGGCTGGCCGGAATCCAGTAGGTGCCGGGCTCCATCTCGATCGCCCAGAGGCCCACGCGGTCGAAGTACTCGGCGTACGACTTGCCTCCGGCGTCCGCGAAGGACAGCAGGAGCCGGCGCGGAAGCGTGGTCCCGACGGAGGCCGTCCCGCCGGCCGGATCCTCGGCCCGGACCTGGAGGACGACGTTGAAGGTGCCCTTGGCCAGCTCGGGGTTCGCGGCCGCAAACCCGGGCCCGCCAGCCTGCCCAGGGGACGAGGGTGCGCGCGGCGGGGTGGCGAACCGCCACGCCACGACGATGAGGGCCAGGACGAGCGCCACCGCCCCCCCCAGCCAGGCCGCGGTCCTTCTTGCCGAGGGCGGCGGGGACGGCGGCGGAGCCGAAGGCTCCACCGACGGCCCCGGGACCTGCCTCTGCACTTCCGGCAGGTCCGGGGGCCGGGGCGGCTCCGGAATCGCCGGCGGCGACTGGACGGTGAAGTCCGCGTCGATGACCTTCCCGACCTTGTCGGTCCCGGAGGCACCCGGCTCGTCCGCCTTCAGATCGTCCCGCATGCAAGACCTCCTCTCACCCTCACAATCCTCCGAGCGCCTCCGCGTACTGCGCGAGCACGTCGGCGGCGGCCACGGAGGCGCCTGCCGACATGAGCGCCGACTGCGCCGCGACCCCGTGCGCCCCGGCGTCCCGGCAGGCCCGGGCCCGCTCCGGCGTGACGCCCCCGATCGCGAACACGGGGACCGGGGCCGCCGCCGTGCACGCCGCCCGCAGCGTGTCGAGTCCCAGCGGCGGCCCGAACGGCGCCTTCGACGGCGTCGCGAAGACCGGGCCGACGACGACGAAGTCCGCGCCCGCTCCCGCCGCGTCCCGCGCCTCGGCCGCGGTGTGCGCGGACTTGCCCACCAGCGCTTCCGGCCCGACCACGGCGCGCGCAGACGGGACGTCGCCGGACGCCGCCAGGTGCACGCCCGTGGCCCCGACCCGTGCGGCCAGCCGGCTCGGCCCGTTCACGAGCCACGCCACCCGGAACCGGTCCATGACCGGGCGGCACAGCGCCGCCAGCCTCTCGAGCTCCGCCTCCTCCAGGTCCTTCTCCCGCAACTGCACCCCGCGCAGGCCGTGCCCGCACAGGGCCGCGAGCGCGTCGTCGAGCGCGCGTCCGCCCAGCCGGCCCCGGTCGGTGACGGCGTACAGCCGGAACGGGATTGGTACGTTACTCACAATACCAGAGGGTGCCGGCCAGGTACGCCGTCTCGGGCATCGCCGGATGCGGCGGGTGGTCGCGCGCCTGGCCGCGCACCTCGAGCAGGCGGACCCGCCGCCCAAGGCGGCGGGCGGCCGACTCCACGAGGCCGGCCAGTCCCTGCGCCCCGACCCACGGCGTGCACGAGCAGGAGAACAGGAAACCCCCGGGGGCGACGAGCCGCAGAGCGGCTTCGTTCATGACTCCGTAGGCGCGGCGCGCCAGACCGGCGTGGGCGCGCGCCTTGGCGAAGGCCGACGGATCGAGGACCACGAACCCGAACTTCTCGCCGGCGGAGGCGAGCCCGGCCATGGCCTCCCCCGCGTCGCCGTGCACGAACCGCGCCCGGTCGGCCAGGCCGTTGCGCTCCGCCAGGTCGCGGGCGATCCCCACCGCGCGCTGGGACGACTCGATCCCGACGAGCTCGGTCCCCCCGCCGAGGAGGAGCGAAAGCCCGAAGGCGCCGGTGTAGCAGCAGGCGTCCAGTATCCGGCGGCCGGAGGCAAGCGGACGCAGGACCTCCCAGTTGTCGCGCTGGTCGAGGTAGAACCCCGTCTTCTGGCCCGCGAGGACGTCGGCGACGAGTTCGAGCCCGCCGGCCCGGAACGGGACGAGCCCCCCGGCGGGCAACGCCCCGGCCCTGAGCCCCCGGGCCGGCGCGAGACCCTCGCGTTCGCGCCCGCCCGAGTCGCTCCGCTCGACCACGGCCGAGGGCGCGAGCCGCTCCGTCAAGAGGCGGATCACGGTCTCCCGCAGGCGGTCCAGCCCGGCCGCGACGAGCTGGATCACGACGACGGACCCGTACCGGTCGGCGACGAGTCCGGGAAGGCCGTCGGACTCCCCGAACACGAGCCTGGCCGCCCCCAAGGGGTCAGCCAGTCTCAGCCTGGCTGCCCCCAAGGGGTCGGCCAGTCTCAGCGCGTCCCGCATCGCGACCGCGCCCGCAAGCCGGTCGCGCAGAAGGGCCTCGAGCTCCGGCGGGTCCCCGGCACCCTCGACGAGGAGCCGGACGCGGACCCGGCTCGTCGGGCTCCACAACCCGAAGCCGACGGCTTCGCCCCGGGCGTCCGCCACCCGGACGAACGCCCCCGGTTCCGGGCCGGGTCCGCCGGCCTCGACATCGCCGTCGAAGACCCAGGGGTGGCCCGCCCGCCGGCGCACGCCGGCCTTCAGCTTGACGATCGGAAGCTCGACCCCCATCCGGCCCAGCATGGCCTCCGGCGCGATCAAAATCAAGGCTTTCCCTGCGGGAGAGACTTCGCGGCATACCCGCGCTAGGATAGGGGACCGTGGCGGAAGTCCCGTAATGGCCAAGACGCTCGGAATCGACCTCGGCACGACGAACTCGTGCATGGCGGTGGCGGAGGGTTCGCTCTCCACCGTCATCCCGAACCGCGAGGGCGGCCGCACCACGCCCTCCGTCGTCGCCTACAAGGACAACGGCGAGGTCCTCGTCGGGCTCCCGGCCAAGCGCCAGGCGATAATCAACCCCGCCGAGACGATCTACTCCGTCAAGCGCCTCATGGGCCGCAAGTTCTCGGAGCCCGAGATCGACTCGCTCAAGTACCTGCTCCCCTACGGCCTCGGGGCGGACCCCCAGCACGGCGACGTGCGGGTGAAGCTCCGCGGCACGCTCGTCTCGCCTCCCGAGGTCTCGGCCATGATCCTGAGGAAGCTCAAGACCGACGCCGAGCACTACCTGGGGGGAGCAATCGAGAAGGCGATCGTCACCGTCCCCGCCTACTTCAACGACTCCCAGCGGCAGGCCACGAAGGACGCGGGGGCGATCGCGGGGCTCGACGTGGTGCGGATCATCAACGAGCCGACCGCCGCGTCGCTCGCCTCCGGGCTCGGCGGCAAGCAGGACATGATCATCGCCGTCTACGACCTCGGGGGCGGAACCTTCGACATATCGGTGCTCGAGCTCGCGCGCGGCATCTTCGAGGTCAAGGCGACGAGCGGCAACACCTACCTCGGCGGCGACGACTTCGACATGCGGATCCTGGCCTGGCTCATCGACGAGTTCAAGAAGCGCGAGGGCGTGGACCTCCACACCGAGCCCAAGGCCATGCAGAGGCTCAAGGAAGCCTCCGAGGCCGCGAAGATCGAGCTCTCATCCGCCATGTCCACGTCGATCACGCTTCCGTTCATCTACCTGGACAAGTCCCTCGAGGTCAGCCTCGCGCGGGAGCAGTTCGAGGCCATGACCAAGGACCTAGTGGACAAGACCGAGGAGCCGTGCCGCAAGGCCCTCGAGGGCGCAAGGGTCCAGGCCCGGGAGGTGGACGCCGTGGTCCTCGTCGGGGGAATGACCCGCATGCCGCGCGTCGTCCAGAAGGTCAAGGAAGTATTCGGCAGGGACCCGTACGCGCGCGTGAACCCGGACGAGGTGGTCGCGGCGGGGGCGGCGCTCCAGGGTTCCATCATGGGCGGCGAGATCGCGGAGGTCCTGCTCCTGGACGTCACGCCCCTCTCGCTGGGCCTGCGCACGGTCGGGGACGGGTTCAAGGTCCTGATCGAGCGGAACACGACGATCCCGATCCGCCGCAGCGAGACCTTCACGACCACGGAGGACGGCCAGACGTTCGTCCGCATCGGCGTCTACCAGGGCGAACACCAGAAGGCCTCGCAGAACCATCCGCTGGGCGAGTTCGAGCTCGTCGGGGTCAAGCCGCAGGCCGCGGGCAAGGCCCGGATCGAGGTGACCTTCGAGATCAACGCGGACGGGCTCCTGCGCGTGACCGCGAAGGACAAGGAGACGGGTCAGAAGCAGGCGATCGTGATCAAGCCCTCGACCGGGCTCGACCGCGACACGGTCGAGCGGCTGGCGAAGCAGGCCCAGAGCCCCGGGGGCAACCTCGCCAACGCGCCCGCCGATCAGCCGGGCGAGTAGCCCTTTGGGCGGGCGCCCCGATGCCGGGTAACCCCACGACGAGGGTGCGTATCGGATGCCTGGCCGCGACCGTGATCGCCCTCACCATCGGAGTCGCCCGCGCGGCGTCCGACGTCGAGACCTCGGGCCTCGCCACCGCCATGATCGCCGCGGTCTTCTCGATCGAGGTCGATGCCTCCTCCGTCGGCTTCGGCTCGGTCCAGCCCGGCGGCGGCGCCAGCGACTTTCCGGCCGCGATCACGGTCACGCTCCGGACCAACGCCGGGGGCCTCTTCGCCCTCAAGGCACGCCTGGGAGTCGAGATCCCGGGCGCAACCTTGAGCTTCCGGACCAGGAGCACGGGCAAGGGAGGAAGCTGCCAAGCGTGGACGATCCTGAGGCCCGCCGGAGCCGTGGCCTACGTCGCCACTGCGGCGGAGGCCCACGGCAACCTTCCCGGCGGCACGGCCGTGACCTTCGACTACCGCGCGGTGACCGGCGCGGAGGCGGCGCCCGGCCCCAAGGCGTGGACCGTCACGCTGACCTTCGCGGGGAGTCCCTGACGTGGGGATGCGCGCGATCTCGCGCGCGGTCGGATACCTGCTCGTGTTCGCACTCTCGCTCGACCGGGCCACGATCCCGTTCGGCACCGTGGAGCCGGGCGGCTTCGCGGAGCTGGTCGACCGCAACGCGATCACGGTGACCGCCGACACCGGGACGATGTGGTACCTCAGGGTCGCCCACTCCGGGGACCTGCCGGGCGTCGCCCTCGAGTTCCGGACATCGGGCGGACGCGGGACCGGGACGCACTACTGGACCCCGATCGGGGAGTACCCGCGGATCGCCTACACGTCCACGATGGCCGAGGGAGTGACGGGTCCCGCCGGGTTCCCGGTCACCTTCAGCTACCGGATGCTGGCCGCGCCTGACGCCGAAGCGGGGCCGCGCGCGTGGGTCGTCACCTACACGCTGAGCGCGACGCCGTGACGAGGTCCGGGCGCGCCTCCGCGATTGCCTGCGCCCTGGCCTTCGCCCTCGCGGGCCGGGTCGGCGCGATCGGGCTCGGGGTCCAGCCGGGCCGCCTCGAGCTGGTCATGAAGCCCGGCGAGTCCCGCCAGCTCACGTTCGAGGTGGTGAACACCGACGGGCATGCGGACCTCCGCGCCCATTTCTACGTCACGGACGTTGTCCAGGCGCCGGACGGCAGCGCGGACCTCGTGGAGCCGGGTACCACGGCGTGGTCCGCGACGGGCTGGGTGGCGCTCAGGACGGTCGCCCTGGTCGTGGGCCCGCACGCCCGCGCTCCCGTCCTCTACGAGGTCCGGGTCCCGAAGACCGCCAGGGGCAGCGGCTACGTCGCGCTGGTGGCGGAGTCCACGGTGCCGGCGCGTGCTTCAGCCGAGAGCGCGGCGCGGATCGTGGTCCGGATTCCGTTCCTCCTCCACGTCCGCGTCGCCGGCACCGAGATATGGAAGGCGCGCGTCCGGAGCCTCAAGCCCTCGACGCTCACGGCGGGCGAGCGCGTGCGCTGGAGCTGCTCCGTGAAGAACGAGGGCAACGTCCTGATCCGGCCGGTGGGAACGCTCTCGATCCGCGCGGCAGGGGCGAAGGGCCGGATCCTCGCCGTCAACGCCCCCGGGGAAGCCGTCTTCCCCGGCCAGACGAAGACCTTCGAGGTCGACGACCCGAAGGGAGTGCGCCGGGCGGGATTCGTGACGGTGGGGCTGGCCCTTGACTCCGGCGAGTCCCTCCGGCTGGAGACCGGCGAAACCTTCACCTTCACGCAGTGAAAGGCCGGAGGCCGCCCGTTCTCGCCATCCTCCTGGCTTTCGCCGGGGTTTCAGCATCCGCTGAAACCCCGGGGCCCGTTTCGGGCCTCGGGGCATTTCCGTCCGCGATGGCCCTGGACGGCGGTTTCCGCGGCCTCGGGACCTTCGACCCCGACTCGCACGGCGAGACCCAGCACTCGACGCTCTCCTTGAGGGGAACCGCGGGACCGTTCGCCGTGGACGCCGTGGGTACCGCCGAGACGCGCGACGGCCGGACCCTGATCCACGACGCCCGCGTGGTCACGGACTCCGGAGCCCTGCGCCTGGTCTCCGGGGACGACGTGGTGTCGCTGGCGGGATTCCGCAACGAGACCGAGGTCCGCCGCGGCCTGTCGGCAGGCGTCAGGATCGGCGCGTTCGATCTCGACGCCCACGGCTCGCCGTCGGCGAACGCCGGGGACGTCCCGGGAAGCGGGCCGGTCCGCCGGTCGGTCTTCGGCGGCGGGGCGGGCTTCCGACTCGCGCCCGTCCGCGTGCACGCCGGCGGCTGGGACCTGTCGAAGGAGGACGGTGCTCCGGGAACCAGGCTCGGCCTCGTCGAGGCCGAGGTCGCGCTCCCGTTCGGCAACCGGCTCTCGGGCGCCGCGGCGCGCGGCCGGTTCACGGCCACGGCCTCGGGCCTCCCGGCACTGCCGGATCGCAGCGCGTGGCGCGGGGAGCTCAGGACCGAGGCCGGCTGGCTGCGCAGTCTCGCCCGCTGGGAGCGCCGCGACCCGGGGTTCAGGTCGTTCGGCGATCCCGCGCGGTACGGCGGCCCGACGCTCGTCGAGGTCGCGCCCGCGCTGACCCTCCTGCGCGAAGCCGAGCCCCATGGCCGCCTCTTCGAGGCCCGGGGCGAATCCGTCCGGGAGGCGGGCCTGCGGGGCCGCCCGGCGGCGGGCGTCACGCTCGACGCCGTCTGCCGGCGCCGCGTGCTGGGCGGGCGGCGCACCGAGGGCCTCGAGGCCGCGGGGAACTGGCAGCCAGGCGCCGCGTCGTTCGTCCACGCCCGCGCCGTCCGGGACCTCGCCCGCGGGACCCCGATCCCGGGCACCGCCCGGGCCGACACGGTCGGAAGCCTCGCCTGGGGCTTCCCCCTTTCCGGCCGGCTCGCGGCTCGCGTGTCCGTGGACGCGGCCACGGGAAGCGGGGAGGCCGCGTACGGCCCGGCGGGCGGCCTCGGCGGCGGCGCGCTCACGGCCTCGGGAACCGGGCGCAGGCTCGCGCCCGGCGCGGAGGTGATCTGGACCTCGTGGAGCGGGAGCTGGGACGCCCGCTTGCTCGCGACCTGGGAACGCCGGCGCGGTGCGGCGGGAACGCCGGTCCGCCGGATCCTGACCGGGCTCGCGAGCGTCGGCTTCTACTGGCGTTCGTTCTCGATCGCGCCCGAGGCGCGGCTCCTCGGCCAGGATCTCGACGCCCCCGGGAAGCGGCCCGACTGGACCGTAGCCCTGCGCGTCTCGCAGGACTTCCCGCTCCACGCCTTCGCCCGGAAGGCATCCATCACCGGCATGGTCTTCACGGACACCAACGGCAACGGCCGCCTCGACGCCGGGGAACCGCCCGCCGCCGGCATCCCCGTGATCCTCGACGGCGGAGCCCGGGTGGCGACGGACGCCGGCGGCCGGTTCTCGTTCGACGGGATAGTGCCGGGGCCGCACCGCATGAGCGTGGACCCCTGGGACTGGGAGATGCCGCCGGAGTTCTCAGGATCCGCCCGGGTGGCCCGCGTCGTGCGGGCGGGACTCGAGGGGGCTCTCGAGATCCCGGTCTCGCGCGGCGAGGCTCCCGCCGCGGCCCCGGTTCCCGCCGCGCCTGCGGCGCCGGTCACGGCGTCCGGGTTCCCGGAGGGATGGGAGGTCCCGGCGGAGGCGGCCGGGTCGGCGACGGTGGCCGGCGAATCCGGGCTCGCCCGGGCCCATTTCCAGGTGGGCAAGGCCGAGAACCTGCTCGGCCGCCTCAAGGCCACGGGATACCAGGTCCTGGTCGCGGACGACGTCAAGGCCATCGAGGCCCTGCGGATCGAGGCCCGGAACGCCCTCTCCGCCGGGGACACCGCTGCAGCGCTTCGCCTCGCCGACGAGATGGGCGCCCGGCTCCAGAAAGCCAAGGCCCGCATCGAGGCGGAAACGCAGCAGCCCCTGCGCTGGTAGAGGGCGGAGGCGACCCGGCTTCGACCGAAGGTGGCGGCATCCGCTAGGATAGGCTGTTGTGGCATTCGTCAACAAACTCGCGCGCGAGATCGTGCTCAAGATCGCGTACCACGGACCGGGACTCGGCGGGAAGACCACCAATCTTCGGATCATCGCCGACACCCTGCCCGCGGACCGGCACGGGGACATCCTGACGCTGGACACGGCTACCGAGCGCACGCTGTTCTTCGACTTCCTGCCCGTGACGCTCGGGGAGGCCGCGGGATGGTCCACGCGCCTCCACCTTTACACCGTCCCCGGCCAGATGTACTACGGCGCCAGCCGAAAGCTCATCCTCAAGGGCGTGGACGTCCTCGTCTTCGTCGTGGATTCACAGGAATCGCGGCTCACCGACAACGAACAGAGCGAACTCCTCATCACGAACGACTTCCGCGAGATCCGGCTTGACCCCAAGGACATTCCGCTCGTGGTCCAGTTCAACAAGCGGGACCTCAAGGACCGCCTGCCGCTCGAAGTCCTCCAGGAGAGGTTCAACCCCCGCGGCGTGCCTGCTCACGAGGCCATCGCGCGGCACGGCATCGGCGTCATGGAAACCCTGCGCACTGCGGCGGGGCTCGCGGTACGCCGGCTCGCCGAAGGCTCCGGGGCGGGGCTGCCATGACGGTCCAGCTCTCGGACGGCAACGTCAACGTTCTCATCGGCCCGGGCCAGCAGGCGGCGTTCCAGAGGACGCTCCGGGAACTCACGGGCAAGGAAGGAGTTGCCTGCGTCCTGCTGATCGACACGGCGGGCAAGATCATCGCCAGCGCGGGAAGCCTCGGCCGGCTCGAGGTCGGCACCGTTGCCGCGCTCGCCGCCGGGGACTTCGCGACAACCCGGGCCCTCGCCCACCGCGTCGGGGAGAAGGACTTCTCGCTCGTCTTCCAGCGCGATCGCGAGCTGAACGTCTACCTCCAGGCCGTGACGGAGGAGGCGATCCTGGTCCTGCTCTTCGAGCAGGGCCAGGGCCTCGGCCCCGTGCGCATGCTCGTGCGCCAGGCGCAAGGGGACCTCAAGCGCACGCTGGACGAGTGCACGCGGGCCGTCGTCGGTCCCGACGCCCTGCAGGAAACCGTGGGCCTCAAGCCGGAACCCCCCGCGCCTGAGGCCACAGAGGCAGTCCTTGACGCTTCCTCGGAAACTCCACCTCCGGTTGCGCCAAGACCGTCCAGGCTCGTTCGCAATCCCCCGCCGGATCTCATCCGGAAATTCTGGCGGATCAAGACGCTCGCCGAGGACTGCGTGAAGAACGATGTCCCGGCCTCGGCGCCCGGTGCGTGGCGGGATGCCCGGGACCGGATAGCGAACGTCGCCCGGACCCTTTCGTCCGGCGAGGCGGCCGAGACCCGGAAGCTGCTGGGCGAGGTCGAAAGCCTCCTCATGGAAGCCTACAAGACCGTGATCGCGGAGCGTGCGGAGGAGGACGAGGACCTCAAGGGTCTCGCGGTCTGGCACCGGCTCGTGGCCCGGACCGAGCCTCCGTTCACGAACGGGCTCAAGGACATGGCGTCCGCGGTCCTCGCGAACGTGGACCGCGACTCCGTGGACCGCCACCCGGACGTCCTCGGCCGCGCGACGGCCGGGCGCCTTCCGATCGAGGGCCTGCGGGCCCTCAAGAGCTGGCCCCAGGACCGGCGGCGCAAGGCCATCGCCCGGGCGATGCTCGACCTTCTCCTCAACCGGCTCTGGGTGACGGACAAGATCTTCGGCCGCGCCGAGGGGGACTCCCTCGTCGAGAAGTGGAAGGCCGCGGCGGCCGCCGGCAAGGAGCCGGGCCATCCGCCCGAGGTCGAGTCCGGGCTCGCGTACCTCTTCACGCAGACCGGCAAGCGCGGCGCCGCCCGCCGCGGGGGTGCCCCCGCCGGCGGCGCCCCCCCCGCCCCCACCCGGGGCCGGGGGGCGGAGGGGAGGGTGCGGCAGCC
>Ga0315281_10010469_pt1 | contig 12785 bp, 13 predicted proteins | sample YL17G07_0_MG_FD_204540 | JGI IMG/M metagenome (GOLD analysis project Ga0315281, IMG submission 204540) | Sediment microbial communities from Yellowstone Lake, YNP, Wyoming, USA - YL17G07_0 | ecosystem: Environmental > Aquatic > Freshwater > Lake > Sediment | place: USA: Wyoming | collected... | reverse complement strand
ATCGATTTCGACGTCACGGATGCCATCGGAAGGAAGTGGCAGTGCGCGACGATCCAGCTCGATTACATGCAGCCGGAGAACTTCGACCTGACATATATCGGCGCCGACAATGCGGAGCACCGGCCGGTGGTCATCCACCGGGCGATTCTGGGCAGCTTCGAGCGCTTCATCGCGATCCTGATCGAGCACTACACCGGGGCGTTTCCGCTCTGGCTGGCGCCGGTTCAGGCCATCGTGCTCCCGATCGCCGACCGCCACCTGCCCTACGCCGCGTCGGTCCGGGACCTGCTCAAGGGGGCCGGCCTCCGGGTCAACCTGGACGAGCGGCAGGAAAAGATTGGATATAAGATCCGGGAGGCCCAGCTGCAGAAAGTGCCCTACATGCTGGTCATCGGCGATCGTGAGAGCACGGACGGCACGGTATCGGTGCGGACGCGCACCGGCGGCGATCAGGGCGCGAGCTCGGTCGACGCGTTCATTGCGTCTGCGCGCGAAGAAATCGCGCGCAAAGGTATATAGGAGGATTTATCGCTTTCGACAGAAGTCCACGCCGAGATGACCGCACGCGGGTAAACGAACGCATCCGGGTCCGCGAAATCCGGGTGATCGACGACACGGGCGAGCAGCTCGGCATCATGCCGCCGCCGCAGGCCCTGGCGATCGCCAAGCAGAAGGGGCTCGACCTGGTCGAGATCTCGCCGACGGCCGTGCCGCCGGTCTGCCGCATCATGGATTTCGGGAAGTACCAGTACCAGGAGCAGAAGCGCGCGCGCGAGGCTCGGAAGCACCAGAAGGTGATCGAGGTCAAGGAGATCAAGTTCCGCCCGAAGGTCGACGAACACGACTACCAGTTCAAGAAGAAGCACATCGAGCGCTTCCTGGAGGACGGGGACAAGGTCAAGGCGACGATCTTCTTCCGTGGCCGCGAAATGGCGCACCCCGAAATCGGGCGGCGGATTCTCGAGCGGCTGATCGGGGAACTCTCGAACGTGGCGCTCGCGGAAACGATGCCGCGGATGGAAGGCAACCAGATGCACACCATCCTGACGCGGCGGCCGCAGAGCGGTGGCGGAAAGGCGAAGGCGGCCGCGAGCACGGCGGCGGTCGCGACGAAGTAACGACGAAGAAGAAACCGCGGAGAACGCAAAGCACGCAGAGAAAGTAAATTCTTCTCAGCGGTCTCAGCGATCTCCCCGGTAAAACAACAGGAACACGATGGCGAAAAAAGCGAAAAAGATCAAACTGAAAACCCACCGCGGCGCGGCGAAGCGCTTCAAGCGGACGAAGAACGGGAAGTTTCTGCGGGGCAAGGCGTTCAAGCAGCACATCCTGAGCAGCAAGACAAGGAAGCGCAAGCGCGGCCTCAAGGGAACGACGACCGTGGCGGCTGTAGACGTGCCGAAGCTCGCACGCATGCTGCCGTATAAATAGGGATTAGGGATTAGGGGTTAGGGAGTAGAAGATGCCGCGTGTAAAAAGAGGAACCGTCCGGCGCGCCAAGCGCAAGAAACTGCTGGGACTTGCGAAAGGCTACTACGCCAACAAGAGCAAGCTCTATCGCGCCGCGAAAGAGTCGGTCGACACGGCGCTCAAATACGCGTTCGTCGGCCGCCGTCGCAAGAAGCGCGATTTCCGGCGCCTGTGGGTCGTCCGCATCAACGCGGCCGCCCGCGAGCACGGCCTCACCTACGGGCAGATGATCAACGGCTTGAAGAACGCCGGGATCACGCTCGACCGCAAGAGCCTGTCGGAGCTGGCCATCTCCAGCCCGGCGGCGTTTGCGACGCTGGCGAAGCAGGCCAAGGCCGCGGCGAACATCGCCGTGAAGTCGGCCAAGAACGCCGCGAAGGCCGTCGCGTCGAAAGCGGCCAACGCCAAAGCCGCCGCGCGCGCGTAAACAACAGGGGCTGGGGAGACCCTACTCATGTCCGATCTCCCCGGTTCAGAATCGGTCGCCACACACGTCGCCGCGTTCGAGCGCGAGCTGGCGGCGGCGACGTCGGTCCGCGACGCGCAATCCCTTCGCGACCGTTACCTCGGGCGCAAGAACAGCATCGTCGCCTCGTGGATGCAGATGATCGGCGGCGCGCCGGTCGATCAGAAGAAGAACATCGGCCGGTACGCCAACGAGCTGAAGCAGGCGATCGAGGCGCGGTGGGCGACGTACGAGGAAGCGGCGCAGAACGCCGCGCCGGCCGGCGGCGTCGACGTGACGCTCCCGGGGCGCCGGCCGCGCCTCGGCCATCGCCATCCCCTGACCGTCGTGCGCGATCGCATGGAAGACATCTTCACGCGGATGGGCTTCGCGATCGTCGAAGGACCAGAGGCCGAGGACGAGTGGCACTGCTTCGACGCGCTGAACATGCCGGCGGAACACCCCGCGCGCGACATGCAGGACACGCTGTACCTCGCGACACCAATCCGCGGCGACAGCGACAGCGATCGAAGGACGCTGCTGCGCACGCACACGTCCTCGATGCAGATCCGCTACATGCAGACGCACCAGCCGCCGATCCGCATCGTCGTGCCCGGTCGCGTATATCGTCGCGACGATCTCGACCTGACGCATTCTCCGGCGTTCGGTCAAATCGAGGGACTGGCGGTTGGCGAGGGACTGTCGCTCGCCGATCTCAAAGGCACGTTGCTGGCATTCGCGCGGCAAATGTTTTCGTCAACCACCCGCATCCGGTTTCGCCCGAGCTTCTTTCCGTACACGGAGCCGAGCGCGGAAATCGACTTGAGTTGCTGGCAGTGCGACGGCGCCGGCTGCGCGATGTGCAAGAAGAGCGGGTGGATCGAGCTTGGCGGCTGCGGCATGGTCCACCCCGCGGTGTTCGAAGCGGTGGGCTACGACTCGGAGCAGTACACCGGCTTCGCGTGGGGCATCGGCATCGAGCGCGTCGCGATCCTGCGCTATCAGGTCGAGGACATCCGGCTGTTTTACGAGAACGACCTGAGATTCTTGGAGCAGTTTCCGTACTAATAGAAATCGCCACGGAGTCACAGAGACACGGAGACTCAGAATGAGACGGGGCTCGACGCGGGCGGGCTGCAGGGCAGCCCCGCGGTCGGGCAGCCAGCCGGCAGGACGAATGAGCCGCCACACACCATTCGCTCGTTCGTCCTGCCGGCTGGATGCCCGACCCGCCGCTGCGCGGCGCCGGGTCGAGCGATGCCGTCGCTCCAAGACTCTCTGTGCTCTGTGTCTCGGTGCCTCTGTGGCGTGTTTGATCTTCGTGGCTTCGTGACTTGGCGATGAGCAGGCATGTGAACGAATGCGACTAGTCCTCTCCTGGCTGAAGGAATTCGTCGACGTGACGGCGTCGGCGGACGAGATCGCGCAGACGCTCGCGCTGCGCGGCTTCGAGGTCGCGTCCATCGAGCCGCTCGACGGCGGCGACGCCGTGATCGATCTCGAGATCACCGCGAACCGGCCCGACGGCCTGAGCGTCCTCGGGCTCGCGCGTGAAATCGCGACGGCGTACGACCTGCCGGTGACGCTGCCGAAGGCCGATGCGCACGCGCCCATCCGGCTCGCGGCGGTCCCGTCGGGCACCTCCGATCGCGTCACCGTGACGATCGACGACGACGACCTGTGCCCGAGATATGCGGCGGCCGTCGCTGACGTGCGCGTGGGGCCGTCGCCCGCGTGGCTGGCGGCGCGCCTTCAAGCGGCCGGTGTGCGGCCGATCAGCTCCATTGTCGACATCACGAACTACGTGAACCTCGAGCTGGGCCAGCCGATGCACGCGTTCGACCTGGCGCGTCTCGCAGGCGCCGAGATCCGCGCGCGCCGCGCGAAGCCCGGTGAAACGATCACCACGCTCGACGGCATCGACCGGACGCTCGAGCCCGACATGCTCGTCATCGCCGACCGCGATCGCGCGCAGGCGGTCGCGGGCGTCATGGGCGGCGCCTCATCCGAAGTGTCGGCGGCGACCACCGCGGTGGTGTTCGAGAGCGCCTACTTCAAGCCGGCATCCGTGCGACGCACGAGCAAGCGGCTCGGCGTGAAGACCGAGGCCTCCTCGCGCTTCGAGCGCGGCGCCGACATCGGCGCGCAGGTGACCGCCCTCCAGCGCGCGATCGCGCTGATGCAGCAGATTGGTGCGGGACAGCCGGCCGGATCGATCGTCGACGGCTACCCGCGGCCGCGGGAAGCCAAGCGGCTGCACCTGCGCCGCGAGCGGCTCGCGCGGGTGCTCGGCGCGTCGGTGCCCGATGCCGAGGTCGCGCGGATTCTCCGTGGGCTGGGGCTCGAGGTCACGCCGGCCGGCGACGGCTGGGACGCGATCGCGCCGACGTTCCGCGTGGATCTGCTCCGCGAAGCCGACCTCATCGAGGAGGTCGGGCGGCATTTCGGCTTCGACAAGCTCGAGGCGACGTTCCCGGTGATGACGCAGCCCGCGCCGCCGCCCGACCCGCGCATCACGCGCGATCAGCTCGCGCGACGCGTGCTGACCGCTGCGGGGTTCTCCGAAGCGGTGACGTTCGGCTTCATCGAGGCCAAAGCGGTCGAGGTGTTCGCCGGCGAGCGGGGAACGCAACGCCCGCGACGCGCGCAAAGCACACCAGACCAAAGTCGCGTGGCGGACTCTGCGCCTGCCAAGCCGAAGCCCGCTGGTGTCGGGGCGAGCGAAGGCTGGGGCTTTGCGTTCGATGACATCGTGTCGATCGCGAACCCGCTCTCCGGCAAGTTCGACACGCTCCGGCCATCGCTGCTGCCGGGGCTGGTCGACGCGGTCGCACACAACCGCCGCCACGGCCGGCGCGATGTCCGGCTCTTCGAGATCGGCACCCGGTTCGTGGCGTCCGGCGAAACGCGCGGGGTCGCCGTGGCCTGGACGGGGAGCGGCGCGGCCGAACACTGGTCGGGAGGCGCGCGCGACGTCGACTTCTTCGACGTCACGGGCGTCGCCGAACATGTGTGCGCCGCGCTGGGCGTCGCCATCCGATTCGAGCCGGTCCGCGAATCGTTCCTCGTGGCGGGTTACGCGGCGGCGATTCTGGTTGCGGATGGCCCTGAACGCGGCGCGCGCATCGGCCTGGCCGGACAGATCGCGCCGGCGATTGCCGACGCCCGGGGGCTGCCGCGTCAGGACCGCGTGTTCGTCGCGGAAGCCGACCTCGATCGGATCCAGCTGGCGCGCGTGGCCGCGAGCGACGCCACGCGGCCGCTGCCGCGCCATCCGTTCGTCCTCCGCGATCTCTCCATCGTCGTCGCGGATACCTTGCCTGCGGAAATCATTCGTGGCACCATTCTGACGGCCGGTCGCGATCTGCCGGCACCACTGGACGCGGTGAGCTTTTTCGATCGGTACCAGGGACAAGGCGTGCCGACGGGCGCTGTGAGCCTGTCGGTCCGGCTGACGTTCCAGGCGGCTGAACGCACGTTAACCGACGCCGAAATTCAGCAGAGCGTCGATCAGATTCTAGCCGCGCTGATTCGAGAGCATGCGGCTATACAACGGTGAATGTGGTCAGTTGTCGATCAACGATTAGATAACCAGATGACCAGATGACCACATTCGGAGAGTCAGTGATGGCCAAGGCAGCGACGCAGAGCGTGGATCTCGAACCGATCGATCGGCTGGAAGAGAAGGTGAAGCTGCTCGTCAGCCTCGTCGAGCGCATGAAGCTGGAGACGGCTCGCGCCGCGGAAGAGAATCAGCGCCTGTCGCGCGAACTCGAGAGCGTGCGCGCGCGTTTGTCGTCGAGCGAGGGACTCGTGACCGAGCTGTCGGCACTGAAGGACGAGCGCGACGTCATCCGCACGCGCGTCACCGACATGCTCGAGCAGCTCGAAGCCCTCAGCCTCTAGATATTCCATGTCGGATGACGCCGTCATCTCGGTCGAGATCCACGGGCAGCACTACCCGATCCGCAGCACGCTGGATCGGGAGTACGTCGCGCGGCTGGCGAGCTACGTCGACGAGAAGATGCGCGCGGCCGCCGACTCGACGCCCGCCGGCGACACCCTGCGGCTCGCGGTGCTCACCGCGCTCAACGTCGCCGACGAGCTCTTCCGCTGTCGCGACGGGGCGCAAGCCCGTAACGGCGAACTGGCCGAGCGGGCCGGTGCACTCGAACGCCTGCTCGATCGCGTGCTCATGGCCTAGAACCTTGAACCTTGAACCTTGAACCCTGAACCTAGAACCTATAGGATCGTCTCAGACGTTTTGGGTTCCCTGCTGTGTTTGTGATGGCGGATGGCTCGTTGAGCCAATGTTTACCCAAGTGAGTCGCGACGCCGCGTGGTGTGCATGCCTCTGCAACGAGGAAGCCTGAAGCGCGGCTTGTTATAGCGGTTCCACCTGCTTTAGCAGGTTCATCGACCTCCCCACACGGCACGGCGGGGCTTTTTGCTCGCGCACCCCACCAGTTCTTCTCGTGAATCGGACTCATCTCGGGGTCCGCCCCCGGCAACGGGAAAGGACGTCATGCGTGCTGTCTGAGTTCGCGACGATCGTCGCTCCCGCTCTGGTCGCGGCGATCGTCGCCGGCGCCGTCTTCGCCGTCTGGGTCGCCAACCGCAAACGCATCGCCGCCGACACGATCGGCCGCGCTGAAGAACAGGCGCAGCGCGTGGCGAAAGACGCGGAGCGCGACGCGGAAACGACCAAGAAGGAAGCGCAGCTCGAAGCCAAGGAGAAGGCGCACGACATCCTGGTGGAGGCCGAGCGCCAGGCCCGCCACGACCGCCAGCAGGCCGCGACGCTCGAGCAGACGCTCTCGCGCCGCGAGTCGGCCGCGGCCGACCGTCTGGCCGCCATCGAGCGGCTCGAGAAGGACTTGACCGCCCGCGACAAGGCGCTGAGCGAGCGCGAACAGAGCGCCGCCGCGGCCGCCACGAAATACGAGCAGCTTGTCGCGCAGCAGAAGCACGAGCTCGAGCGCGTGGCCGGCGTGACGGCCGACGAGGCGAAAGAGCTTTTGATCAAGCAGATCGAAGGCCAGGCGCGCCACGACTCGGCGAATCTGTTGAAGCGCCTCGACGCCGAAGCGCGCGAAACGGCGGTCGACCGCGCCAAGCAGTACATCACCGAAGCGATCCAGCGCTGCGGCGCGGAGCACGCGATCGAGACCACCGTCTCGGTCGTCGATCTGCCGAGCGACGATCTCAAAGGACGCATCATCGGCCGTGAGGGGCGCAACATCCGCGCGCTCGAGCTCGCGACCGGCATCGATCTGATCGTCGACGACACGCCTGGCGCGATCATCCTCTCCGGTTTCGACCCGTATCGCCGTGCGATCGCGAAGCAGGCGATCGAGCGGCTGATTGCCGACGGCCGCATCCATCCGGCGCGCATCGAGGAAGTCGTCGCGAAAGTGAAGGAAGAGACCGACGAGTCGATGCGGAAGGAAGGCGCCGCGGTCGCATTCGAGCTGGGCCTGCACGATCTGCATCCGGAGATCCACCGGCTCATGGGACGCCTCAAGTACCGCACGAGCTACGGCCAGAACGTGCTGTCGCACTCCGCGGAGGTCGCCCGGCTCGCCGGCATCATGGCGCGGGAAGTCGGGCTGGACGCACACGTCGCGGTCCGCGCGGCGTTCGTCCACGACATCGGCAAGGCGATCGATCGCGAAATGGAGGGCACGCACCTGCAGATCGGGATCGACTTCCTTCGCAAGCATGGCGAGAGCGAAGCGGTCGTGATGGCGATGGCCGCGCACCACATGGACATCGACTGGCCGTCGCTCGAGGCCATGATCGTGCAGGCGGCCGACGCAATCTCCGCCGCGCGTCCAGGCGCGCGCCGCGACATCCTGGAGTCCTACGTCAAGCGCCTCGAGAAGCTCGAGGGCATCGCCGATTCGTTCAAGGGCGTGTCGAAGTCGTTCGCGCTGCAGGCCGGACGCGAAATCCGCATCATGGTCGAGAGCGAGAAGATTTCCGACGAGGAAGCCGTGTGGCTGTCGAAGGACATCGCGCGCCGCATCGAGAACGAGCTCGAATACCCGGGCCAGATCAAGGTGACGGTGATTCGCGAAACGCGCGCCGTCGACTACGCGAAATGAGACCGCCGTTCGAAGAGCCTGGCCCCTGGCCCCCAGCCTCTGGTGTCGTGCACGACTGTTCGGAGCGCGAGCTCATCGCGCGTATCCGCGAGCAACTGCCGCCCGCGCCCGACTGGCTGCTCGTCGGCATCGGCGACGATGCGGCGGTCGTCGAGCCGGAGCGGCATCGTGTCGAGGTCTTGACCGTCGACGCACTCGTCGAAGGCATCCACTTCGATCGCGCGTTCGTGCCGCCTGACGCGATCGGCCACCGCGCGCTCGCCGTCAACCTCAGCGATCTCGCCGCCATGGGTGCCTCGCCGCGGCTCGCTCTGCTCTCCATGGCGTTACCCGCCGCGCTCCCGCTCGCCGACTTCGACGCCATCATCGCCGGATTCGCGGCGCTCGCGGCGCGCCATCAGTTACACGTCGTTGGCGGCAACCTGACGCGATCGCCCGGCCCACTGATGATCGACGTCACGGTGATGGGCACGGTGAAGCGGCGGCAGGCGCTGACGCGCCGCGGCGCGCGACCAGGCGACGATCTCTATGTCAGCGGCACGATCGGCGCCGCGGCGGCGGGGTTGAGGATGCTCCAGTCGTCAGTCGACAATATGCAGTCCTCCGTCGGACTGACGACTGATGACCGTCGACTGATGACTACCTTCCTTCGCCCGGAGCCGCGTCTGCGGCTGGGCATCCACCTCGGCCGGAACGGCGCCGCCTCGGCCTGCATGGATCTCAGCGACGGGCTGGCCGACGGCTTCCAGCAGATCGGGGACGCGAGCGGGGTGGGCATGACGATCGACGCCGATGCGCTGCCGATTGACGCGGGCGCGCGCGCCTTCTTCGTGGCGCGGGGCCAGGATCCTGTCGTCGAAGCGCTGCGCGGAGGCGACGACTACGAACTGCTGATCGCAGTCCGGCCGCGCACCGAGCGGCGTCTCACCGCGGCAATGCGGCGCGGCGATGTGATGCTGACGCGCGTCGGCCGCTGCACCGCCGGCCGCGGCATCACGCTGCGCAGCGCGGGCGCCGCGCCCATCGACGCCGGCGCGCTGCCGCACGGGTTCAGCCACTTCCGATGATTCATCTCACGAAAGCGCTGATCCGTCGCTGGCTGGACACGCTGCTGCACGTGGCCGACACGCCGGAGCGCACGGCGGCCGCCTTCGCGATGGGCGTGTTCTTCGGTTTTTCGCCGTTCCTCGGGTTCCACACGCTGCTGGCGATCATCGTCGCGTTCCTGTTCGACCTGAATCGTGTCGCCGCGCTCCTGGGCGTGTACGCCAACCTGCCGTGGATCATCGCGCCGTACTACGCGATCGTGACGATGATCGGGGCGAAGCTCATCGGGCACAAACTGCCGGACGGCTTCAAAGCGGAGATCGCAGGTCTGTTTGAACGCTCGGTGTTTCACGGCGAATTCTGGCATCAGCTGATTACCATTCTGAAACCGCTCTTCTGGCCGTACACCGTCGGATCGTTGATTGGCGCGGCCCTGATGGCCGCCATGGCGTATCCGCTGGCGCTCGCCTTCGTGACAAGTCGCCGACGCATCCATGAGATCCTGCATCAACATCAGCGATGATCATTTCCGGCCGCTTCTGGCGGAAGACGATCGTGACGGCGATTGCGGCGGTCGGCTTCGTGGCGCTGTACGAAGTCACAGCCCTCGACTCGAGGTACGTCGCGCGGCTGGCGACGCGGCACGAAACGTCCGCGCTCCCGAGTCCCGGCGCGCGGCTCGCCTTCAGCGCCACCGCGTACTGCAAGGGCATCGTGACGGCATCCGGCGTGCCGGTGCAGAGCGGTATCGCGGCCGCCGATCCCGAGCTGCTGCCGGTGGGGTCGGTCATTGAAGTCGATTCGCTGCCGCCGCACTACAACGGCATCTACACCGTCATGGACACCGGGCCGGCCGTGCAGGGCCGTCAGGTGGACATCTACATGTGGAACTGCAACGAGGCGCTGCAGTTCGGCCGCAAGCCGATTCACCTGACGGTGCTGCGCCTCGGCTGGAACCCGCGCGCGACGACACCGGGCTTCCTCGATCGCTTCTTCAAACGCCCGGAGCCGGAGCTGCTGCCCGCGCGCCCGCTGCCGCAGGCCATACAGCCTTCTGAATCTTAGAATTTGAGGATCTGAGGATCTGAGGATCTGACGAGGGCGTCACGCGTCGGCGCGGGGTGCGAAGGGCGCTCGTTCGGCTGCCAGATCCGCAGATAAATCCTCAGATCCTGAAATCCTTAAATCCTTAGATGTCGGCGGCTCTGTCTTGTACTGCAGCTCGAACAGCTTGAAATAGATCCCGCGCTCGGCGAGCAGCTCCTGGTGCGTGCCGGATTCGCGGAGCTGTCCTTTGTGCAGCACGAGAATCTTGTCCATGTCCTGGATGGTCGACAGGCGGTGCGCGATCGCGATCGTCGTCCGCTCGGCCATGAGGACGTGCAGCGCGTCCCGGATGATCAGCTCGGTTTCGGTGTCGATGCTCGACGTCGCCTCGTCGAGCACCAGCACGCGCGGGTCGAACGCCAGCGCGCGCGCGAACGACAGTAATTGCTTCTGCCCGACCGACAGGGTGGAGCCGCGCTCCGCGACGGCGCCCGTGTAGCCGCCGGGCAGCCGCAGGATGAACGGCTCGGCATGCACGGCGCGGGCGGCGCGGCGGACACGGTCATCGTCGATCGCCGGGTTGCCCAGCCGGATGTTATCCGCCACGGTGCCGGAGAACAGGTGGACGTCCTGCAGGACCAGGCTGAACAGGCCTCGGACATCGGCGAGGTCGAGGTCCCGGATGTCCACGCCGTCGATCGTGATCCGGCCGCGTCCCACGTCGTAGAACCGCAGCAGCAGGTTGATCAGCGTGGTCTTCCCGGATCCGGTGGCGCCGACGATGCCGACCCGCTCACCGGGGCGCACCTCGAACGAGATGTCTTTCAGCACCCAGTTCGGAGACGAACGCTCCACCCCGACGGAACTCTCCACCACAGTTCTTCTCCTCCTGTCCTCCGTGTCCCCCGTGGTGGAGAGCTGTTCGTCAGCGTTGTACGCGAACCAGACGTCCTCGAACCGGATGTGGCCCTGCGCGGGGGCTGGCCGCCCCGCCGGCCGGGCCGGCGACTCGATGGTGACCGGCTCGTCGAGCAGCTTGAAGATCCGCTCGGACGACGCCATCGCCGACTGCAGGACGTTGAACTTCTCCGACATGTCGCTGATCGGCCGGAAGAAGCGCTGCGCGTATTGCAGGAACGCGACGAGCGCGCCGAGCGTGAGCGTGCGCTGCAGCACGCTGCCGCCGCCGTACCAGATGATCAGCGACGAGGCGAGGGTGCTGACCACTTCAATCGCCGGGTAGAACACGGCGTAGTAGAAGATCGAGTCGATGTTCGCGTCGCGGTGCTCGCGATCGATCGTGTCGAACCGCGCGAAGTTCGTCCGTTCACGCCGAAACAACTGCACGGTCGACATCCCGGTGATGTTCTCCTGCAGGAACGCGTTGATCCGGGCGATCAGGCCGCGCACGGTGCGGTACGAGTCGCGGACGTGGCGCCGAAACCACTGCGTCACGAAGTAGATGAGCGGCAGGACCGAGAACGCCACCAGCGCCAGCCGCCAGTTCATCCACAGCATCACGCCCATGATTCCCGCCAGCGTGAACACGTCGCCGAAGATGGTCACGACGCCGGATGTGAACAGGTCGTTCAACACGTCGACGTCCGACGTCACCCGCGTCATCAGCCGGCCGACCGGGTTGCGGTCGTAGTAGCGCAGATCCAGACGCTGCAGGTGGCGATAGATCGCCATCCGGAGGTCGTACATAATCCGCTGCCCTGTCAGCTGCAGCGTCCAGGTCTGGATGAATTCGGCAACGAACGAGGCGACGAGCATGGTCAGGTACCACGCCGCGAGGCCACCGAGCCCGGCGGCCTGCCGCTGGGCGATGTAGCGGTCGATGGCGACCTTGATGAGATACGGCTGCACCAGCGATGCCACGGCGCCAATGATGATCGTGACGAGGGCGACGGCGACCTGGCGCCAGTACGGGCGCAGGTACTGCAGCAAGCGGCGCATGAGCCGCGCGTCGTAGGCCTTGCCAAGGATGTCGTCGTCAGGGGACACAGACAATAGGGTAATCGGGTAATTGGGTAATCGCGTAATCGGGTAATTGATTGGGCAATCGATTATCCAATTACCAGATTATCAGATTACCCGATGCAACCTTCTGACCCCTGTGGCCGTCCAACAGGAGTAACAGTGGGAGAGACCAAGTCGGACATTCTGCAGGGAACCCTCGACCTGATGGTGCTGCAGACCCTCGATGCCATGGGGCCGCTGCACGGTTACGGAATCGCTCGGCGCATCGAGCAGATCAGCGAAGACGTCCTGCAGCTCAATCAGGGCACGATCTACGCCTCGCTCCTCCGCCTCCAGCAGCGCCGCTGGATTTCGGCGAGCTGGGGGACCTCCGACCACAACCGGAAAGCCAAGTTCTACGCCATCACCCGGACCGGGCGGAAGCAGCTCGCCGCCCAGGCGCGGAACTGGGAGCGGATCTCGGCCGTCATGATGCGGATGCTCCGCCTCGCGCCACGCTGACGTCATGCCCACTTGGCTCGCGGTCCTGGTCTCCCGCGTCCGCGGCCTCTGGCTGAGCCGCCGGCTGGACGAAGAGCTCGACCGCGAGGTGGCGGCTCACCTGGACCTGCTGACCGACGAACACATCCGTCGCGGCCTCCCGCCAGACGAAGCCCGCCGTCAGGCGATTCTGCGATTCGGAGGCC
>Ga0315281_10010468_pt1 | contig 12785 bp, 13 predicted proteins | sample YL17G07_0_MG_FD_204540 | JGI IMG/M metagenome (GOLD analysis project Ga0315281, IMG submission 204540) | Sediment microbial communities from Yellowstone Lake, YNP, Wyoming, USA - YL17G07_0 | ecosystem: Environmental > Aquatic > Freshwater > Lake > Sediment | place: USA: Wyoming | collected... | reverse complement strand
CTTAACCCAACATCTCACGACACGAGCTGACGACAGCCATGCAGCACCTGTGCACGGGCTCCGAAGAGGGGCTCTGGTTTCTCAAAGCTTTCCCGTGTATGTCAAGCCTAGGTAAGGTTCTTCGCGTTGCGTCGAATTAAACCACATGCTCCACCGCTTGTGCGGGCCCCCGTCAATTCCTTTGAGTTTCAGCCTTGCGGCCGTACTCCCCAGGCGGGGCACTTCATGCGTTAGCGACGGCACTCAGGGGGTCGCTCCCCCAAGCACCTAGTGCCCATCGTTTACGGCGTGGACTACCAGGGTATCTAATCCTGTTTGCTCCCCACGCTGTCGCGCCTCAGTGTCAGCAACTGCCCAGCAGACCGCCTTCGCCACCGGTGTTCTTCCGGATCTCTACGCATTCCACCGCTACACCCGGAATTCCATCTGCCTCTACAGTGCTCAAGCAAGCCAGTATCGACGGCCGACTCGGCGTTGAGCGCCGAGCTTTCACCGTTGACTTGACCCGCCACCTACGCGCCCTTTACGCCCAGTGATTCCGGACAACGCTCGCACCCTCCGTATTACCGCGGCTGCTGGCACGGAGTTAGCCGGTGCTTCCTCACCCGGTACCGTCAAGCCCCTCGAAAGAGGCGTTTCGTCCCGGGCAACAGGGGTTTACAAGCCGAAACCCTTCATCCCCCACGCGGCGTCGCTGCGTCAGGCTTTCGCCCATTGCGCAAGATTCCCCACTGCTGCCTCCCGTAGGAGTCTGGGCCGTTTCTCAGTCCCAATGTGGCTGGCCATCCTCTCAGACCAGCTACCCGTCGTCGCCTTGGTGAGCCGTGACCTCGCCAACTAGCTGATAGGCCGCGAGCCCCTCGATCTGCCCCTGAGGTTTCCTCGCAGGGTCATGAGACCCCGCGAGCGTATGCGGTATTACCCGGCCGTTGGGCCGGCTATCCCCCTCAAATCGGTAGGTTGCTCACGTGTTACGCACCCGTTCGCCGGTTGTGCATTGCTGCACCCCCGTGACTTGCATGTGTTAAGCACGCCGCCAGCGTTCGTCCTGAGCCAGGATCAAACTCTCCAATGGTCTGTAAAAGTTCGAACAGCTCTTCCAAACGCCGTCTTCAGACATCGTCCAAAGACGACATCCGGAATCACTTAAAATTGTTCGGTAAAACTCTCCCCGATGACCGAACATCACCGGTTCATAGAGTTCACCCGCACATCACTACCCAATTCAATTGTCAAATAGCGTTCGTCGAATAAATTCGACAGCCTGCAATAATACCCGGGGACGACCGGTGAGTCAAGCGAAGAAGCCAAGGTTTCTTGCTCCAATTTCCCCGCTTCTTTCCACTCACCTCTGCACGTCCAAAGCGCGGGAATGCGCCGCGAACCAGCCGCCCTGACCGAATCAACTTCGAGGGCCAATCGAGGCGAGGGATCCTCCGACACGCACTCGCATTCCCGACACGCACGGCCGTGCTACTCGAGCCGGCCGTGACCTCCCCCTTAGCGTCACAAATACTCCCTTCCGTCACACGCCGCGAGACCGATCCCGACCCACCCGCAGGGCCTTCTGCCGCGCGACACCAACACCGATAACCGAACCATGGGCCGTGTAGGAATCGAACCTACAACCTAGCGATTAAGAGTCGCTTGCTCTGCCAATTGAGCTAACGGCCCGAACACACATCCACCGCTCTGACAAGCTGATGCGCCAGGAGGGAATCGAACCCCCGACCTACAGCTTAGAAGGCTGTTGCTCTATCCAACTGAGCTACTGGCGCTTCGATCAGCAACGAGACCCCTCGGTCCCCAGCAGTCGGGGCGCCCGGATTTGAACCGGGGACCTCCTGCTCCCAAAGCAGGCGCGATACCAGGCTACGCTACGCCCCGAGAGCCGAGCAATGTAGCCGACGCGAGAAATCGGGTCAACCGCGCCGCAACTCGTCGATCAAGGCGCGAAACGCGCGCCCGCGATGACTCACCGCGACTTTTTCGTCGCCGCTCACCTCGGCAAATGTCCGCGCCAGTTCGTCACTCTCGAAATACGGGTCGTACCCGAATCCGCCGCTCCCCCGAGGCGCACTCGTGATGTGCCCCGCCACCTCCCCACGACACACGATTTCCCGCGAGCCATCCACGAACGCCGCGGCGCACACGTACCGCGCCGCGCGATCAGACATACCGGCGAGCGACCGCAACAGCAGCGCGTTATTCTCGGCGTCGAGCGCATCGCCCGTCAGATCCTGACGTCCGCTCCAGCGCTTGCTGCGCACTCCCGGGACCCCGCCAAGCGCCCGCACTTCAAGGCCCGAATCGTCGGCGACAACGGGCAGCCCGCTGAGCGCGTTGAAGTAGCGTCCTTTAGCGAGCGCATTCTCATTAAAGGATTCATATTGCTCGAGGTCGTCTTCGGCGTCGGTTTCCAGCACGCCCTCAGTGCGAAGGTCAACGACGTCGATGCTGTAGCCGGCGAAGAGCGCACGGAGCTCGCGTAACTTGCCCTCGCTCCGTGTGGCAAGGAGCACCCGATCCGTCACGTCGCCAGCGCGCGCACCTGTGCCGCGTCGAGCTGCTTGATCCCCGCCACGGCCAAGTCGAGCAATCCGTCGAGCTCCGTCCGGGCAAACGTACCGTGTTCACCCGTCCCCTGAACTTCGACAAACTGGCCTTCGCTGCTCATGACGACGTTCATGTCCACCGCCGCCGCAACGTCTTCTTCGTAATCGAGATCGAGGCGACGGCCCCCGGCTGTCAACCCTACGCTCACCGCCGCAACCCGTCGGCGCACCGGCGTCATCGGCAACCGGCCGCTCTTCACCATCCAGTCGAACGCATCGATGACGGCGACCGCCGCCCCGGTGATCGCGGCCGTTCGCGTGCCACCGTCTGCCTGCAGGACGTCGCAATCGATTTTGAGCGTGTACTCGCCGAACCGGAAGTCATCGAGCATCGCGCGGACGCTGCGGCCGATCAGCCGCTGAATCTCCTGCGTCCGCCCCCCAATCTGCGATCGCTCCCGCGGCGTCCGCGTCCGCGTCGCGCGCGGAAGCATCGCGTATTCGGCGGTCATCCACCCCTCGCCCTTGCCCCGACGCCACCCGGGAACGCCGTCTTCAATCGATGCCGTGCACAACACGCGCGTCGTTCCGAATGCGATGAGACAGGAGCCTTCAGCATATGGGGCGACGTGTCGCTCGAGTGTCACCGGGCGCATCTCGTTGTCTGTGCGTGCGCGCCGTGGGGCAGGTGAATCAGGTGTCACGTAGTCGTTGGATGATCGAAGTGGTGGATTGTCCCGCGGTCAACGGAATAATGGCGACCGTTCCGCCCCAGGCGCGAACTTCAGGCGCCCCGACGACGGTGGCTTCGGAGTAGTCGCCACCCTTGACGAGTACATCCGGACGAATCGCCGTGATGGCCTCGAGCGGCGTGTCCTCGGAAAACACGACGACGATATCGACCATCGCCAATGCAGCGAGGACGTAGGCACGCTCCGCCTCGCTGCGCACCGGTCGCCCAGGCCCTTTGAGCCGCCGGACGGAATCGTCGCTGTTCAGTCCAACGACGAGGAGGTCTCCGGTCCGGCGCGCACCGAGGAGCACGTCGACATGCCCGGGATGGATCAGATCGAAGACGCCGTTGGTGAAGGCAACCTTGCCAGAAACTCCCTTTCGCCACGCCACGGCCTCGGGCAGTGTCATGACCTTCGACGCGGGATCCGTCGGCGGTGACATCAGTCTCCGGCTCGCAGGTACGCGGAGTTCACCACTGCGACTGTGCTCCCTCGATCACGTCATTCACAAGGCGCTCGATCGCCAACCGGCGCCCTTCGGCATCGGCGCGCTCCGCGTACTCCCCTTCAGCTTTCAAGCCCTTCCGCGCAAAGAGGACTTTCCCCTTTCCGACATCGAAGATTTCGACGTCGATCGTGATCTGCAGCCTGCGGCGCGCGGATGTTGCCTGCGTGCTGAAAGCCACCGGAATGTCCACCACGTATTCGACGATCACGCCGCGGACGATGGCGTCAGCGCGGTCTTCGGGGGCGTCCCGTACGCCGAGCCGGCGGCGCAACTCGGCGCGCATCTCTGTCAGCAGCTCTTGCTGCACACTTGGCGATGCCGTGTGATTCTCGAACGGCATGATCGCCATCGTGCGGATGTTCGGCGGCAGTCCCCCGCCGGTGAATCCATACGGGAAACGGCAGGCGCTCGCCGCCATCAGCGCCATCGCGCTAATGACTGATATGCCAGATCGACGAATCGAATGGAGTGACATCTTGGACACGAATGATATGTAGCCGGAGCGAACGTCTCGCGGCTTCCTGTCGGTACTCGAGGTAGTCGTTTCCACCGCGATCGACCCATTCCACGAGGCGCCCGCCCTCCACATGCTCAAGCCGGATCAGCGTGTCTCGGCGAAAGGTGACCCGCCATTGCACGGGACGGCCGAGGTCCGCGCGAAGCAACTCTCCGTCGCGGCGGATTGCCGTATCACGCGTCGCCGGCAGCGCCGTTCGACCGAGGGCGGCCCAGAGCAGCGTCGGCGGCGGGATGAGCCGACGGAACAGTTCGATACCGGGCGTGTCGAGTGAATCCCCGATGAGTACGGCGCCACCGGTGATGAAGCCACCTGCGAGAAAGAAATCGAGTCGAATACTGTCCGGCGAGGCAACGCGCGCGACCCCCTCGCCGCGGCCGGCCATGTCGGGATCTGAGAACTCCCAGTCGAAGTTGACCTGGTGGTGTCCAGGCGGAACGACAGCCCGCGGCAGCGTCGCCGGGGCTTGCTCGCCGGGGAGTGGGCTGAGGCGCGGGGCACAGGCGGCGGCGGCGAACGCGAGGAGCGCCACACCGCACAGTGCGCGCGCGTTCCCGGTCATAGGCGTCACGCAACCCTCGGATTCACGCTGACTCGAAGAGCCGGCGAATTTCCGCCGGGATTGCCTTCGGCCGACCCGATGGATCCACCGAAATCAGCGTGGTGCTGGCGGTGACCAACCGAACCGCGGTTTCGGCATTGGTGACGAGGTAGTCGAATACGATCGACCGCGATTGAATGCTGGTGAGCGTCGTCCGAACCCGGATCGACTGTTCATACCGCGCCGCACCAAGAAAACGCGCGGTGAGATCGGAGACGGCGAGAAGCGTGCCGCTCCGTTCGATATCCGCGTAGCTCATTCCCCGTTTGCGGATGAAATCGGTACGTCCCATCTCGCACCAGATTAGATAATTGGCGTGGTACACCACGCCCATCTGGTCTGTTTCAGCATAGCGAACTCGAAATTCGATTTCAGTGGGCGGCAGCGGCACGGTGATGGTCAGCAAGGAGTGTGGCCAAGATAACGGAGAGGTCCCTCCCTCCGCTCGGGACCCGCGTCTTTGTAAAGTTCCGTCGAGCGAGTAAACTCTCAGACCGTGCTTCCGACCCCAACTTACGTTTTTTCCGACGCCCATCTTGGTTTTGCTCCGGAATCGGTGCACTCCAACGTGTTGAGCTTTTTGAGGCACCTCCGGACGTCGGCCGCCTCGGTCATCATCAACGGCGATCTATTCGAATTCTGGTTCGAGTGGAAGACGGTCATCCCACGAACGGGCTTTCGCGTTTTGTCCGCGCTCGCCGACCTTCGTGAGGCTGGGATTCCTGTCGTCATGATTGCCGGCAACCACGACTGCTGGGGCGGCGACGTGTTGACCAAGGACGTCGGCGTCGACTACCGCATGGACGGCTGGGAGGGAGGTATCGGCAACTGGGCCACTCGCGTCGAGCACGGCGACGGTCTGCGGCCCGTGGAGGATCGAGGATACCGCGCCGTGAAATGGTTGATGCGCAATCCTCTGGCGATTCGCGCGTTTCGTCTGCTTCCACCTGATCTGGCGACCGCGGTAGCAGGGGGCAGCTCCAACGCGAGCCGTACGTATGCCTCGCGGGACCGAGGCCAAGGGCTTCGCGATGCGGCGGTGCGCGAATTATCCCGTCGCCGCGACACCAACCTTCTCGTGTACGGACACTCGCACGTGGCGTCTCTCGAGCAGATCGCCCCGACGCAGATCTACGCAAACCCGGGGTCGTGGCTCGACGCGCCGCACTTCCTGCGGATCACAGCAGAGCGCGTCGCGCTGCGGGCGTGGACGGGCTCAGCCGAGAGTGCAGATCTCCACGCTTTCGATCGTCCCGCCAAGGAATCGCTGACCAAGCCGTAGAAATTGCAGCGGATCGTCCGAAGCGATGAACCGGTGCGACACGGCATGTCCATCGAAAGCTGCAATTCCACGCTTTTCGAGGACCCGGGCGGTCTCCGACGCCGTTTCCGCGGCGCTATCGATCAGCTGCACCCCCGGCCCCATCACGGCGGCGATGAGCGGCTTGAGCAGCGGATAGTGGGTGCAGCCGAGGACCAGGGTGTCGATTTCGGCGGTCGCGAACGGTCGGAGGTATTCCTCGACGATAAGGCGGGACGCCGGATGCTCGGTCCAGCCTTCTTCAACAAGAGGCACGAGGAGGGGGGCCGCGCGCGCCGTGACTACCACGTCGCGATTCAAGGCGAGGATCGCGCGCTCATATGCGCCGGACGCGATCGTGCCAACAGTGCCGATCACGCCGATACGATTCGAGGTGGTCGCGGCGACGGCCGCCCGCGCCCCAGGCTCGACGACGCCGATCACCGGAATCAGCAATTGCTCTCTCAGCATCGTCAGCGCGTGCGCCGTCGCGGTGTTGCAGGCAACGACGATCGACTTGACGCCCTGGGTGACGAGGAATTGAGCAATTTCGTGGCTATATCGACGAACTGTGTCCGGACTCTTCGGACCGTAGGGAACGCGAGCGGTATCGCCGAAGTAGACGATGCTTTCGGTCGGAAGCTGGCGAATGATCTCTTTGGCTACGGTCAGACCGCCGATGCCCGAGTCGAACACGCCGATCGCGGAATCGCGTGTCGCTACCACGGAATCTGCCCGACGATCGTGAATCGATTGCGGTCGCCGCGGAGCGTGATGTGTGCTGGCACGTCCCACAGGCTCGCAGCAACCAGGGCGTCGCTGGCAGCGAAGAGATGGTTCGCGATGAGCAGCGCAACCCAGTCCTCGACGTGGCTTCGGCGCGACTGGACCTCGCCGTTTTCAAACCGCCGGCGTTCGAGCACGGGTACTTGAAGTCGATCCCCATTCGCGTCCACATACGACTGGACGAGGGTGTCGCCAAGTTGGCGGCGGGCCTGGCGCGCATCAGCGCCTGACTCACGGATCATGGCGATCGCCGCTGCTTCAACGCTGAGCAGTGCCACGGCGGAGCGGTGCCGGCCGAGAACGCTCTGGGCGGAACCCGGCACGAAGAGCGACAGGAGAAACGCGCGCTTCGGCGTGATCGGGGATCGCAGCGTGTCTGCCGAAATGGCTTGCGGCAGAGGTCGCATGGCGACATTGGACTGCGCACCCGCCGCGGAGATGAGACCGATCAGCGCGGCGGTGAGAATTCGTGCGATGGGCAGTTGGTAACGACCGTGCGTCACAGTGCGCCGCTGAATGCGAAAGTCGATCCGGAGTCGAATGGCGGGAGTGCATGGGAATCGAACCCACCCAACCCGGCGTTAGACAGGTCGCATGCGGTTTTGAAGACCGAGACGGCCACCAGGCCGCATCCACTCCCAATGCTACACGATTGTCACGCGGTCGGTCCCCGGTGGTCTGACTTCACCGATGTGCTCCGCCCCGTCAACCGACGAAAGATACTCGGCGAGTCGGCCGGCGGGCACGGCGACGAGCAGCCCGCCCGAGGTCTGCGGGTCCTGCAGCAGCGCACGATCGTCCGCAGTGGCGGCGCCCCACGAGATTCGCGCCGCAAGGTAGGTGGCATTTCTCTCCAAGCCCCCTGTCCGGAGGCCTGACGCCGCGAGTCTGCGGGCGTCGGGGAGGAGTGGCACGCGCGCTCGATCGATCTGCAACGTCACGTTGCTCGCCAAGGCGAGGTGGTACGCATGGCCGAGAAGACCAAATCCGGTGATGTCAGTCGCTGACCGAGCTCCGACGCGCACGGCCTCGCGCGCTGCATGGGCATTGAGGCGAATCATCGTGGCATATAGCGCCTCTGCCGACGCAACCGACAGTCGGTTCTCCTTCATGGCCGTCGCGAGAAGCCCGGTGCCGATCGGCTTCGTGAGTACGAGCTGATCGCCGGCCCTCGCCGCGGCGTTGGTGAGGAGCCGTTTCGGGTGCACACGCCCGGTCACGGAAAGGCCATACTTCACTTCGTCGTCGATAATTGTATGCCCGCCGACGATCAGCGCTCCCGCCTCGTGCACCTTGTCCTGGCCGCCGCGAAGGATTTCGCCGAGGACCTCGATGTCGATCTGGTCGATCGGCCAGCCGACGATGTTCATTGCGGTGAGCGGCTCACCCCCCATCGCGTAGACATCGGAGAGGGCATTCGCAGCGGCGATCTGGCCAAAGCGATACGGGTCATCGACGATCGGCGCAAAGAAGTCGACCGTTTGAACGAGCGCGAGGTCGTCGGACAGCACATAGACGCCGGCGTCATCGAGGGTCTCGCGACCGACGATGAGCCGGGGATCGGAGCGCGGGATCAATGCGCTCAGCGCACGCGTGAGGTCGCCCGGACCCAACTTGGCGGCTCAACCAGCGCAACGGGCGAACGCCGTGAGACGGAACAGCTCGTCTCGCGTGTGCGCGCCCGCAGTCTCGTCCGTCACTTCGCGTCCACGATGGCGATCGCTTCGATCTCGACGAGCACGCCGCGCGGCAATCCGGCAACCGAGACCGTCGATCGCGCCGGCCTCGACTCGCCAATCATCCGCGCGTAGACCTCATTCACCGCCGGGAAATCGCGCATGTCCTGCAGGAACACCGTCGTCTTCACGACGTTATTCCACGACGTTCCCGCGCTTTCGAAGATCGCAGAGAGATTCTGGATCACGCGTACCGTCTGCTCGGCCACGCCTCCGCTGACGACTTGCGCCGTGGCGGGATCAAGGGCGATTTGGCCGGCGGTGAATAACATGCCGTTGGCGATGACCCCTTGTGAATAGGGGCCGATCGCCGCCGGTGCCTTATCCGTATGCACGACTTTCTTGCTCACGAGCGGTCCTCACGTCGAAGGAAACAACGGCGAAACTGCCTCAATAACAGAAGCCCAGCCTGCCTGACGGTCGGGCAGAACAGCGACACCGAGTCAGCGGACGATGCCGGCTCGCAGACTACGTCCGACCTTGAGGAACTTACCAGCTAAAGAAGCGTCGGGCGTTACCGATAGTCTGGTCACCAAGGGCGGCAGCATCGACACCCCGCGCCGCGGCAAGCCGAGCGACCGTGAACGACACCCAGGCGGGCTCGTTCCGTTTTCCGCGGTGCGGTACTGGCGCCAGAAATGGCGCGTCTGATTCGACGAGCAGTCTATCGTCTGGAATCAGACGAATCAGGGCGTCATCGGTCCACTTCTTGAAAGTGACGATCCCACTAAAGGAGATGAACCAGCCCGCAGCGAGTGCCGTCTCGGCCAGCCAAGCCGTGCCGGTGAAGCAGTGAAGCACACCAATGATACCGGCGTTGCCAGCCTCTTGGATCATCGCGGCGGTGTCAGACTCGGCGTCGCGGGTGTGGACGACAACCGGTTTACCTGAGTCGCCGGCCAGCGCGAGCTGGGCCGCGAAGGCGCGGCGCTGAAGCTGGCGCGGCGAGTGATCATAGTGGTAGTCAAGCCCGCATTCGCCAACAGCGACAGCCCCGGTGGCGAGCAGATCGGCAATGGCGTCACGATCGCGCAACAGGTCGAAGTCGGCCGCGTCATGCGGATGAATGCCGGCAGTATGGCGGATAAAGTCCGGAGCGGCAGCGGCAATATCACGAGCCCGCCTGGCCGCCGCGATCGACTCGCCGATGCACACCACTCCGGTGGCTCCCGTCTGCCGCGCCCGCGCGATGACGGATTCTCGGTCATCGTCGAAGGCCGCGTCGGCGAGATGTGCGTGGCTGTCGAAAAAGGCGGTCATGATGCGAAAACCGCCGCGAGTTCGCGGCGGTTCAATAACGAGGTCAGGTCGTGCCCGCTCCAGCGCGACCAGGGCGTGCCACAGAGCGGTCGGCCCTGCCCTGCGACGACGTCGGGCGAACATCGGTACTCACCCCTCGTGGCCACTTCAACTCAATCCAGATGAGGAGCGCGCCGGCGACGTAGATCGAGCTGAACGTGCCGGTAAAGATTCCGAACGCCATGACCCACGAGAACGGACGAATGATCTCGCCGGCAAAGAGCAGCAGAGCCAGCGTCGCCGACAGCGTTGTCGCGTGCGTCAGGATCGATCGCGGCAGTGTTTCATTGATCGAACGATTGAGCACGTCGCGAAGCGGTTCCTTGCGCTGCTTTTTCAGATTCTCCCGGACGCGATCGAAGATGATAATCGTGTCGTTCAACGAGTACCCGATGACGGTGAGCAGTGCGGCGACCACGGTGAGCGACACCTCGATCCGCATGATCGCGATGAAGGCCAGCGTCGTGAGGAGATCGTGCGCTGTAGCGACCACCGCCGCGAGGCCGAAGCGCCACTCGAAGCGCATCGCGAGATAGATCAACGTCACAAGGAAGGAAATCAGGATCGCCATCGTCGCGTTCTGCTTCAGCTCGGCGCCGACCCGCGGGCCCACGAACTCGGCGCGATCGACTCTCACCTGCGTCGAGTCGCCGAACTTCTGACGGAGTGACGCCTCGATGCGAGCGGCCGTGCTATCAGCGCTGCTGACCGTCGCCGTTTCGCCAGCCGTCGCCGCGCGGATGCTGTACGTCACCGGGTCGCCGAACTGCGCAACTTCGGCATCGCGATAACCTGCCGAACTCACGGCGTCGCGGACCGCAGAAGGGTCCGGAGCTTTCTTGAAGGTCAGCTGCATAAACGTGCCGCCAGTAAACTCGATGTTCCAGTTCACCGCCGATCCTGTCCGCGCACGATGCACCGCGAGTAAACTGAGCCCGGCAACGATGAACACGACCGTAGCAATGGCCGCGTGCTTCCAGTACTTGATGAAATCGTAGTTCGTGCCGTGAAGAAGGCGCAGCATTTATATGCTCAACGTCTGGGCGCCGTGCGAACGGTTTAGCCACAGGAGGTAGAAGGTCCGCACGACGAAGATCGACGTGATCAGAGAGGCAACGATGCCGCAGATGAGGGTCACCGCGAAGCCTTTCACGGGCCCAGTTCCGAACTGATAGAGTACCGACGCGGTCAGAATCGTCGATACGTTGGAGTCGATGATGGCGGGCATCGCATGGCGAAAGCCTTCATCGATCGCCGTGCGGATGGTCTTGCCGCGGTCAAGTTCTTCGCGGACGCGTTCGAAGATCAGGACGTTCGAGTCAACCGCGATACCGATCGACAGAACGAAGCCTGCAAGGCCCGGAAGAGTAAGGACCGCGCCGAAGAAAGCGAGGATGGCGAGTGTGTACAGCATATACAGCGTCAAGCCGCCGACCGCGAGCAGCCCGGAAAACCGATAGTACACGACGAGGATGAGAATCACGATCACGATCGCGATCGTGCCGGCGTTCATCGCTTTGCTAATCGAATCCGCACCGAGGCTCGGCCCGATCGTGCGCTGCTCGGCGATGCGGAGCGGCACTGGAAGGGCGCCGGCCTGCAACACAAGCGCCAGATCCTGCGCCGCCGTCAGGTCCTTTCCACCCATCGTGATCTGGCCGCGCGTACCGATCGCGCCCTGGATCACGGGTGGCGAGCCCATGACGAGTCCATCGAGGACGATCGCCATGTAGTCGGTGATGTGCTTTCCCGTCTCGCGGCGGAAGACGCGGCCGCCTTCATTGTTCAGCTCGAACTCGACGATCGTGCCATCGGTCGGAGACGTGTTTGGCCGAGCCTTGGTCAGATCGCTGCCGGTGATGATCGGCTTGGCGTCGGTGACGTAGAGGGCGCGAAAGTATTGGCCTCCGATCGGCTCGGAGTCACGTCCGAACACGACACGCTTTCCAGGCGGCAGCGCTTGCTTGACCGCCGAGTCCGCGAGATACGCCTTCACGACGTCGAACTTGTTCAGCTCGATGTAGTATTCGCCCGGAATTCGGCCGGCGCGAAGAAGCGTTGACAGCGCGCCGCCCGGCTGCAACTTGAGGGCATCGGCGTTCGAACTGTCCTTTTTCGAGCCACGGGCGACCGTCGCCGTGTCGCGCTTCGGGGTGCTGTCGGCCTTTTTCAGCAGACCTTCGAGCCCGGTGAGGGATTTGGCCGCGGACGTGTCGCCATTCGCAGCTGCCGTCGTCGCACTCAGCCCGCGTTGCTTGATGACCTGATCCAGGCGCGGCAATGATTTCTCGAGCGCACCGGTCTTGTCGGTGATCAGGAACTCGAGGAACGCCTGCTCTTCGACCATCTGCCTGGCCCGCGTCGGGTCTTCGATCCCGGGGATCTGCACGACAATGCGGTCGTCCCCAACAGTCTGGACCACGGCCTCCGACACGCCGATCCCGTCGATGCGCGTCCGCACCGTCTTCACGGCGCGCGCGATTGCATCCTTCTTGTCCGTGACCGCGATGCGCTGCTTCGAGTCGTCGATCTCCAGCGCAAAGTACGTGCCGCCCTGTAGATCAAGGCCTTTCTGCAGCGGAACGCGGCGCGAGGTCACCGGATGGAAATGCCCATCCTTCCCACGGACCTGTGTCGTCTGGTTGCGGGGAAATAGGGCGACGAGGGACGCGATGCACAGAGCCGCGATCAGCAGAACGCGGTACTTCAGGTTCGACATGCGACTGACGGAAGGAGGTGGGGTCTTGGA
>Ga0315281_10010467_pt1 | contig 12786 bp, 10 predicted proteins | sample YL17G07_0_MG_FD_204540 | JGI IMG/M metagenome (GOLD analysis project Ga0315281, IMG submission 204540) | Sediment microbial communities from Yellowstone Lake, YNP, Wyoming, USA - YL17G07_0 | ecosystem: Environmental > Aquatic > Freshwater > Lake > Sediment | place: USA: Wyoming | collected... | reverse complement strand
TTTCCCATACGGCCATCCTCTCCCGATCTCTGGGCATCCCGGCCGTGGTAGGGCTTGAGGTGGCGACTTCCCTCATCAATGGGGGAGACCTCTTGATCATCGATGGAGAGACAGGAGAGGTGGTCATTAATCCCACGGAGGAGGTCTCTCGGTCCTTTCTCGAACGCAAACGCCGGACCAAATCGATCGAGCGTGAGATTCTTAAGTATGCCTATCTGCCGGCAGAGACCCGCGATGGAGTTCGGGTCCGTCTCCAGGCCAATATTGAAATGGTGGAGGAGACCTCCTCTGCCAAGATGCATGGCGCAGAAGGGATCGGGCTTTACCGCACAGAGATCCTTTATCTCAATCGGAAAGATCTCCCCGCGGAAGAGGAGCATTTCCAAACCTACCGACGTTTGGTGGAAAATATTTACCCTGCGACCGCTACCATTCGCACCTTAGACATCGGTGGTGATAAGTTTCTTCCCGATTATTCAAAGAACAATGAGTTAAACCCGGCCTTGGGATTGAGGGCGATCCGGTTCAGCCTCAAGGAGACCGATATTTTCAAAACCCAGTTGAGAGGGATTTTGCGAGCGAGTGCCCATGGAAAACTGAGAATCCTTTTTCCGATGATTTCGGGAATTGAGGAGATAAGGCAGGCAAAGGCCATCTTGGAAGAGGTGAAGAAAAGTTTGGCCAAGGCGAGGATCCCTTTTGATGAAGAGATTAAGGTTGGAGCGATGATCGAGATCCCCTCTGCCTCGGACATCGCTGACATTTTAGCGAGAGAGGTGGATTTCTTCAGCATTGGGACGAACGATCTCATCCAGTATGCCCTCGCCGTGGACCGGATCAATGAGCATGTCTCCTATCTCTATGAACCCCTTCATCCAGCCGTTTTGAGAATCATTCGATGGGTGGTCCAATCTGCGCATCAAGCCGGGATTCCAGTTGCCATTTGCGGGGAGATGGCGGCCGAACCCACTTACGCCCTGGTTCTATTAGGTTTGGGCTTGGATGAATTTAGCATGAACCCGGTTGCCATTCCCAAGGTGAAGAAGGTGCTCCGGATGTCGAGATTTGAGGAAACCCGGTTATTAGTCGAACAATTGTTTCAATTCCCAACGATATCGGAGATTGAATGTTTTGTACGAAACTGGATGGCAGAACGATTTCCAGGAGATTTTATTAAATGCTATCCAGAGGAGATCAAATCATAAAACGGTAAGAAAAGGAGGAAATATTCCATGGCCATGACAGATTTTTTATTCACCTCAGAATCGGTCACCGAAGGTCATCCTGATAAGGTGGCCGATCAGATTTCGGATGCCATCCTGGATGCGATCATTGCTCAGGATACTCGGGCTCGAGTGGCCTGTGAAACGATGGTGACGACAGGAATGGCGATTATTGCGGGAGAGATTACCACTTCCTGCTATGTCCATATGCCGTCCATTGTCCGTGAGACGATCAAAGAGATTGGATACAATGACTCGGCAATGGGATTTGATTGGGAGACCTGTGCGGTGATCACCTCCATCGATGACCAGTCGTCCGACATCAAACAAGGGGTGGATGAGGCAGAAGATCATGAAATGGGAGCAGGGGATCAGGGGCTGATGTTCGGCTATGCCTGCAATGAGACGCCGGAGTTGATGCCCATGCCCATCATCTTTGCCCATCGACTGACCCGACGATTGGCTGAGGTGCGGAAGAAGAAGATCCTCGATTTTCTAAGACCTGATGGAAAATCTCAAGCGACGATTCAGTATATCAATGGGAAGCCAACCCGTGTGGATTCGGTCGTGATTGCGGCTCAGCATTCAGAAAGCGTCCCCTATGAGAGGCTCAAGGAAGGGATCATCGAAGAGGTCATCTTCAAGGTGATTCCTGAGAAACTCCGGGACAGGAACACCAAATACTATGTCAATACAACCGGGCGCTTTGTGATTGGAGGGCCGAAAGCCGATTGTGGCCTCACAGGAAGAAAAATCATTGTGGATACTTACGGGGGGGTAGGAAGCCATGGAGGAGGCTGTTTTTCAGGGAAAGACCCGTCGAAGATGGACCGGACGGCTTCTTATATGGCCAGGCATATTGCCAAGAATGTGGTTGCAGCTGGCTTAGCAGAAAAATGCGAAGTTCAAATTGCCTACACTATTGGAAGAGCACAGCCTGTCTCTCTCATGATCGATACCTCAAGAACCTCAAAGATATCTCCTGACAAGATTGCAAAGATCATTCGTGAACATTTTGACATGAGGCCGAAGGCCATTATCAAATATCTCGATCTTCTTAAGCCGATCTATAAAAAGGCGGCCTGCTATGGCCATTTCGGTCGGAATGAACCGGGATTTCCTTGGGAGAGTACCCATCGGGCAGAGGAATTGAGGAAGGCCGCCGGCCTTTAAATTTCGGATTGCGGAATGCAGAATGCGGAATTATTTTGAGATAAACTCGACTCCGTAATCCGAAATCTGCATTCCGAATTTGGGGGAAATATGAAATACGATATTAAGGATATTTCGTTAGCCAAAAAGGGGCGACTCCGGATGGAGTGGGCGGAGATGGCCATGCCTGTTTCTAAATTGATCCGGAGCCGCTTTGAAAAAGAGAAACCTCTGAAGGGGATGCGTCTTTCAGCCTGTCTTCATGTGACCACGGAGACGGCTGTGCTGATGAGGACCCTTTTGGCGGGCGGAGCAAAGTTGGCTCTTTGCGCCTCCAATCCCTTGAGCACCCAGGATGACGTAGCAGCTTACCTAGTCAGGGAGCTGAATATTCCTGTCTTTGCCATCAAAGGGGAGGATAGTAAAACCTATTATACTCACATCCAGAAGGCCCTGGCTCTCTTTCCCAATCTCACCATGGATGATGGGGCGGATTTGGTCTCCTCCCTTCATTTCATTGCTCTGAAAAAATGGAAGGAACTTTCTCCTTCAGTTCGAAAATGGGCAGAGGGTCTCTCTCCATCAAAAAGGGAGAAAATGATCAAGGGGGTGATCGGTGGGACCGAGGAGACGACGACCGGTGTGATCCGACTCCGTTCCATGGAGAGATCAGGGGTATTGAATTTCCCGATCATCGCTGTCAACGATGCTGAGACCAAACACTTTTTTGATAATCGATATGGCACAGGGCAGTCCACCATCGATGGGATCATCCGGGCCACCAATCGTTTGATGGCCGGGGCAACCTTTGTCGTCTCAGGATATGGATGGTGCGGGAAGGGACTGGCGATGAGGGCAAAAGGAATGGGGGCTAACGTGATCGTCACCGAAGTGAATCCCCTGAGAGCCCTGGAAGCCGTCATGGATGGATATCGGGTCATGCCGATTGCAGAGGCGGCCGAAGTCGGTGATATCTTTTGCACGGTCTCTGGAAATGTCAACGTGATCCGGAAGGAGCATTTCTTGAAGATGAAAGGCGGAGCGATTATCGCCAATGCAGGCCATTTTAATGTGGAACTCGATTTGGGAGGACTCCGTGAAGTGACCGTCTCCCAACGGAAAATCCGTGATTTTGTGGAGGAGTTACAACTCAAACAGGGACGGAGAGTCTATTTGTTGGGAGAGGGAAGATTGATCAATCTCGCCTCTGCAGAGGGCCATCCCTCCAGTGTCATGGATATGAGTTTTGCCAACCAGGCGCTCGCCACTGAATATTTAGTGAAGCATCATAGAACCCTGGAGAAAAAAGTCTATCCCGTTCCTCTTGAGATTGATCAAGAGATCGCTCGGATCAAACTTCTTTCGATGGGTATCCAGATTGATCAACTGACCAAAGAGCAGACCCACTACTTGGCTTCCTGGGAACAGGGCACATAGGTCTCCTTCAGAGCCCCTCCCATAAAATTCAATGGAGCGAAGAAAGACACGTCAGATTTCTATTGGTCCTGTCAAGATTGGAGGGGATGCACCGATCTCTGTCCAATCGATGACAAAAACCGATACCAGGGATATCCAGAAGACTGTCCATCAAATCCGGCTTCTCGAAAAGGCAGGCTGCGAAATCGTTCGAGTGGCTGTTGTGGATGAAAAAGCAGCCTGTGCGATCAACGAGATAAAGAAAAAGATTCAAATTCCCCTTATTGCAGATATCCACTTCCACCCACGCCTGGCTCTGATGGCCATGAAGTCAGGAGCGGATGGCCTCCGTATTAATCCTGGAAACATTGGAGGAAGAGATCGTCTGAAGCCTATTGTCACAGAGGCGAGAAGTCGTTCCATTCCTATCCGTATTGGAGTGAATTCCGGCTCTTTGGAGAAAGATCTCTTAAAGCGATTTGGAGGAGCCACTCCTGAGGCGATGGTTTCAAGCGCCCTGCGGACGATCGAATGGATGGAGGATCTCGGTTTTTATCTGATCAAAATTTCTTTGAAGGCTTCGGATGTTTTGAGGACAGTTGAGGCCTATCGCCTGTTTTCAAAAAAATTGGATTATCCACTCCATCTGGGAATAACAGAAGCCGGAAAAGGTTCTGGGGCCATTGTCAAATCTGCCCTGGGCATTGGACTTCTCCTTAGCGAATGGATCGGAGATACGCTCAGGGTTTCATTAACCGGGGACCCGGTTGAAGAGGTTCGCGTTGGCTATGAAATATTGAGGGCCTTGAATATTCGCAAGCGGGGTGTTGAGATTGTTTCCTGTCCCATCTGTGGTCGTTGTGAGGTCGATCTGACGCGCCTTGTAGGAAAGGTCGAAAGAGGTGTTGAGAAAATCTCCGCTCCTCTCACAGTGGCCATGATGGGATGTGTCGTGAATGGACCAGGCGAAGCGAAAGAAGCAGATATCGGGATTGCCGGAGGCAAGGGGGTAGGAGTCCTTTTTAAAAAGGGAAAAGTGGTCAGAAAGCTGAAGGAGAAGGATTTTGTTCCGGTATTGCTGAGCGAAATCCAAAAGATGGCCCAAGGAACTTAGCGATGTTAGGTTTGAGGTTGGGGGATCGTCCCGCCTGCGGGACTTGAGGCAAAATATTTTCGCCTCCTACCTTTTTCCTTCAGCTTCTAACAGTCATAGGAGGGTCGGAGCTTTTTCCAAACATAATAGATTCGATGAAGCACTGTGAAGTGAGTGAGGATAGCCAGAATCCAGAGAACAGGCTCCATCCATTGGAATAGAGTCCCGATCGAGAGAAGGATAATGCGTTCCGCCCTTTCCATGAGCCCGATGGTGCATGGAACCTGTAACGATTCTGCTTTCGCTCTAATATATGGGATCAGGACAGTGCCCATACTGACCAAAGAAGTAAGGATCACGAGGCTAGGATCTTCTCTTTTTAGGTAGTGAATCAGGATGGCAAGAAGGAGAAGGAGATCCGAATATCGATCTAACACTGAATCTAAGAAGCCCCCGAAGGGTGTCACCTTTCCCAGTTTTCTGGCTACTACGCCATCAAAGAGGTCGAAAAGCCCTGAAAGGATGATTGCCAATCCTGCAAGGAACCAAAATCCAATGAGTATAAGAAGAGAGGCGGCAAGGGTTGCAAAAAAACCCATTAAGGTGAAGAAATTGGGATTGCCATGTTCTCCCGAAATTTTTTTAAGAACATAGTAGAGGTAAGGGTCGAGTCGGTGTCCGATTTTATCGCCGATCATCTTTTACCAGTGTAGAACACCCGTTGAAGAATTTTGACAGAGAACATAACATTTCCAGTGAAAAAGTCAATTGTTCCCCTGTTCTTCTTGGGGTTGCTGAAAGTAGGTTCGGAGCGAAATCATAATGGAATACCGGGACGGTGGAATAATGGGTGACATCATAAGAAAAATGAATGCTTGTTCTTAGAAAATTAACCCAACATTCCATTATTCCAATATTCCATCATTCCAATATTTCAGGAGGGACTTATGTCATCTCACATGATTTCTACAACAGAGTTTAAAACCTTGACCTTGAAGGGAAGGGGGAAGGTGAGGGACATTTATGATCTTGGCAGTCGGCTTCTCATCGTGGCAACCGATCGGATATCCGCCTTCGATGTGGTCATGCCTAATCCGATTCCAGATAAAGGAAGGATACTGACCCAACTTTCCAAACTCTGGTTCGATTTGACCAAAGAGCTTGTTCCCAATCATGTCCTCTCCACAGAGGTGGAGGATTATCCTAAAGATTGCCAGCCTTATCAGGAAATGCTGAGGGGTCGCTCCATGCTGGTGATGAAGACAGAAGTCCTTCCCATCGAATGTGTCGTCAGAGGTTACTTGTCAGGTTCAGGCTGGGAGGAATATAAGAAAACGGGTGAGGTCTGTGGAATTCGATTACCCAAAGGGCTGCTGGAGTCCTCAAAGTTAGAGGAACCCATATTCACTCCTGCTACGAAAGCAGAGATGGGTCTCCATGATGAAAACATCCCCTTCGATAGGGCCGAGAAAATTATAGGAAAGGATCTTGCCCAGAAAGTGAAATCCCTTTCGCTGGCAATCTATAAGAAGGCAAGAGATTTTGCTGAACAAAGAGGAATTCTGATCGCCGATACCAAAATGGAGTTTGGGATAATAGACGGAAAGGTTATTTTGATCGATGAGCTTCTCACACCGGATTCCTCTCGTTTCTGGCCAAAAGACGAGTATCAACCCGGCGGGCCCCAGAAGAGTTTCGATAAACAGTTCTTAAGGGATTACCTTCTTTCCATCCGTTGGGATAAGAGTCCGCCTGCACCTCAATTACCAGATCAAATTGTTCAAAAGACAAGAGAAAAATATCTTGAGGCTTATGAGAGACTGGTCGGAAAACCCCTGCAAAAATACTAAAGTTCAAAGTTCAGGTTAAGGTTTAGGCTAAGGTTTAGAATTTAATCTTTTTAACCCATTCGGCGGCGCTAAGCTCCGCCCTTCAGGGCGGTGAGGAGAGCGCCGCTCAGGGTTAACCCTGAGCAAGCCCCGGCATTTATGCCGGGGAGTCGAAGGGTTAACTGTAACCTCAACATCAGCCTTAACCTTTATAAAAATACCTGTTGAATACCGCCCAGCTCTCCTGCGGGGTAGTTTACTATAAAATTTTAACTTTGACATTTGAAATTTGCAGATCCAAATATGCATCTGAAAAGGACACAGTTCTGATGTCTCTATCTCATGAAATTCTTCGAGATAAATTTAAAGGGGCAATCCTCGGGTGTTTTCTGGGAGATGCCTTTGGGGCAGGCTTTGAAGGGATGCATCCAGATAAGGCTGGGTTTCAAATGGGCATTCTTTCAAAAAAGTTTCCCAGACAATACACCGATGACACAGACATGACACTTGCGCTGGCTGAATCCATCATTCAATCCGGTAAAGTGGATCCAGAAGATATTTCGAGACATTTCAGTCTTTATTGTGATCTCACACGGGGTTATGCCATCGGAACGATCAAGGCTGTTTTGGCACTCAGGGCTGGATTGAATTGGCATCAGGTGGCCCGGATTGTTTTTGAAGAGGGCTCATTCGGAAATGGAGCTGCAATGAGGGTCTCTCCTGTTGGACTCTTCTATCATCACGAACTGGATATCCTTCAAGAAGCAGCCATTAAACAGGCAAATATCACCCATGTCCATCCCTTAGGTCAATGGGGTGCTGTGATGCAGGCTTGCTCTGTAGGATTAGCAGTGGCTCAGAACCCCAAGGAGCCTTTTAGAAAAGAGGAGGGTATCGTCCACCTGAGAGAAATTCTTTGGCGGGGACCCATCGAATACGTGAGAGCCTTAAATAAGATTGAGGAGATGTTGGCTCAGGGGAAAAAACTCCAAGCCTGGGAGGTCGTTCAGTCCCTTGGAAACGGAATCGAAGCTCATTTCTCTGTTCCCAGCGCCTGCTACCTCGCTTTCACTTATAGTCCAGATTTCTGTGATGCCATTCAGGCAGCCATTTCTCTCGGAGGCGATACCGATACGATTGCAGGGATGGTCGGAGCAATTGTCGGCGCCCATGTGGGAGAAAAGGAGCTTCCAGTAGAATGGATAGAACAGTTGGAAGATGGACCCCGAGGACGCTTTTTTGCCAGAAGTCTGGCAGACAGGCTATTCGAAACCTGGTGGAAAATTCATAAAACCTCTTCAGGATAACCTAAACCAATTCCCTTCCAAACAACCTTTTCTTTGTATTATTATAAATGTATTAAATCTCATTACGTCCAAGATTATCCCGCCCTCTTCGCTACCCTGTCACTTAACGAAATTTCTTGAGGGTGGACCTCCTACCGGAGCATCTTCGCCACCGCGCGCCAATCGGTCTGTTCCACGACGGCGAGGGGTACGACCGTCTGAGGGTTCTTTCCGTCGCTTTTCGCCCGGGAGGCGAACGGTTCGACGGGAACCGTGACGAGCTGCATCGCGGTCGGAGGAAGGGAGTTATCGAAAAAAGTACGGCTGACGACGACGAGTGGGTGCGCCCAGGGTGTGTTCGGGGAAACGATGTCGCCCTGGGCGCCGCGAGGTATCGGTTCCCGCTTCACCCAGGCGGGGAGGGCGCGCTCGGCCGCCGAGAGCGCGGCAAGACGCTCCTCATATGCCCGAAGCAGCCCAGCGGTACCGGCCTCCCGGCTCCCGGGCTTCGGCATCGCGGCGTCCCGGAGGTCCTGCTCGCGGCGCCGGTCGCGCGTTTCCGCGTTCCGGCGCTCAAGCGCCTGGTTCTCCGGCCTCTTCTGCGAGGCGGCGGCGGCCTCTATCTCCTGTTTCCGCTGTGCGACCCCCTCTGGGCTGATGAACTGCTCGTACCTCCGGCGCGCTGAGTCCAAGCTCCCCTCATCCGCCTTCACCTGCCCTCGCAACTGGCCGATCACCCAGCGCAGGGCCCGCTCCTGCGGCAAGGGCTCGAACAAAGAGGCCTTGCCGTCTCGCGTGATGAACATCCGATCCCCCACGACCGGGAAGTCGGCGATCTTGCGCTTGGTTTCGGGAAGTTCGTAGAAGCGCCCCCGCTCGTCCTCCCACCATCTCCAGTGGTCGAGATCGCGGAGGGTGTTCACTCCGATCCAGAGCCCCTCTGGACGGTTATACTCCCACTTCGGTTTGATGCGGGGAGGACCGTCCGGCGTGCGCTCGACGGCTTTCGGCCACCAGGCCTCGAACGCGAGAAATCCAATCCAAGGGCTTCCGCTCCGCGCCGCCTCGACCTTGCCGAACAGATGCGGGTAATAGCCGCGGATGTCCGCGAAGACGCCGTCAGCGCGGATCAGATCCGCGATCGCACGAAGCTGCTGATCCCAGACCTTGTGGGAGGGGCTGGCGGCGGCCGTTTCGTTCCGCCAAGGGATCCAGGCTCCGGCCTCGCTTCCGGCGTCCGCGGAAAAACACCTCGATGCGGCCAGCGTCGCGACGACCAGAACCCATGCAACTGTATATCCAAGACGGATCCCTTTCACGTGCCTCCTCCTTTCAGTGATAGTGATAAAGTGAAGTGAGTCGGGGAGACCGGTTTCTCCCGATACTATAGGTCGATGTTTGTTTTCTCTGTTTACCGCCTGGTTTCCCGGCGGTGCCACACTATTTCAACTTAGAGTAAGTCAACTATATGAAAAACGGAAGTAACGCAAGGATTTATAAATTCCCAGAATGGATTGGGCATCAATGAGTTTGATGAGAAGACGGTGTTTATAGATTCGGGTCAGCTCTCGGATCCAGTCGGATAGTTTTAAATACCCCTCCTTTAAGTCTGAAGGATACTCTTCCATCTCTCTCTGATGGAACTTTTGGTCAAGCCCCGCTTCACCGAAGAGGACTTCACAGTGGGATCAGTGATCAAAATAGGTAATCACATTGGTAACAATTTCCAACTGTATTGGTCTCATCCTTTTTCTCCTATTTTCCTATGAAAAGCATAACAAAGGAATGATCGGAATTCAATGGTTGTAAATCGCGGGGAATGTATAACTTTATCTTATCGATTACTACTTGAAAGGTTTTATTGTGCCGCGAGATTCAAAAATCACTCTTCCAAGAAAGAAGCATTGAGAAGGGGGGTACTTCTTTCCCGCTCCAAGGCTTCACTCTAAGGTAACAATTAAAGGTAACGAATATTGATAAAAATGTACAAATTTCGTAACTTTTTTTTCAAAACCAGCCACAAAATTATAGGGAAAAAATAATGCGATTGCATTAAAGACTATTTACAGGGGCCTATGCGTTTTCCCTTCATCCTGCTCTTGATCGTCATGGTGTTTCCGTTAGTCTTCACGGTCGTTTCGGTAAAGCCGTCCATAGTAGTGCCTGCATAGGTGACCTTACCTGTACTCGTCCCCTTTTTGCAGACCACAGTCCAGGTAATGGTGTTCCCCTGGGTCTTTACATCTTTGATCGTGCATCCTGGATCAGTCGTTTGAGGCACAGCTTTTTCCTTGGTTAACCAGGCTGTATGAGTGAAGGATTTTTAGGGCATGCCAGGCATATCGACCGTGTTTGTAATCTCTCAGAGACCATCCTCCATGTTTGGTGCAGCAAAGGAAAGCCTTGCAGAAAATAAGAACAATAACGCAGCGATGATACATACCCCTCTTTTCATAACGTGCTCCTTTCTGCCTGATCCTGTATTATAAGAACTCACTTTGGGATACGTTGAACATACGAAAAACTGAGTTCAAAGTTAATCAAATAAAACGGTTGATATTTATTAATTGAAATCAAGCATTTTTAATAAAATGCCAAGGAGTGGAGTACAGGATGGAATGTTTTATGGCGTTATTGGTTTTTTACGCTCAAATGCTTCATTTTTGTAGAAACAAACAAGGCAGGACCATTCCAGACAAGGGATTCGGGGCAGTTGTATTATTTCTCTTCCGGAGGCTTGATTGCCTTGAAACTACGATAGAGCATCAAATCGTAAACGATCTTAAGGCCACCGGACAGAAAGAAGGGCACATTCAACAGCGCTGCATTGGCAAGCAAGGGTCCGGTGAAGACAGGCGACAATGATGCCCCTGTTGTCCGGGCAATGCCAGTAATGCCAGCGGCTGCGGAACGTTCATCCGGTGCCACGACAGCCATGGTGTAGGATTGGCGGGTTGGCACATCCATCTGCGAGATGCTGAAACGCAATAACAGGACCGCTATGGCTAAAGGTAAGTTCGGCATGAGCGGCACCAATATCAATAAGATATTTGAGGGAATGTGCGTGAATACCATTGTTCTAATTAAGCCGATCTTGGATGCCACCCAGGCAGCGGTCAGCGCCGAGAAGCCGGCAAGAATATTTGCCCCGAAGAAAATGCTCCCCAGGATTGCTGGCTGCACATTAAACCGTACATGGAACCAATAGGCCAGGAGACTTTGTAAGACGAAGCCACCCGCGAAGGCATCAATGGAGAACAAAGCAGATAGCTTGAGCACCACCCTCCGTGAACGATGCAGACCAAAACGAGTTTTGAATGGTGAGGTGGAATGGGATAGGTCACCACCTACCCGAACTTCCACGGCAGGAGAAAGGCGGGTGAATAACCCTCCAAGAATCACTCCTATTATTGCATAGCCAATTACAATTGTGCGATAACTTCCGAGTGGCGTCACACCGGAGTCCTGAAGGGCTTGGGCCAGTGCCCCTCCACCCAGTGCGCCAAAAGCCGTGGCAAATGAACCAACCAGGTTGTACCAGGCGAAGAGATGGGTGCGCTTTCCATCTGAAACAATCTGAGACAACGCCGCTTGCTCGATAGACAAAAACGGACCGACTTCATAACCACTTGGGCTGATGACCCCAATGGTGGCTGCAATCAAAAGGAACAAAAAATTGCGTGTCGTAGCAAATAAAACGCCAGCGAAAACCATCAGGAAGGCCCCGATGATAAGCATTCGCCGCCTCCCGATGCGATCAGCGTTCGTTGTAATCCATAAGGAGATGATCGTATCGCCAATTAAGGTCAGGGTCAGGAGAAGGCCAATTTGGACTTGGTTCAGCCCTACTTGTGCGAGATAGAGGACGAGCACGACGGAGAGGAAACCGTAACCAAACATACGGGCAATACGGGTGATAAAGAGGAAACTTCCATCTGGCGTTAATGTCCGCAGCATTCTTACCCTCCCCAGGGCATTTTAGAATAGGTCTCTGAGAATTTATCGCGATATTCCCTGAAAAACCTTTCATGTCCTTTTTCCCAGCCGGAGAGCATTTGGAGCGCTTCTTTGGATTTCCCTTCCGTTTGTTTTGACATTCTTTCGTAGAATTCACTCAGATCCCTTTCGATTAGCCAGGCCGTGTTAAAAATCGTCACTTCCGGCACCATCGAGCCCTCCAAACATCGCTGGAGGAACTCTGATTTGGATCGTTCATCAAAATAATTGGTCGACTCCAAGACCAAGCCTTTTACACGGGAGAGCTCGATCGGATTCCCCTGCTTCAGACCCTCCAGAATATTTTTGATAAAAAGGATGTGATGCTCTTCTTCTTGGATCAATCGCTTGAAGGCGCTGATCGCTGCTCCCACCCCCATCCTCTGGAGGGAGTTTTGGAAGAAAGATTTTCCTGTCTCTTCCTGCTGGAGGGCATATTCAAAAATTTTAATTAAATTCTCATTGGCCGGCATGGTTTCCTCCTGCTGACTATTTTATCATCCTATTAAATTTGAGTTTACTTCCTACCAGAACAAAAATCAATCTTTTATCACAAACCCCTTCCTCTGGGGGGTAAGGAGGTAATGTAAAATCTTCTGTGTAAAAAGAGAAAGAGGGGTGTTATCCTCTTGGGAGATTTTTGGAGAAAATCAAATCCCAATTGGAAAGGAGGACACACCCCATGTCAGGATTTTTATGGAGGGCGACTGTACGAAATGTAAATCGGGCGCTGAAGGAAGTCAATGCATTTGAGTGGGAAGGAGATTATCGGCCGGAAACTGCGAATCGAC
>Ga0315281_10010466_pt1 | contig 12787 bp, 10 predicted proteins | sample YL17G07_0_MG_FD_204540 | JGI IMG/M metagenome (GOLD analysis project Ga0315281, IMG submission 204540) | Sediment microbial communities from Yellowstone Lake, YNP, Wyoming, USA - YL17G07_0 | ecosystem: Environmental > Aquatic > Freshwater > Lake > Sediment | place: USA: Wyoming | collected... | reverse complement strand
CAAGAAATAAAGGCTCGCTGAGCCGCCCGAAGCCTAGCGGGAAGGGTCAAGCAGTTCATCGACCCTGACCAGGCTGTAACCCCTGGCTGCTAAATAGTCCAGAAGATCATCCAGACGGGTGTAGAGTTTGTCCATACGCTCCGGCGCCGTCCCGATGTGGATGAGGAGGATGAACCCGTTGAAGCCGTGCGGGTCGCTCCGTTCATGGCTGATGATGCTGTTATAGATGGTCTCGGAGCCCCGATACTCCGGCATCGAGGGCGTCGTGTAGTCGGCGTTGGACGTCGTCCCGGGCGTGAAATTGAACAGCACCAGGCCGAGCTCCTCGGCCCAGCGGGCGATGTCCCGGTTGTACCACTCGTAAGGCGGGATGAAAAAGCGGGCTTCTTGAAGAGCTATTCCGTGATCCTGCATCACCCGGTAGTTGGCCAGGATGTCGTTCCGGAATTCCTCGCGGGTCACGAGCGTTTTGCTCCTGTCATCCCAGTCGCAATAGAGCAGGTGTTTGTCGGAATGCGGGCCCAGGTAGTGGCCGTCCGCTTTCAAGCCGCGGATGAGGTCTTTTTTTTCGGGCGAGCGGTAGAAATCGCCGGTGAAAAAGAAACTGGCCTTGACCCGATGCTCCTTGAGCACGCGGCGGATGTGAAGGCCGCCGTCGGCGAAATCGCCGCCGGTGAAAATGAGGGCCATCTGTTTCCTGTCGAGGCGGCCGCGGACGATGCCGGCCTCGGTACAGGAAAAGGCCCGGCAGAGGCGGGCCTGGGGCTCGGGGTGTTGAGTCCGCGCCGCAAGGGACGCGGTCAGGAGCAGGGCCAGGCCCAAAGCTGGAGCGATCCGTTCCAAGCGGGACATCAGCCTCGTTTCAGCGCGGCTCATGCGTCCGGAGGGCAGGGTGGAGGATACGTGCAGGGCCGGCCTCCTGGTCATCGATTGGCGTCGAAGAAAAGGGCCGCGGCGCCCAGAAGGGCGATGTTCTCGACATCGGAAACGTCGATCTTGATGTTCTGGACCGAGATCGAGTAGGCGAACTCCCGGACCGAGGCCCACAGGCTCTCCTGGAAGAATTCGAAGGCCCGGCTGACCGACCCGCCCAAGATGATGATCTCGGGGTCGGCGGCGTACATGACGACCTTGACCGCCTCCCCCAGGTGACCGCCGAATTCGTGGAAGATGCGGAGCGCCTCCGGGTCGCCCCGCCGGGCGCGGGCCGCCACGTCTTTGCCGGACGTCCCGTAAACGTTCTTGAAGAACTGGCCGCAGGCGTAGTATTCCAGGTTCTTGTCCTGGTAGGGGATCATCCCGAATTCGCCCGCCCCGCAGTTCGCCCCGGAATAGAGCCGGCCGTTGGCGACGACACCGGCGCCCAGCCCGGTGCCGACGATCAAGCCGACGATGTGGTCGTAAGGGCGTCCCTTGCCGTAATATTTTTCGGCCACGGCGAAACAGTTGGCGTCATTGTTGATGAAGGCCGGGATCTTGTAGCGTTTCTGGAGAAGGGACTTCAGGGAGACCTTTTTCCAGGAAGGGATGTTCTGGACATCGTAGATGACGCCCTCCTTGAGGTCGATGACGCTGGGCACCCCCACGCCGATGCCTTGGACGTCGGGCTGGATGACCGCGTCGATCAGGCCGTAGATCACTTCCAGGACCTCGTCCACCGAGCCCCCGGACGGGACCGAGGCCGATTCCGTCCGAAGAAGCCGGACCTCGTCCACCAGTCCTACCCGGACGTTCGTCCCGCCCAGGTCGATTCCCAGGATGGCCATGGTCCCGCCCCCTAGTCCTTCTTGCCGGACGAGATCGTCTTGTTGGTGATGAGCGGCCGGGCCCAGAGCCCGATGCTCAGGATGTAGCCCAGGGTGATATACAGGAAGAGCATCCCCACCCTCAACCCGAACCGGTCGCCCAGCCAGCCGATGGCCAGGGAACCGATGGCGCCGCCGATGATGCCCGTGCACAGGATCCCGGAGAACGTGCCGTGATGGCGGTCGAGGGAGTTCAGGGCCAGGGAGAAGATGATCGACCACATGACCGAGGCGGCAAAGCCCATCATGGGGAAGGCGTAGAGGGCCACCCGGCTCGGGCCGAAGAGGGCCAGGCTCAGGAGAACGATCGCGGCCGACGCGAAGACGATCAGCACCTTGCGGCTGTCCCAGAGCTTCAGGAGGAGCAGGCCCAGGAGACAGCCGATGGTCATCATCCCCCAGAACCAGGAAACGGCCTTGGCGCCCACGAGCTGAGGGTCGAAGCGGTGATAGACGGACAGGAACTGGGACATCCAGTTGGCCGTGCCCTGCTCGGTGGCCACGTAGGCGAAGATCCCGATGAAGAAGAGGACGACGGTCTTGTTCTTGAAAAGGGCCTTGTGCGTTTCCCAGGCCCCGGCCTTCTCCTCCTCGGTCCGCTCCACGGCCGGAAACTTGATCAGAATGATGACCGCCACCATGACCAGGGTCAGGAGGGCGAAGACCCAGTAGAGCGCAATCCAGGGCAGGTCCTTGGGAGTCACCCGCGACAGCCAGCGGACGAAGAACGGTTCGCTCGCCCCGCGGCCCTGGAGCCTGGCCGTGAGGTAGGTGTAAACGCGGGGGCTCAGGAAGGAGGCCCCGCCGAAGAACAGCTGGGCCATGACCGAGTTGAAGGCGAAGTGTTCCTCGCCGCCGGACACCCGGAGCAGGGGGTTGATGGCGACCTGCAGGGCGGCCATGCCGACCCCGATCAGGAAAAGGGAGACGATGGCCACCAGGTAGTTCGGCATCAGGGAGAACAGCAGGGCGCCCAGGAAGGCCACGCCGAAAGCGGCGGCCATGACCTTCTTTTCCTTGTAGCGCTCGACCAGGAACCCGGCCGGAATCGACATCACCCCGTAGGCGATGAAAAAGGCGAAGGGCAGGAGGGCGACCAGGGTCAGGTTGAGCTTGAAATCCCTGATGATGTCTGGTACCAGCGGCCCGATGATGTTGGTCAGGAAGGAGATGACGAAGAAGATCAGGAAGATCAGGACGACCATAAAAAGGCTGCGTTGTTTCATGTGTTGAGTCCCGCCTTACTTGGTGTTCCAGCCCGAGACCTTGACCGTGATCTGCTGGGGGAACCGGATAACGACCGGCAGGGAGGCGCGCACCGTTCTCTTTTCCCCGGGCAGGAGGGTCAGGTAGTTGTCGTCCCAGAAGATCGGGGTGAGGGCCTCGCCCGTGGTTTTGTTGATGACCATGAGCTCGACCATGAACGCCGGAGAGGCGGACGGGTTCTCGAGCGTCATTTCGAAGTCCGTGGAGTTCGGGTGCGGGATGAAACGCGTGGCGGTTTTGAGCTGGACCGGAGGGAGTTTCTGCAGGCCGGTCAGGTCGGCAAAGCCCTTGAGCGGGGTCACGAACCAGGTCCCCTTGGCTTCGTCGAGGACATCGAGCGCGGTGGACAGGGCGTAGAAGTTCGTGCCGATGAGGTTGTTCGCGGCGTCGTACAGCCTCAGGTCCAGGAAATAGGTCGGGCCCAAGCCCTCGACCTTCGGCAAAGCGCCGAGGGACTTGACCTCGTCGGCCTTCAGGTCCAGGGCGTATTCGCGGCTTGTCTTTTCCAGGCCTTCGAGGGTCAGGACCCTGGCTGCGGCCTTAAGCTTGCCCGTGGGCTTGGCGGCGTTGCTCGAAGCCATGACCTCGCCCGTGCCGTAGTTGTAAAAGACGTGGACGGGCTCGTTGGCCTTCCGGGCCCCGAAGAAGGCGCCGTTGGGCAGGAGGAAATAGTCGTACAACTGCCACCAGAGTTTAGGCCAGGCCGAGTTGTACATCCATTGGATGATGCCCGTGGCCTTGGGACGGTTGGCCACGAACGCCTCATACATGGCCCGCATGCCCTCGTAGTTGAGGAACTGGGCCTTGGCCAGGTAATCCTTGAGGCCCGTGGCCGGGCCCAGCCGTTTGGCCATGGCCTCGTTGTAGCGGTTGAGGTTCTCGAACTCGTTGCGGCAGCAATGGAACTGCCAGAGGGGATTGATGGGCCACAGGGCCTTTTGCGGGAACATTTTCTTCAGGCTTTCCAGGGGAGGAACCTGGGGGCCGGGGCCGGTCTCGGTGTTGAAGCCGAAGGCGCCGCCGTTCTTTTTATCCAGGTACCAGTAGTTGGGCGAAACGTAGTCGTAGGGACCGTTCATCTTGACCCCGGTCGGGCCGCTGAGGGTCGAGGTCCAGCCCTTGGCCGACTTGACGGACGGCCGGGAAGGGTCGTCCTCGGCCAGGATCTTCGTGTATTCCCGCTCCAGGGCGGGTTCGGGCAGGAGGTCGCTGCCTTCCATCCAGACGTAGATGCTGGGATGGTTGCGGAGCCAGCGCACCTGGTCCTTCCAGGACTGGGCGACAAGCTTGATGAGCTCGGGCGTGTTGATGCCCCCGTATTTTTCGTCCGTGGGCTTTCCGAGGTAGTGGTCCCATTCCCACTGACAGCTCCAGCCGGCCATCATCAGGAGGCCGGTCCGGTCGCACAACTCATAAAGGTAATCGCTCGTCCCCCAGAACCCTTCGACCCGAAGGGAATTGAGGTTCATATGGCGGGCGTACTCGACCTGGGCCTTGACCGAGTCATAAGGATTGTCCATGAGCATGTCGTCGGTCCAGCCGCCGCCCCGGATCAGGACCTTGCGGCCGTTGAGCTTGAACCCGCGAACGCCGCGGTCGTCCAAATAGTCGGAGACTTCTCGGATGCCGAAACCGACAATGCTTGAATCCGAGGGCTTATCCGCGACCTTGCAGACGAGCTGAATCCCATACATCTCGGGCTTGCCCAGGTCATGCGTCCACCAGACTCTCGGGTTGGTGATGGAGAGCTCTGGGGACTCGGCTGGGCTGAAAACCACTTTCTTGACCTCGTTCGGGGCCAGGGTGACCGGCTTAGAGACCATGATCTTGCCGGACGGGACGCGGGCCTCCAGGACGCCGCTGACGGCCTTGTCCGTGTTGTTCCGCACTTCGGCCGAAACCGTGAGCTTCGCCCATTTGAAGGATTCGAGGTCGAGCTTGGATTGGACGAACGGGTCCTGGATCGACACGGGACCGGTGAACCGGATGTTGACCGGCCGCCAGAGCCCCATTCCTTTGTCCGGGGCCGCGGGGTTCCAATCTACGAAACCGAAGGTCGGCTCGCCGGGTTGAGGGGGAAAGACCTCCACGGCCAGGACGTTCTTGGCCCCGGGCTTGGCCGCGGCCGTCGCGTTCACGTTGAAGCGCCGGAACGCGCCGTAAAGTGTCGCCGCGTCGGCGATTTTATGGCCGTTGAGCCAGACGTTGGCCCGGTAGTTGATGCCCTCGAATTCCAGGCTGGTCGTATTCAAGTCAGGCTGGGCGGGCAGGTCGAATTCCGTCCGATACCACCAGGAAACCTTGAAAGGCTCCCCGGAGACGGATTTCAGGTTGTCGGCGAAGAAGATATCCTTGTAGACCTTGTTTTTTACGAGCGCGGCCAGGACCGTAGTCGGCACCGAGCCGGGATACCAGCCTTTCAGGTCATATCCGGGCCGGGATATTTGCTCGCCTTGGGCCTTGGCCTTGGCCGAGGATTGGATGAACCAGCCTTCTTCAATCGTTTCTCGGAACAGCGGCTGGGCTTTGGCCGCCACCGCCTGGGTGGCTGTGGCGGCGGCCAGGAGGCAGAAAACGATCAGAGCCATGGATTTTTTGGACATCTTACGCTCCCGAAAGGAATTTTTGGGATGATTCATTGAGCTGAAAATAAGTTTATAACATGCTCCCCTCAAGCCTGTCAAACCCGAGCAAAGTGCCGTGCCGTCCTCGTCTCAAGGGGGATGATCAGAGTCCGCGCCGTCAAAGAGATGGCCCGCCTTCGAGGAATCGGGTTTGCACGCGCCCACTTCCCGGCGACAACCAGCATCTCGAAGTCGTCCGGAGTCAAGGCATCCTTGCGGCTGAATGTCCCTAGCCTGGCACCGTAGATATCCACGGTCTTGAACCCCGCTTCTATGAAATCCACCTCGCCCTTGGTCCCCTGGGTGAAGGGCTCGCGGTCGTAGGCCTCGGCATAGTTCTCGAACAATTGTTCATACCATTTTTTCATGGGCTCCTCGAGGCCGATTTTGACCGAAAACCGGCATCCCGGCAACCCTCATCGGCTTGGAACGACGCTGGACAAAGGGTCGTTGGGGCCCGAAGCGACTTACGACCCATTATCCAAAAAGGGGAGCCCACCAAGGGAGATTTCTGGGCCTAGATCGGATCATGTCAGAGCGAATGCTTATCCGTGCGTTTCGGCCCTAAAGACGGCGAATCTTCGGATCAAGGGGATGGCCGACGAGTTGAGACATCGCCAGCGGACCGCGCCGACGCTTGCGGCCGGGAAGAGGTCGATCTTCTTATGGCCGACGGCCGAGCCCCGGCAAAGCTCCCGCCACTGCCCGCCGGCCAGTCCCTCCAGGACATAGGAACGGACTCGCTCCCCATGGGAGATATCCTCCATGATGATCGCCCGGTCGATGGCGGCGGGTTCGGTCAGCTTCACCTCCACGACCTCACCCTCGCCTTTCGACTCGGCGATGCTCCGGCCGAACCTCCTGCGGACCTCAGCCCCAAATTCGGCCGCCCGCCGGGCATCGGACTCTGGGATCAGACCGGACGTATCCGGAGTGTTGTTGAGGAGCAGGTTTGCGCCCCGGCCGACGGATCGGCAATAGATCGTCATCAGTTCGTCGACGCTTTTGACCGTGCCTGCATTCTTCGTATTCCAGAACCAGCTGTCCCGCATCCTCGCGTCGCACTCGTTGGGCAGCCAGGCCGTCCCCGAAGGGTCGCCGTCCGCGGACGTGGCAATCCCGGAACGGGCGGCTTTCTCCGGCAGTGCGTTCCAGGCGGGGTAGGACGCCAGCCCATCCTCGTTACCCACCCACCGAATGGTGGCATATCGTCCCTGGAAGACCATGGCTGCAGGCGCGCATTTCTTCAGGATGTCTCCGACTTCAATGATAGTGCTCCCGTCGAACCAAACCTCGACCATCCGTCCATAGCGGCTGAGGACCTCGGTCAGTTGCTGACGATAGACCTTGTTGTAGGCTTCCTGAGCCTGGGGTGTGGCGCACTTGCCGCCGACGCCCGCGCCGTGGGCGTCGTCGCGCGGGCTGAGATAAACGCCGAGCTTGAGGCCGCGTTTGCGGCAAGACGCAGACAGGGCGGCCAGCACGTCCCCTTGACCGGCGCGCCAGGGCGTGTTCTTGATGCCGTAGCCTGTGGTGTCCGTTTGCCAGAGGCAGAACCCGCCCGCGTGCTTAGCCACCAGGATGATGTATTTACCGCCCATGGATTCGGCCACGCGGACCCATTGATCCGTATCGAGTTTCGCCGGGTTGATCCGGGCCAGGGGGGTCGAAAGGTCGTCGCCTTCCTTGTCCTGCCAGGTATTGGGCGCGAAATGGATGAACATGCCCATTTCCAAGTCCTGCCAGGCCGCTTGCTCGGGCGTTGGTTTGGCCGGCCGGATGGGGCTGGTGTCCGCGCCGAAAGACGCAGCCCTCAAAACACAAGCAAGAAGGATAAGCGTCAGGACGAACCGGGCAACGGTCTTGCCCACGCGCCGGCGGGCCGATCCGGTCTCGAGCTTGTCCCGAAGCCGTCCATATTGCTGTCTCATGGTTATCTCCCGCTGCATTATGCCAGATATGGTTGTCCGTCGCCACAACGCGGCTTCTTCACAGGCGGGTGCCGCCCAGCCAAAAATCCGCTCAAGACGGCGGGGTCAGGAGCCGGCGTCCTTTCCCGATTCTTGACATCCGACTCCGGAGGGCGATATTCTTCGATTGCCATCGAATAAAATGATGCCCTTGGACACAAGGGAACCGCCCCCGGCTTAGCGTCAGCAGCCGGCCGCGATGACACCGCGGCCGAAATCAGCGACGAGGGGGTGATGAGGGGGAGAGATGAAAGCCAAACTCAGGGCCTGGGTGGTGCTGGCGGCGCTTATCGCCCTTCTTTGCCCGCGGGCTTCCGCGGCTTTTGGGGCGAGAGGGGGAGTGACGATGTCATGGACATCGGAGAACGGTCCGATCCATGAAATGGCCTCGAGCTTATGGGCCTTTCAGGCAGGATTTTCCTATCGCCTTCCGCTGACCGGACTTCTTTCTCTCCAGGGTGAGGCAAACTTGGCCATGAAGGGCGCCTCTTACTACAGTATAGACCACAGAAACGAACAGGCCGTCCACTTCGACTATCTGGAATTCCCCGTGCTGCTCAACGCGAGCTACGGGCGCTTTGATGTGTTCGGGGGGCCGTTCGTTGCTATTCTTGTCCATTCGACACCACTCGGGTGGGGCAACGATTGGTCTTATTTCAATGCGAAGCTGCGGGATGTGGACCTGGGAGTCATGGTCGGGCTCCGCTACTTCGTCCGGAGCTTCTGGTTTGTCGAGGCCCGCTGCGGCTTAGGGTTCGTCCCCACGGTCAGCCTCCCGGACGCGCCCTGGGTTTCGCCGTACAGAAACCAGACGGTCTACCTCTCGGTCGGCTTCGAGCTCGGACGCTAGGAGGACCCGATCCTTGTCGGGCGGCCGCAGTCGCCGGCCGTCAGCCCCGCGATAAAAATGCCTTCGAAAATAGAGGCTTTTTACATCCCGTATTTCTGGATGATCTCGTCCTTGGTCTTTCCGAGGATGTCGTGCTTCTTCCCGACCTTTTTGAAGGCCTCCAGGGCCTTGTCCAGGTGGTGGATCTCATGCCCGGCCGAGACCTGGGTCCGGATGCGGGCCTGGCCCTTGGGCACGACGGGGAAGAAGAAGCCCATGGCGTAGACGCCCTCGTAGTACAGGTCGTGCGATACGTCCTGGGCCAGCTTGGCGTTGAAGAGCATGACCGGCACGATCGAGGTGTCGCCCTCTTTCAGGACGAACCCGGCTTCGGTCAGGCCCTTGCGCCAGTAGGCCGTGTTGACTTCGAGCTTGTCCCGTCGCTCCGTGCTCTTGGTCAGAAGCTCCAGGACGCGCAGGACGCCCGCGACGATGACCGGGGCCATGGTGTTGGAGAAGAGGTAGGGCCGGGCCTTCTGGCGGCACAGCTCCACGATCTCCTTGCGGCCGGAGACGCAGCCGCCGGACGCCCCGCCCAGCGCCTTGCCGAAGGTCGTGGTGATGATGTCGATCTTGCCCATGACCCCGCAGCGCTCATGGGTCCCCCGGCCGGTCTTGCCGATGTAGCCGCTGGAGTGGGAGTCGTCCACGAAGACCATGGCTCCGTACTTCTCGGCCAGGCGGACGATCTCGTCCAGCTTGGCCGCGTCGCCGTCCATGGAAAAGACGCCGTCGGTGATGATCAGCCTGACCCGCTTGTCGGCGTGAAGCTGGAGCTTCTCCTCGAGGTGGGCCATGTCCGAATGCTTGAAGGTGTCTTGCTGGGCCTTGCACAGCCGCATGCCGTCGATGATCGAGGCATGGACCAGCCGGTCGGCGATCATGATGTCCTTGTCGTTGAGCACGGCCTCGAAGACGCCGGCGTTGGCGTCCATGCAGGAGGGGAAAAGGATGGTGGCCTCGGTGCCCAGGAATTCCGTCACCCTCTGCTCAAGCTCGCGGTGGATGTCCTGCGTGCCGCAGATGAAGCGGACCGAGGACATGCCGTAGCCCCTCTTGTCCAAGCCCTCGTGGGCGGCCTTGAGGACTTCGGGATGGCTGCTCAGCCCCAAGTAATTGTTGGAGCACATGTTGATCACCTGCTGGAGCTTGGCCCCTTCGGGGTACTCCACGGTGATGTCGGCCGCCTGGGGAGCGTGGATGTAGCGCTCCTGCTTGAACAGCCCGGCGTCCTGGATGTCCTTGATTTCTTTCTGGTAGGTTTGACGGATCTGATCGGGATAGGCCATGGTCTTTCTCCTGTGCGGGGTCCGGCGGGCGCCCCTTATTTCTTAAGGAATGCGCGGACCAGGCTGACGATCTTGTTGACCGTGTCGAAGGCCTCGGGCGTGGCCTTGTCGTCGGGGATGGAGATGTTGTACTTGTTTTCCAGGAAGCGTTTCAGCGAAACCATCGAGAAGGAATCGACGATGCCGCCCGAGATCAGGGGAGTGTCCAGGCCGAGGGTCTGGCTGTCGTCTTCCAGGTATTCCCGGGTGACGTAATCGAGAACGGTCTTCTGCATGTCGTCCATGATAGCGCTCCTTATTGAAAATTCATACGAAACATATGCCGCCGGTCGATCTTCCCGCCCGGCTCCCTAATCGTTTTCCAGGGTCGAGGTATCGCCGATCTCCTCGCCCCATTCCTTGGCATGAAGCAGACGGCGCATGATCTTGCCGCTGCGCGTCTTGGGGAGGGAGTCCACGAATTCGATCTCCTGGGGCATGGCCAGGGGCGAGAGTTTCTTGCGGATGAAGTTCATGATGGCCAGCTCGGTATCGGGGGTGGCCGCGTAGCCCGGCTTAAGGGCCACGAAAGCCTTGACCACTTCCATGTTGATGTCGTGGGGCTTGCTGACCACGGCCGACTCGGCCACGGCTTCGTACTCGAGGAGGGCCGACTCGACCTCGAAGGGGCTGACCAGGTGCCCGCCCGTGTTAATGACGTCGTCGTCGCGCCCGACGAACCAGAAGTAACCCTCCTTGTCGATGCGGGCCCGGTCGCCGGTCAGGTACCAGCCGTTCTTGAACTTGTTCCGGTAGGTGGCTTCGTTCTTCCAGTAGGTGCGCATCATGGACGGCCAGCCCGGCTGGAGGGCGATCAGGCCGATCTTGCCGGCCTCGTTGAGGGGTTCATACTTGTCCGGGTCGAGCAGGGCGGCGGTGATCCCGGGGAAGGGACGGCCCATGGAGCCGGGCTTGATCTTCATCCCCGGGTAGTTGGAGATCATGATGCTTCCGGTTTCGGTCTGCCAGTAGGAATCGTGGAAAGGCAGGCCGAAGACCTTTTCCGACCAGATGACGGCCTCGGGGTTGAGCGGCTCGCCGACGCTGACCAGGTGGCGCAGCGTGGAGTGGTCGTATTTCTTGACGATCTCCTCGCCGGCCTTCATCAGGGAGCGGATGGCCGTGGGCGCGGAATACCAGACCGTGACCTTGTGTTTCTCGATGAACTTGTACCAGGCCTCGGCCATGAAGCCCAGGTCGAGGACGCACTGGGTGGTGCCCGTGGCCCAGGCGCCGATGATGCCGTAGGATGTCCCGGTCACCCAGCCCGGGTCGGCCGTGCACCAGTAGATGTCGTCGTCGCGCAGGTCCAGGACCCACCTGGCGGTCAAGTACTGGGAGATGAGGGAGTAGTGGACATGCTGAACGCCCTTGGGCATGCCGGTCGTGCCCGAGGTGTAATGGATGACCGAGGGCGTCTCGGCAAGGGTTGGAAAAATGTCGATGTGCTCGACCGGAGCGGCCTTGTCCAGGGTGAAGGCGGTCTCCCGTTCCTTGAGGGCCTTGGGGTCGTCCGCGTCGATGACGATGATGTGCTTAAGGGACGGCAGCTTGTCCAGGATCTTGCGGACCTTGGGAACGTGCTTTTTCTGGGTGATCATGGCCGACGTTTCGGCGTTTTCCAGCCGGACGAGGAGGGACTCGTCGCCGAAGGCCGAGAAGAGAGGCTGGACGATGGCCCCGATCTTGAGGATGCCCAGGAAGCCGAGGTAAAGCTCGGGGACCTTGTCCAGGAACAGGCAGACCCTGTCTCCGGGGCTGATGCCCAATCCCTTGAGAAAGGCGCCGATGGTGTTGGTCGCCAGGCGGATGTCGTTGAAAGTGTAGCGTTTTTCCTTGCCGCTCTGGCCTTCCCAGATGAGGGCGGTCTTGTCGGCCTTGCCCAGCCGGCAGATCCTGTCGGTGCAATACCAGCCGATGTTGATGACGTCGCCCTTTTTATAGCCCAGCTCCTTTTCCGAGACGGACCAGTCAAAGTTCTTGATCCGATCCTGGTACGAGCCCATGTTGGACATGATGAATCCTCCGTTGTTCCGGGATGTCAGCTGTGATGTCCGCGACTTGCCGGGTCAATGCCTCTGAGGCCGTTCAAAGAAGCATATTATAATAGCGATTCCCGCCCCAAAAATCAACGAAATTCCGCCTGGGGCGAGCACAAAATCACGGGCCGGCCGGTAAAAAGATTGGGGATCCGTTTGAGGTCAGGCGCTGACTTGGGGCGAAGTGTCCGCTTCGCTGAACTTGAAGTTTTTTTCCGTGAAAAGGCGGCGGCAGGCATCGACCACCGGGCTGTCGTACAGGACCCCCCGGTTCTTGGAGATCTCGCTCAGGGCATCGTCCAGGCTGAGGGCGGGCCGGTAGGGCCGGTGGGAGATCATGGCCTCCACGACGTCGGCCAGGCCCAGGATCTTGGCTTCCATGAGGATGCAACCGTCGTTCAAGCCGGCGGGGTAGCCGGAGCCGTTGATCCGTTCGTGGTGCTGCAAAACCACTTGGGCCACGGGCCAGGGAAATTCGATGGTCTTCAGGATTTCGTAACCGAATTGAGGATGGTTTTTGATGATGTTGAATTCGAGCTCGGACAGCCGGCCGGGCTTGCTGAGGATCTCGGCCGGGACCGAGATCTTGCCGATGTCATGGATCAGCGAAGCCATCCGCAGGCCGTCGATCTGGTCCTGAGGCAGGGCGAGCTCCGTGGCGATCGCCCTGGCCAGGTCGGCAACGCGCCGCTGGTGACCGGCGGTGTACGGGTCGCGGATCTCGACCGTGCGGCCGATGGCCCGGATGATCGCGTCCATGGTGTGGCGCATCATGACCATCATTCGCTGCAGTTCGCCCTCGGCCTGTTTTTGGTTCGAGACATCCCGGAAGATTCCCAGAACCCGGCGCGGCGGGCCGGGCAGGA
>Ga0315281_10010465_pt1 | contig 12787 bp, 16 predicted proteins | sample YL17G07_0_MG_FD_204540 | JGI IMG/M metagenome (GOLD analysis project Ga0315281, IMG submission 204540) | Sediment microbial communities from Yellowstone Lake, YNP, Wyoming, USA - YL17G07_0 | ecosystem: Environmental > Aquatic > Freshwater > Lake > Sediment | place: USA: Wyoming | collected... | reverse complement strand
GGTGCTGCTCTTTTGCGGCGGCGCAAAGAAACGCCAGCAGGCCGATATCGCGAAGGCGCTGGCGCTTCACGACGAATACAAGGTGCGCAGGAAGGCGGCGGCGCGACGCGTTCCGCCTGAGACGCACAAGAAACGGTGAACAACCATGGCGTTGACTCGAGACTTCAAACAGACGGTGGTGGAACGGGTCCGTCGCGACCCGAAGTTTGCACGGGCGCTCCTCGACGAGGCGGCCACGTTGTTTCTCAACGGCGAACCGGAAGCGGCGCGGCTGCTGCTGCGCGATCTCGTGAATGCGACGGTGGGCTTCGAGGCGCTGGCGGGGATGACCGACAAGCCTGCGAAGAGCCTGCATCGCATGCTGTCCCGGAGCGGAAATCCAAGCATGGACAACCTGGCCGCCATTTTTGACGCGGTCAGACACAGACTGAAGGTCGGCCTCAAGGCTCAGACGGTGAAGGCTGCGTAGCCGGCGGCGTTGCCAGAATTTCGGGAAGCCGGACCAGCGTGCGCTCGACCGCGTGACGGTCGACGAAGCGAAGCGCTACCTCGCGGAGGGGCACTTCGGCTCGGGCAGCATGGCGCCGAAGATTCAGGGGATCACTGGAGGACGCCGTCGCGGGCCACGCCGGCACGGAGTTCGTCGCGCCGTAACCCGTATTCAGCCGAGCCGCGTCACGCGCCGCGCCCATCCCGGTAATAGCACATGTAGCCGGCGTCGCACAGTCGGGGAGTATTCTGGATCCGTCGGGCCCGGACGGCCGCCTCCTCCGGCGTCGCACCGCTGCGGACCATGTCGACGATCGCTTTGACCAGGCGCACGCTCGTGAGCTTGCGGAACGGCGATGCCTCACGGCCGGCGATCTTCAGCGAAGCGATGCCCATGCGGGAGAGCTCTGGGATGGCGCAGAGGCCGCAGGGGCCGTAGGGGAGCCCCTTCGGGGAAACGGGGGAGCCGCAGCCGTTTACGTACCACAGCCACTCCCGGTAACTTTGTACGTGCGCGGCAACGACATCCTGCTCGTCCACTCCGGGAAGCCGGCCGTCGTCCTGGTAGACGTCGTGGCTCCACTGCCTGATGTTCCCGCAGAACGCCCCCACTCGGTGGTGATGGGTCGTATGGCACAGCCCCTCCTCGAACGCGCAGCCGTCGTTCAGGATGAACGCCTCGAGCTCGATCCGATCGCCGACCGCCACCGCGAGCTGGCCAATCTCGCGCAGGCTCAAGCTGCGCGGCAGGATGATGCGCGACGCGCCCAGCTCCCTGTAGAACTCGATCGTCTCGCTGTTGAGGGCGCTGGCAATCGAGCTGATGTGAATTCTGGTGTCGAGGCCGAGCTCGGCCAGCGTCAACAGCAGCCCGACGTCGCTGACGATGAGCGCGTCGACGCCGATTTCGCCGGTGACCCTTCTGGCGAGCTCGGCGATGGTCTGAATCTGCCGCTCGTTGTAGCACGGCGCGTTGAGCGCCAGCGAGACCGGAACGCCGTAGCTGTGCGCGCCGCGCACCAGCTCGGCCAGCGACTCGTAGGTCGCCAGGTTGGCGCCCGCGGGACTGCGCCGGTTCAGCCAGATCGCGCCGCTATACGCCTCCATCCACTCGCGTGGGACCACGCCGCAGTAGAACTCCTCGGCGCCGTTGGCGGCGAGCATCTCGACTTCGTCCGCGCTGCTGATTGGGGCAAGGATCTTCATCGGGGCGCTCGGTCACATCGGCAGGCGAGGCTGATACACGATCCGCTCGATGCCCAGCCGCTCGACCATCTTGGGGCAGGACGCAATCATCCGGCGGTCCTGGAAGTAGAAGTGGGTGTTGCCCTGCTCGAAGAACTCCTGGTCCCGATTGTCGAACGGGGAGTCGGAGTACTCGAACCGCAACGTGTAGGACCGGCACTCCTGGCGGCAGACGGATTCGACGTCGAATTTCTGCGCCGCAGGGAGGCGAAGCGAGCCGATCGCGCACACCCGTCCCGTGACGACGTACCCGTAGGGGATGTAGAGCGCGGCGGACAGGCCAAGCTCCCGGAAATTCATGTCCAGCCCTTGGAGCAGGTTGTCGAATTCCAGCATCGAGATGCCCATCCGGCCGATGAACTTTCGAAAGATCTCGACCGTGGCGCTCGACTGCCGCAGGGCTTGCAACGCCGCGGCGGGCGCCTGAGGATTCGTGAACTCCCGGGCGATCCGCGGGTCGCGCAGCATGCGGTTCATCAGGCGTCCGAGGACCGGTCGAAGTCCCAGGAACTCCCGTCGCAGCAGGCCCAGCACGCCCCAGTCGTTCACGACCACTTCGATGGAGCGGTCATGCCGCGTGGCGAGCCACTCGAAGATCGGTCGCAGCCGGCCGAGCCCCGAATCGGTCACATACGGGGTGAGAAGGGAAAAGCCCAAATGTCTGGCGGCAGCGGCTTCATACGCTCGGCGGACGTGTGCGGCAGGCGGGACCAGCCGCTCGCAGAACTCGATGCCGTAATACAGCCGTGTGAATCGAGGTTGCCCGAAGGCCGCCTCGGTCGCTTCTCGCGCTTCGGTCTGCAGCTCGCCGAGACGGCCGCTGCGGGTCGTGGCGAGGTTCAGGCAGGCGTCGAGCTCATCGAGGTCCTGAGGCCTAGAGCAGACGATCGCCCATTCAAGCATGCATGTCGGACCGCCGGCGCCGAGCTGATCGCAGACAAGATGAAGAGCCTCATTATCCCCCGCCTTCGGCTTTCAGCAAGCACCGGACAGAGCGCCGGGCGGGTTCGGCCGCGGCGGTGCGACTGATCAAGAAACGTCGTCACGCCACTTCGGCGTGGCCGGCTTGCAACGAGTTCAGGCGCCGGGGCATGAACCGGCTGGCCCTGACCGTGGTCACGCAGGTCGAGGTCGCCTCCGACAGCCCGGCGTTCGCACACCCGTCCAAGCCGGTCGGTTCGTTCATGGACGAAGCGACCGCGCGCGATCGCGCGACGCGCTACGGGTGGGCGATTGCCGAGGAGGTCGGGCACGGGTGGCGACGTGTCGTGCCCAGTCCGGAGCCGCTCGGCATCATCGAGCTGGACGCCTCCGGCACCTCGTGGCGGACGGCTACGCGTCACGGCCGTCGGCGGGGGAGGGATTCCGGTGACGCGCGATGCTGCGGGCGATCTGCGGATCTGTTCGTCATCTCCACCAACGTGCAGCAGGTCTGTTTGAATGTTGGGAAGCCGGACCAGCGTGCACTCGACCGCGTGACCGTCGACGAAGCGAAGCGCTATCTCGCGGAGGGCCAGTTCGGCGCGGGCAGCATGGCGCCGAAGATTCAGGGGATCATCCGGTTTCTCGAGGCCGGCGGGCGGCGGGCGATTGTCACGTGCCCGCTCGACCTGGAGGACGCCATCGCCGGTCAGGCGGGCACGGAGTTCGTCGCGATGTAGCAACGCCAGGCGGTCCGCCGAGAGCCTGACACAGCAAGTGTGAACCAGATATGTGCCCAGAAGCTCGTCGCTTGGCGAACATCCTGAACCGCTTCAAGCACACACACTCGGACACTCCGCGCACAACCGCAACAACAGCGATCGAATCTCCGTCGCCGACGCCGTCAGGTCCACGGTGGCAAACCGTATCCTGTGCCCCTGAATGAGGACCGTCTCATCGACCGTGTCTCCAACGGAGGGATGCAAGAGCAATCCGCTGGCGTGGTCCGCAAGTAAGTCGCCATGCCCCACCTGCGAACGGAGGTAGGCGTAGATCTGGTAGACGTAGCCGCTGCGCAGCGTTTCTTCTCGATACCAGCCGCCGGTCAACATCGATGTGAACTTGGTGTCTATGACAATCCGCTGTCCCGATGGGGCGTGGTCGAGCACCACGTCGGTTCGCATCGTTGGCAGGATCTTGTCGATACCTGTGGTCTTCTGCTCGATCTGCCAGCCCAGCGTCTTGCCACGTTGCACACGCCATCCCTTCGGACTCAGGACCACGTCGTAAAAGCCGCCAACGGCTCTCTCGAACAATCGACGCACCCATGTTGCCGCTCGATCCGGCAGGGGAAGCACATTCGTCCCTGCCGCCTCAGTAGGCAGCGCGAGGTCAAAGGCCAACCTGGCGGCTGCAATCATGAACCGGTCGTCCGCATCGTGCCGGCCAAACCGGTCGACACTCATCTCGGCGCGCGTGGGCGCGTGGCCGGACACGCCCATGGCCTTCATGCCACTGGCCAGCGAACGGCAGCGATGGGCGACGTCGGGCCGCTGCGCAACCCTGCAAATTGTTTCCAAGGCTGCACGGACGAAACGATTGCGCGGGGTGTCGATGGTTACCTCATCGAATCGGCAAGCCACTAGGCCACGGGCCAGCAGTTGGTGGCGCTCGGTCGTCAAGACGTCGATTCGCCCCCGAACTCGGTTGACCACCGCATTCCGAGACCGGTAGCCGAGACTGAGGTGGCGACGCTGCCGGGTTTCCACCGCGCGAGCCAGAATCTCCGCAACGAGATCGGGCAGATCATCCGGGCTATCTTCCAGCCCCACCTTGCGGGTGCCATGGGTGCGGAACAGATCCGATGCGTAGAGCATCAGGAGCCAGAGGTTACGAACCGGAATTTGTCCGATGTGCCCCTCTGAACTCAAAGCGAGCCCCGCCAATTGGTCTGCAGCCACAGCCATCACCAGTCTTGCGTGAGACGTTCGCAGGCCTTTTGCGCTTCATCGGGTGCGTCAAACCAGTATTCGTCAAGCAAGGGACCGATCTCGGTCTCGACTACCTGCCGGAACCACTTCTTGGTGTCCCCGGCTTCCAGACGGTGTGCCGGCGTCACATAGCTGTGGCCAATTCGGAACTGCTTGCCCAACCGTTCATCCGCCGCGATCTGGATATTCAACTCGGCGATCCTACGTTCGATATCCGCCACCAAGGTTGGATCGATGCTGCGCTTCGTGACTACCCAATCACGCCACACGCTACCCAGCCTTGGCTCCAGCCCGACGAATGCGAAACGGCGACGTAGCGCCAGGTCGACCAGCGCTAGCGATCGGTCAGCGATGTTCATGGTGCCGATCACGTAGAGGTTCTCCGGAATGTGGACCGGGCGGCGTATTCCATCCGCATCGGGATGGCAGAGTTCCAGAGCCTCGCTGGGGGTGCGCTTGCCAGCCTCCAACAGCGTCAGCAGCTCACCGAAGATCTGCGCCGGGTTGCCCCGGTTGATCTCCTCTATCACCACGACGAATTTCGACGCCGGGTCCTTCGACGCACCCTTGATTGCCTCCATGAAGACGCCGTCCACCAACGATAATTTGCCTTCGCCGGTTGGCCGCCAACCCCGGACAAAGTCCTCGTAGGACAGGTTCGGGTGGAACTGCACCGCGCGTACCTTGCTGTCATCCTTCTGGCCCATCAACGCAAAGGCCAGCCGTTTCGCTAGCCATGTCTTTCCGGTGCCGGGAGGTCCCTGGAGGATCAGGTTCTTCTTATCGCGCACCCGATCAAGCAGCCGCTCGATGTCTGCTCGTTCAAGAAAGCAACCGTCGTTCAAGATGTCTTCAACCGTGTAAGGCACGATCGGCGCGGGCCGGACGGCCTCCTGCACGCCATCGTTGGTTTTCTGGGCGGTGCCAGCATCTTCGTGAGCGTCGTCGCCGTCACCCTGTGACGCATCGCCAGCGGGGTCCTTGTACAACCATGCTTCCAGAGAGAGCTCGGGATATGAATGAACCGGATAGGAAGCCTCTTGGAAGCGTGGCTCCAGAGCATCCATCACGGCGAGGTAATCAGCCGCATTGCACCGCTTCTTGGGGCCGTGCAAACCAATTGGAACCCCGAGCTTCCTGTTGACGTAAACCCGAGAGTTGCTGTCGAGACTCAGAAACGACCACGGACGAATCCAGTAAAGCCCGAAGGTCAGGTTCCACGCAACCCCAAGCCGCCCGTTTGCATTGTCGAAGGCCTTGGCGAACTCGGCACGAGTATCATCGTCATCGGAATTTGCAAACTTGATACCCGAAGCAAACACATCCCACAGGGCGTCGATGTGGTCCGCAGTACGCTCGGCTTCGAAAGGGAAGTACCAGGACTTCTGGGCGTTCAAGACCGGTATACCTTCAAAGGTTTCTGGAACAGCCTCATCGACGCCCAAGAACTTGGCCAACTCGGCCGCGATGATCTTGCGATTGGAATCCTTGAGGCCTCGGTTGAACAGGCCTTGATCGCGATGCGCTCACCGGCCTTCATCGAATTCACAAGGGCGCTTTCCTTGTCCGTCGGATTGCGAACTTCCCAAATCCCTTCGGCGAGGAAGCGCGGCATCTGATCGTCAGTGCCACCGTAGCTCGCGCCCACGAACCAAGCAGGCTGCGTTCCAACGTTGTCGTTACTCGTATTCATAGGCCGTCCTCGCATCGCTGCGTATATGTCACTTGGCCGCGCGACACTACATGGAACTGAACATTGCTCTACGATTAGTCGTCACGCGCCGTGCTGCACGCCGGAGAAGATCACGGCGATGTTCCCGCGCGGACTCACGGCAGTGGCGCGAACCATCTGCATCAGTCCCGCCAGCCCCTCCGCGCCGGTGTGATCGACGTTGATGCCCGTCGTTTTACGCGCGAGGTCTCACCCTTCGACGAGCAGCCGTTCATCGAGCACGACAGGCTCCTTCTACATGGAGCTCATGTCAGAGCCTCTCGCTTGCAGCGTTGACCGGCAATCGCAACACGCTCAATGATCGGATCGAGCACTCGTGTCGGATTCCCAGCGCTCTGGACGCGGGCGAGCGAGAACCCGCTCACCGGCACTCCCGGAAACGCTTGCGCCAGCTTGATCGCACACGCCATCATCGTCGTCCCGGACGTCACGACATCGTCAACCACGAGCAGCCGGCTCGGCGGCACAAGGCTTGGCTGAACTGTAAACGAGCGCACATGTTGATCGAGTGGGGGCCTCGCGGCACTTCCGGCACTCTTGGACACGGCTGTTGTGCGTCTGACGATGGCCAGCACATCGTCGCCAAGGCCCTGGCGCACTAATTCTTCGCACACCCGCCGTGAAGGCCACACGGTGTTGGGCTTTGTGAGGCTTGCTCCAGGCACCGGCACGAGCATCGGATGTCCGCCAAACACCGCGCGGGCGTCGTCGGCGAGGCCCGCCGCGATACGCTCGATGACAATACGCACGAGAGGAGTGCCGGTCGCGGCATCGACGCGATCGGTCTTGATTTTCAGGATCAGGTTCATCACGCGCTTGGCGTCTTCGTCTGTCGCGCGCGTCGCGTAGACGAGCCACGACGCGCACGAGATCGTGCTAAGCAAGGACTGCAAGCGGATCGTCCACTGGCTCGGGAAGCTGGGCTAGTAGGTCCTCCGGCTTGTTCAGCACCATTGCGCCGTAGTCCAGCAACGTCCGGGGCCACGAGAGGCCCGGCTGGTCCAGAATTGACGCCATCAGAAACAAGGGCCGCCCAAGCCGCAACGCTTCCCACCCCTGCGAAAGGCTGCCACTGCCGTCGCTCGCTTCGACAATGACCGACGCATCGCTCACGAGGGCCATCGTGCGGTTGCGCAACGGGAAATTGTTCCTGGTCGTCGGGTAGCCTTCGGGAAACTGCGAGACCACCAGGTGCTCGCGCATGAGCAACTGCTGCAGCTGTCGATGTTTCGTTGGAAATGTCTCGGACAACGGCGTGCCGATCACAGCCACCGTCCGGCCACCAGCATCCACTGTGGCGGTGTGGGCGGCCGCATCGATGCCTTCCGCGAGGCCGCTCACGACAGTGGCGCCGTGTTTCACCAGGATTCTGGCCAGCTTTGCCGCGCGTTTCAGGCCATCCGGCGATGCCTTCCGCGCGCCGACGACCGACACCCGGCGCTCCTGTCGCAACCACTCGGCGTGACCGGCTACGAAGAGCTGCTTCGGCGCATACAACAGCTCCTGCGAATTGAGCGGTCCCAGTAGTTCTTCCGTCGAATACGCGCGCTTGACGTCGGACTGTTCCGTCATGCTGGCGCCATGTTACGGCAAGCGGTGGCGTGTTGCACAGGGCCATCGCCGCAGGCTCCGCTCGTTTACGAGGCTGGCGACGTGTCGTGCCCAGCCCGGAGCCGCTCGGCATCATCGAGCTGGACGCCATCCGGCACCTCATGGCGGACGGCTACGTCGTCACGGCGGTCGGGGCGCCACGTCCGTGAAGGGCGCGAGCCGAGCGCTGAGGATGCTGAACTCGCCGTCCACGTCGCGGCGGCCACGGCGGCCAACCTGTCCAGGAAGCACGGCGGCTGAACGAATCGGGAGCGCCACCCGGAACCTGAATCGAGGCGGGGCACTACGTCGCTGTCACCCATCAGTTCCGGCCGCTCACGCGTCCGGAAGGGATCGCCGAACACCGCGGGTCACCCTCACAGTGACCGCGGGGGAGATGCCATCCTCGCTTGCCGATTGGGCGGGTCGCATCTCTCCGGACGACGCCAAAAAAATGCGGGAGATCATCGAGCGAGAGTTCGAACGCGTCGATCCTCGTGGCTGGCAATAGCGTCGCGGTCAACACGGCTCGCGCGTGCGGTTTTGCCTTATTCTGTAGGAATGCTGCGTGATCCGCTATTTCCCAGCGCTGCGGATCTGATCAGTCTTCGCGACTCGATCGACACCGCGCGGCGACTGGCTCCATTGGCCTCGCAGTGGAAAGATTCAATCGCCGCGGTCGCATCTGCGCATTTGCAGTTCAAGGATCAGTTCAACGACCAAGTTACCGAGGCCCTCAAGCGCCTCGACGTTAGAGCCTGGATTCAGCCACTGATATCGGAACACATGCTCTCCGGACGACGCTGCGGGCTGGACGTCAGCGCTCAGCATGGCCGGAGACATTCAGAGCCTCTTGACAAGTTCCCCTGCGGCGTTCGCCGAACGACTTGCTTCCCTGCGACTCGACAGCGCTCTTGCTGGCCTTCCCGTTGCCGACGCTCTTCAGCGTGATTTCGGACAGTGGCAATCGATCGTCGAAGAGTTCAGGACTGCGATCCTGGAAGAGCCACGGCGGCCAGTGAGCGATGTCGTCGGCACGACATTGCGGGGAATATTTGAGGCGGCGACGAACATTGATACGGATTTGGATTCGCCACACAAGAAGGTCGCATTTTGGGTAGGCCTGTTGCTTCTAATCTGGCACCTGAGCATGATGGTGGGACTCTCCCAGAAGCAGGCATTGGCTGATGCCGACGCGATGGACCGTCGCCGAGTTCAACGTGAACACGCGGATGCAATCGCCGCCCTCACCGACGCGCTACAAACGCTCAAGGCACAGTCCGCTGAGGCGAGGGCTTCCGTGCCGCATCTCCGTGTCAAGAAGCAGGCAATCGTTAGGGACGGCCCTTCGGGAACATCGCGGCGTGTCGTCACGCTCGCCTCAGGTCGATCGGTTCGGCTGGTGTCGTCCTTCGACCGCTGGTGCTATATCGAAATTCTCGATTCCCAGCTTCGTGGAACGGGCGTTACCGGGTGGATCTACGGTCGCAATCTCCGGACGATAGGAAGCATGAGCGGCCTCCCGACAGTGACGGCGCGCTGACCCGCGACACCTGCCATCACGTCGCGCACATCATCGAGGCCGGGCACCACGTCGTCGTCACCCACGGGAACGGCCCGCAGGTCGGCTTCATCCTCCGCCGGTCCGAGCTGACGCGGCAGGAACTGCACGAAGTGCCGCTCGATTCGGCCGATGCCGACACGCAGGGCGCGATCGGCTACATGATTCAGCAGTCGCTCGCCAACGAGTTCCGGCGCCTGCCCTGATGGTCGGTGGGTGGCTTTCGCGGAACAGATAGGAGCTCAGATGAAGTCCTCGCGCCGCCGCAAATAAAGGCGGCGATCGGTAATCTCGGATGATCTGACCGGAGGGCCGCTTGATCAGCATGATCCTGCACCGACAGTGTGTTCAGCTCGCCCCATTTGACGCGGCCGCGGCCCCGCCGGTGTCCCTACCTGGACACGATGGACTGCGCAAGCACGAATCGACGCTGATCCGTTCCGCGGACCGCCACGGTCATCCCGTTCTGGAGCGATCCGAAGCGGGCCTGTGCGCCTCGAATCCAGGTCTGGGTCGTCTCGTCGGCGCGGACGATCCGGCTGACGCCGGAGGCGCTCAGCGTGAAACTCCGATTCTGCACGTCAAGGCCGCGGATTGTCCCCGAGACGGTGACCGGGGTCGCCGTGCCTTGGGCGTCCGTGCTCGTCACGGCGCTCGGATCGGGCGAGAGCGGGCTCGGGCCGGCGCCGCAGCCCATCGCGGCGAACCCGAAGCCAAGCATGATGGTGAGCGCGATCGTTTTCCTCATCACAGTCCTCACTTCTTGTGCCGGCATCGAATGAACACGAAAGGGGCACCTTTCCCGGGAAAGATGCCCCCTTCTTGCGCTTTGTGCGCGTAGCCAAACTCAGCCTCTTCGGCTGATTCCCGCGTGTCGACGGCTTGCCGTCACTCAACCGGAACCATGGTCACTCTACCGCTACCGGAGTGTCATGCCAGCCAGGACCTTTGTTGTGTTCGTCGCCGCAGCGACTGTTTGCCATGTCAGGTGGCTTGAGGTCCGGCGATCAACTCCTTAGCGTCAGACAACCCGAGCGACGACCCGCAGACCGCGGGTGTCGCTGGTTCGGTGGAGCACCTTCAGCACCATTGCTCTTCATGCTGCAGACCTCCTTTTCTCTTTTCTTCTGACTTCTTGGGGGACCTCTCACCGGTGCGATCCATCTGCCCCCGACGTCTAGCGACGTTCAATGGATCTCATCAGAACATAAACCTCTCAATGAACGTTGTCAATACATGGAAGCCGGCAACGCGGGCACACGCGTACGCGCCAAGAGGCGCGCAGCGCTCCTCATGACGCCGCGCGTTCCGATGTCCAGGCATTCGCGGACCTGCCGAGATTCCCGCAACTGTCGCCGACGTCCGACGCTCTTCATGCCGCGATCGGAAAAGACGGCCAGAAAAAGCGCGGAGGCGCGTGGCACGGCAATTGCCCCTCAACCAACGCCGCGCGCGGAGCCGCGGTTGTTCAGCCGAGTTGAAAGCAGTGCAGGGGAGGTGAACGATGTTGTCACTGAAGTCGTTCCATTTGTTCTTTATCGCGCTCTCGATTGTCCTAAGCGCGGGATTCGGCATGTGGGGCCTGCTCAATCACTACGTCGTCCTCGGGGCGTTGTCGCTCGTCTTCGCAGCTCTGCTGGTGGTGTATGGCGGTTACTTCGTGGGGAAGGCTGAGACCCTCCATCTGGAGTGACCCGATCCGAGGGACGGCTGCGGATGGTGAGCGCTGCGCCCGCGTCCCGTCACGCGCCGCGCTGTACGCCGGAAAAAATCACGGCGACGTTCTCGCGCGGGGCGATGGCACCTTCGCGAACGAGCGCCAGCAGTCCGGCCAGCCCCGCCGCGCCGGTGTGATCGACGTTGATGCCTGTCGCGTCGCGCGCGAGGTTGTAGGCGTCGACGAGCAGCCGTTCGTCGACCACGACCGGGCCGCCGCCGCTGGCGAGCAGGCCCGTGACGATGGCGAACCAGTCGTAGGTCTCGTCGTCGAGGATGCCGTGGGCGATGCTGCGCGGCTCGTCTTCCCACGGCCACATGAACTCGGAGCGATGCGTCGCCGCGTAGTGCAGCTCGCGCTGGACCACGTGTGCACCTGCGGTCCGGCTGAAGCCGGACGCCACGTCTGGAGCCTCCGGGGCGTCTGGCGCTCGAAGAATCCGTTCCACGACGCGGTCGTGCGCACGCGTCAGCGGGAACGCACCGCGCGTCTGAACGGTGTGGAACCGCGGCAGCCGCGGGGAAATGCCCAGGGCCACCGCCTCGGTGAACGACTGGATGACGGCGCTCGCCAGCGCACCGCCTCCCACCTGCATCACGACGCGGTCGAGGGCAGGAACGTCCGGCGCGGCGATCATTTCGTACCCGAGCGTCTCGCCGCCTTCGATCGTCAAGCCGTTGGCGATGCCCTGACAGCAGAACGGCAGCGCGCCGTCTTTCACGGCTTCGCGAAACCGGAGATAGCAGGGGTCGCCGCGCACGCCCGGATCGCGCGGGCAGACGGTGGTGTGCGCTCCGAGCTGCTCGAGGCGAGCGACGACAGCCGTCGGTGCATCCGGCGGGATGAAGACCTGCAACACGCGTCCCGCCGCCCGCGCGACGACGGCCGCGGCGAGCGCCGCGTTGCCGCAACTGGCGATGGCCAGGAGTGGCAGCGGTGGGCGGACCAGACCGATGCGTTCGAGCACCTGCAGGTAGATCATGATGCCCATCAGGTGCCGGGCCTTGTGCGAGCCGGACACGTTGGCGGTCTCGTCTTTCACCCAGACGCCGCCGTCCGCGGCAAACCCCAGATGTGCGCTGAGCGCCGCGCTTCGGGCGAAGGGCGTGATCCGAAAGCCCCGGCCGTCGACGCGCGCCACCTGTTCATCGAGGCGCCGGACCAGCGCGACGTAGTCGTCGTCCGCCATGCCGTGCGCGCGCGCGACGTGATAGGAGTGGAAGAGCGGCCGGTACTGGACAAACGGGTTGGGCTCGTCGCCGCGGGGGAACACGATCGACGCGGTGCCGAGCACCCGTGTCATGAGGTGATCGACATCGTCGCCCTGGCCGGCATGCGAACAGTGAAAGGGGTAGGCGTCCTGTTCGACGCCTGGCGCGTGGGCGCCGCATCCCGCGCACACCATGGCCGATGCGGCGGCGCTCGCACCCTCGCTCATGCGGTCGCCGCGCTCACACCCGCCTTGCGGTTGAACTCCACGATCATCTCGTCCCAGACGGGCAGCCGCGATCGCAGGTCGCGCCAGAACCGCTGGTCGCGCC
>Ga0315281_10010464_pt1 | contig 12787 bp, 13 predicted proteins | sample YL17G07_0_MG_FD_204540 | JGI IMG/M metagenome (GOLD analysis project Ga0315281, IMG submission 204540) | Sediment microbial communities from Yellowstone Lake, YNP, Wyoming, USA - YL17G07_0 | ecosystem: Environmental > Aquatic > Freshwater > Lake > Sediment | place: USA: Wyoming | collected... | reverse complement strand
CCCCACAAAGTCCAGTGGCAGTAAACCCATCTTCGGGAAGGGAAGAATCCTGATTATGGATGACGAAGAGCTTATTAGAGATGTTTGCGGGCGGATGTTAACCAAATTGGGCTACGATGTGGGGTATGCTGGGGGTGGAGAAGAAGCCATTGATTTATACAAGAAGGAAAAAGACGCCGGACGCCCCTTCAATGCGATCATTATGGACCTGACAATTCCCGGAGGAATGGGAGGAAAAGAGGCTATTAAGAAACTCCTCGAGATTGATCCGCAGGTAAAGACCATCGTTTCCAGCGGCTACTCAGAGGATGCCGCAATGTCTGATTTCAGAAAATCGGGATTTAAGGCCGTCATTGCCAAGCCTTACCGAATTACCGATCTCAGCGAAACCGTGTGTCAGGTATTGAGTGAGGGGTAACGGCGGGGATTTAAGCATAACCGATTTTCACGCAAAGGCGCAAAGACGCGAAGAATGGATTTGTAGGCGAAAATCAGATAGCTACAAGGATAACGGGAATGGGTGCATTTCCCAATTTCTATAAAGTTGCATTTTGTCCCGTAGGGACGGTTGACAACATTTATGTTTCTAGCCGACCGTACCAGGACAAAGAGTTTACAAATATTTGGAACTGTACCCAACGGGAACAATGCTATGCCTGTTTGTTAATTCAATGTATAGGAAATGCAATGCTTGCGTGGCGGCAGAAGTTTCCTCCTGCCGCTTGACCACGGGGAGGAACAGTCAGGAGGAAACTCCTGACTGCACGTAAAAATTTACAATTGAAGTAGAATAGTTAAAACAACATGGATAACAACACAAAAAATCAAAATGAAACCCCGTCCTGGTTTAAAGACGGATTGAGGTTTGAATGTCAGCGGTGCGGCAGATGTTGCAGAGGTGAACCCGGCGTCGTGTGGGTTAATAAAGGTGAAATGGACGAGATCGCCTCCTTTCTCGGTACGACCCCGGCTGCATTTGCAAAAAGTTATTTGAGAAGTATCAATGGCAGGTTAAGCCTCCTGGAATATGGAAAAGGCGTTTGTGTGATGTATGACGGTGGCTGCAAGATATACGGCGTCAGGCCGGGGCAGTGCAGGGCATTCCCGTTCTGGACGTCGAATCTGGAGAGCAGAGAAGACTGGGAAAGATTGCAAAATACTTGTCCGGGCGTCGGTAAAGGGAAGTTACATACACCGGCAGACATAGAGGTTTGCATCGCGCAGTACGGTACAACCACAGTCAAGGCTGGATAGCGCCTGTACGTGACACAAATACTTTGGATTTGCGCAAATGAAAGACGTTTCAGAACTAAACCTTGACACCGAGTTGACGACCATATACCGGCAACTGGAAAATGAACTGGCACCGCTGAACCCCGGTTGTAATGGCTGCGGGACGTGTTGTAATTTCAGCGATTTCGACCACGTTCTTTATGCGAGCGGCATTGAAGTTGATTATATCGTCAGGCATGAGCGCATTCCAAACTTTGCCGTTTCAGATAATATTTGTCCCTTCCTAAAAAACAGTCAATGCTCTATTCGAGAGTTTAGGACGCTGGGATGCCGGGTGTTTTATTGCAACCCTCACTATCAGGAAGTTTCTCATGAAATATATGAGAAGTATTACCGGATGATAAAGGAACTTTACAATAAATACGCCATACCGTGGAAATATCAACCATTTCTCAATCAACTGAAAGAAGAGGCTGATTCCTATCCGGTGGGTAAAAACGAGTAGTTTGAAATTGGATATGCGGTTGTATGCAGGGTAGGGTTTTGACCTTAATGGTTTTTAACGGACGTCAAATTACACAAACCTGTGCATAACGTAGACGTCAACAAGCTTGAATTTTTTGTGATTATATGCCTTCGGCACCGTGCCAACGATCTTAAATCCGAGCTTTAACCAAAGTTGGATTGCAACGAGGTTTGTACTTACTACAAAATTAAATTGTATCGCCGAAAACCCCAGCTTCCTTGCCTGTTTTATCGAATGAATTCCCATAGCCCTGCCAATGCCCTGCCTGCGGGCCTGCGGATGGACCATATACGCCCCATTCGCAACATGCGATCCTAAGCCTGGCTGGTTATTCCGCAGGATGTAGGTGCCGAGGGTTTTCCCGTCAGACGTGGCGATATAGGTGCGTATATGAGGCGACATCCATAAATTCTTGCAATCTTCCCTGGTTGACTTTGGGTCGAAAGCAAAGGTGTCTCCCCTACGGACTACCGCATGAAAAATCGTCCAGATACCCTCGAAATCAGAAATACGTGCCCGACGAATTTTAATCATGGCGCCCCCCCCACAGAGAGAATATTTGATTTAAAATCCCTGTAACCGTCGATAAACGTGAAACAGGAAAAACATATTAGCCTCAGTTTGCGCTCGCTATTAGTGGTATTGGCTGAATAACCTTTTAATGAGCATCGTGCCGAAACTCCCCCTGGGTAAAAAGAACCGCAGGATGAGCTTTTTCTTTCCGCTGTAGATTTCGTCGTCGGCTTGTTCGTCCAACAGGTCTCCGGGGAACACGATGGCCTTTCTTTCTACGCACTTAAAAAATGCCTGCCGTATACTCTTAATATTGAACCATGCCGGTTTGATTTCATGGTTTGTTAATAATGCTGAATACAGTGATTCTGTGAGGGCGTCGGGCATCTTCGTGTTTGACGCAGGAGTAGGGATGGACAACCCTTGCAGGTACCCGAAGCGTTCGGCGTCCAGTTCCTTATAAAAGGAGTAATCTTCTACCATACCCTTGTGAACCCTCAGTGCGTCCTTTGCGACCGATTCGATAACCTTTCGCAAGAGCGTATTCCACAAATACGACTGAAATGCGGAGAAAAAGATCGACATCTCCTCATAGTGGATTCTCTGAAGTATGGGGATAAACCCCTTCGGATTTTTTATCAGATACTCGAACGCCTCCCGCTCAAAACCCGTCCTTGCAGCATTCAGGCATAACGGCCAGTCCCCCCATATTTCGCCAAGTATCTTCTTGTGTTCCTTTTCGTCACCGCTGTCTGCAGGGTGAAATCGGGTAAGGTATATCTTCAATGCCCCGTTGTAATGCCCCCTCACAATCTTTTCGGCAATGAAGCCCTGCCGGTCGTCAAAACTGCCGAATCGCTGGTCATCGAAGTAATTGGGATAGCCCTCCTTTTTTACAAATGCCAGTTCATTTATGGCGGATTTTACGTCATCATCGGTAAGGTTTCTAATGGTAATGCAAAACCGGTTGCCCTTAATGAATTCCGGCGCCATCGGCCTCGCCATAAAACCCATGAAGCGCAGGGTATAATTATTTTCGGTGAATTCCGCGCCTGCCTGGGGCATGGGCTGCTGTGGGGGAACGTTGAGTATCTGTTTGCACCGTCCTCTTGCTACCGATATGTATTGAGTGGTAAGGGCATACTTGTCCTTTCTGCCGCCATAGGCAAACTCAGAGAAAGGTGCTTTGATCCGTTTGGAGAGCCGTTGCAGCACGTCAACGGTGTTCCACCCGCTTTTTTTCAGAAAGAAAATGCCAAAGTCTCCCTTTTTATCGTAGGGTATGTCGGCTACCTCATCAACACCAAAATCCTCCGGCTTAACCTTAATTTTTATCACGTCGTCATTGCTTCCTGAAAATTTTAGTGAGATAAAACAGTGTACTAATCGTTTTCCTGATAACTTTACACGTAGTTCGTCTTACTTTCCATCTTTTTCTCATCGTACGTATACTGTTCCTGGTTGTTCCGCTTATTTGGGACAGCTAAATAGCTTAGGGGTTACTATGGGGAAGGGACAATATCAATCTTGACTTTTTTCTGATGGAATGGTATCTTAATCAAGTTATATTAGTGCAGATTTATTAATCTCTTCCTTGATTTTGTTTAAGGTCCGCGTAGAGACGTGATGTATTGTGTCTCTCTACAAAAGATTTGAATTCTTAAATTCAGCCGAGCAAACGTGTGGTTAATGCCCGATCTCCCAGGTCTTTATAGCAAAATGCCGCTTGGATATCATGAAATCCCTATACAATGGTCTTAGAGCAGTCTAATCCATTGAGAAGAGAAAGGAGCTACCATTTGAAAAATCAGGATGAAGCATCCCAGAGAAACATGTTTCTTTATGGCCTTGCATTCGACAATGAAGATAATCATAAACGAATTACCACTGGTGAGAATTTTTACATACTTGGTGGTTCTGAAAAAACCCATGAGAAGCTTGTTGAAAAAATATTGGAATTTAACCAGGTTGTAAAGAAATATGGTAAACAATTAGGCGATCTTTCGGAAAGTGAGTATCACAAAATTGTGCAGGAAGTTTCAGCGAAAGACAGCAAGGCGTGTTGGTTTTTCCATCTATAACCTTTTGGTTCACTACAACCCATGAAAAACGGCTTTTTTTTGATTTCCATCTTTCTCGCAACGTTTTTTTGCGCCTGTGGTTATAGCGCGGACAATTTCAATGATTTTGAAATACATTATAAGCTGGGTAACGAGTATAACCAGTGCGGCATGCTCGATGACGCTATTGCCGAATATAAAAAAGCGCTGGACATCAACTACGCTTCACCTAGAGTGTATAACAATATGGGGGTAGCCTATAGCAAGAAAAAGAATTTTGATGAAGAAATTGCTTCATATAAAAAAGCAATTGCACTAGACCCTGAGTACAAAGAGGCATATTTTAATTTGGGAATTGCTTATGGTGCCAAAGGGCTGGTGGATGATGAAATTCAAGCCTATGAGAAGGTTATTGGACTGGACGCCGATAATTTAGACGCTCTTTACAATTTGGGACATAGTTATCGCCAAAAAGGGATGTACAAAGAGGCCATTGGCTCATATAAGAGGGTGCTTAAGATTGATCCCAACTATATCGACGCCTATTTTAATTTAGGCGTTTCATACTCAAAAGAAGGTTTGCTGGATGAAGAAATTCTGCAATACAACAAGGTGTTGAAGTTAAACCCCTACAGCGCAGAGGCGCATTTCAACCTGGGTATTGCATACGGCGAAAAGAAGATGTTCGACAACCAAATAAACGAATATAAAAAAGCAATCGCCATTAATCCGAATTATGCAAAGGCATACAAAAATTTAGAGTCGATCTATCGCGAGAAGGGTATGAAAAGAGAGGCAGACAAGGAACTATCAAGGTACAACGAACTGGTGAAACATTAGAACGTCGAAGACGGGGTAAAAGTTGCGCGAAAATAGGTTTTTTTGTGTGCATTAACGTAGCTGTTTATTTTGTAAACTGATACATTATTTATTTTAAGGTAAGGAGGGATAGCAAGATGATTGACAAACTCAATAAAGTTATTGAAGAAAAGTCCGAGAAGATTATGACAAATCCAAAAGTTGAAGGCATGGTAAACAATCTTGGCGGGTTATTGTGCTTTGTTGGCGCCGTTGTGTTTGGCATTATGTTTATCGTTTGCGGGGCAAGCCTGATGAAGACGGGTAAAAACTATGTGGTAAAACCTTCCGCTGAAAAAAAGGCGTCAGAAGTAGGCGCAGAAGCTAGCGCTGAACATTAACAAAAAGGACTTAAGGAGCGCGGCTTCTTCTTCGATTCTCAAGGTTTTTTTGAATTGAAGCATCAAAACAATATGAAAAACCTCAGATTTAATAAGGACGTAAACTAACCGATGGTAAACAAGCTACTTTTTTCAATAGGTGTTTTGATCTTTGCCTCAGGTCTCTTTGCCTCGAAGCCGGCGTATGCTGCCTTTTCAAAATTAACGCCGGAGCAGATACAGGAGGCCATTGAATACGGACAGAAAAACAAGGCGATGGATATGGCGGGCTTTTCAAGGCCGTGGATAGTTTCGCTGGGAAAAGGGATTGGGGCCGCAACGTTGTTTACCCCTTTTCACAATCTTGCTTACAAGGCCAGAAAAATGGCTGTGGAACGGCGGGAAATGACGGGCGAGGATATCAAGCAGACATTGGAAGCCGGAGATGTGCTAAGCTTTTCCGTAACAGTGTATGGAGAAGATTATGATTTTGCAATGCACCACACCGCCCAACTGAATCAAAAGGACGCTATTATACAACCTGATTTTGAGTTTGCCCCTGAAATAGCGGAAGCTAGTGAATTTTGGCCTAATTCTCCCGCCAACGTGGCGAGGTTGGTTTTTAAATTTCCGGCAAAGGATATCGACTTCAACTGCCTCACGACTCTTATCATTATTATCCCGGGGGGAGAAGAAATGTCATTCCCCTTTGATCTGTCAAAAATAAAATAACAACTCTTTTATAAGTGTTGACTTAGGTAATTTACTCGATATATCGTCCACCAGCATCACACAGCCATACATCGGGTACTAAGTGGGTGTATGAGCGTGTCTTCCAGTTAAACTTGCAAAAAGAAAAGGGGGGTATATAGTGAAACATCTCCGATGGGTTTTTGCCGTAGCAGGAATATTTCCGCTGCTTTTTGGTTGTGCAAATTACACACAAAAGGCGCAGGAGATTCAAAGGGAACAACTTGATCTGATGGACCGAAAGGTTGCTGATTTGGAAAGGACTATTGCTACTCTGAATATATCCTCTCAAGGCATCGGAAGACGTGTTGAGGAGCTTACCCAAAAAACCTCCTCTATTGATATGGGCTACTCCAGGCTTAACATAGCAGTTGAAGATTTGGGCTCAAAGGTCGCTACGGCAGAAGCTGCGGGTAGTTCTGTTAGTGCCGTAATCTCAGATACGCAGGCAAATATAAACGAACTTTCGAAGAGATTAAGCGAAATAGAAAAGGCGAAGCTGGATTTACAGAATCAGATTCTTGTACTCCAGGCGCAAAAATCTCGAACCTCCGGAACTTCAGCAATCGAACAGCGTAGCGAAATCATGAAGGAAGAGGCAAAAGAAGTAATCGACAAAGGCCGTGAAATGATAAGGGATGCAAAAAGTGAGAAAAGATCGGAAACAGACAAGAAAATTGAAGAATTAGCGGCAAAACAGGGGAGAGAGTCGTTACAAAAAATTTTGGACGGGGCGCTCTTGTTGTATCGAAAAGGGAATTACAAAGAGGCCGTCAGTAAATGGGAGGAGGCGCTGATTCTTGATCCAAACAACCTGGAGGCAAAGTTTAATATAGAAATTGCAAAGGAAAAAATCAAATCACTTTCCGATAGATAGGCTTCTTTAGTAAAGTGTTAGTTATAGCCAAACAAGCCGGGTTTCCGATGCTTAAACTTGGAAATACAAGGGATTATCACTGTATTTCGCGGAAAACAGAAGCTTTTGATTATATATTAACAAAAGGTAATTAATGAGAAAATTTGTTGCAATATTTGCTGTAATCTGGCTATCCTCTGTATTTATGGGGTGCACTATTACTACGAGGAAGTATTACGTAAAAAACGAAGAACGCTTTGCGTCCATTGAAAAAAAGATGAGGGAGCATGATCAGGCAATTGCAAATTTAACATCTTCACATCAAAATATCCGGAAAAGCATGGAGGACGGTTCGCAAAAGTCAGCGGACATGGATGTAAACTATACGAAGCTGCAGGCATCCATAGTTGATTTGGATTCTAAAGTTGATGCGAGAAACAATGTGCTTGATAAAAAGATAGCTGAGACAAAGAAGGCTATTGATGCGCTTGAAGTAAGAATGTCAAAAAAAGAATTTAACGAAAAGTTGAATGAAATTGAAAAGGCAAAGATCGACTTGCAAAATCAGTTGATCCAACTTCTGTACCAAAAAGCGACTAACGAACGACACGGCGAAACAACGCAAGTCAGTCCAAATCCGCAAATAGGGAAGAGAATGGAAATGCCGGAAGACGATTTGGAGAAAAGGCAGCGAGAAAGCGCGGATGAGGATGATTTTGAGTATAAACAGGACGCGAACACTCTCCAAAACTTATTGGATGAGGCACTTACGCTTTACCGGGACGAAAAGTATAAAGCAGCTATTAAGAAGTGGGAAGAAGTGCTTCGTATCGATCCAGAAAATATCGAAGCGCAATTTGTAATTGAAATTGCAAAAGAAAAAATGAAGTCCAAGATAATGAAAAGGTAACGTTTTAAACAACATCTCTGCCCACATTCTAAGAGCTTGGAATCTAATTCTTCATCAACCTTCTTGCCGGAATATTTTAACGTCCGCTTGGCAAAGGGGGAAAATGGCATCCGTGCAAAGTTAAGGGATCAATGAAAAATCCCCGGTAATCTAAGGATCGCCGGGGATTTTTTGTTTATAGCGTCATCTTACTTAATATTTATATCCATTCTTCAGATAAGATGTTTCCTTCCAATCCAACAACGATTTGCTTAACAGGTATCTTGCGTGACGCTTTTTCAGCGCCTTCCTTTGCAATTTGGGCCAGACCAAAACAGCACGGCACCTGCATAATGACAACAGATAACGTGTTAATTTTTGCGTCATCGATTAATGATTTAATCTTTTCAATGTAAACATCCTGGTCTGAATCCAACTTCGGACAGGCGATAGCCAGACTCTTTCCTTTGAGGTAATCTTTATGGAAGTCGCCAAACGCGAAAGCGGTGCAGTCTGCCGCCAACAAAATGTCTCTACCCTGGAAATATGGGGCTTGCGGAGAGACCAAATGTAACTGTATCGGCCATTGCCTTAATTGAGAAGGGCGCTTTCCTGCATCGTTTCCTTCCTTATTTTCATTTGCGCTAAAATCCATCGTCTTTGATCCGGGACATCCACTCATCTTTTAACCTCCTGTAAAAATTTTTTCTCTAATTCCTGAATAAACATTTCATACTTCTTTGGTAGTGCGTCCCCCACAGAGGCATCAGCATCATTGCACCTGCGGAACATCTCTCCAACTTGCGCCGTAGATAATTGACGGTCTATCCACGGATACAGTATCTCGTCTTCTTTCTTGATATGTTGGGTCAACAGGTCCCGGTAACCAAGCAAGTTCTCTTTTATTTGTGATTTATTGCCCTTTTCAGCGCCTTCGACGGCCAGTTTAACGTGATTCCTTCCCGTAATGTGGTCTTTGTACATAATCTGAATAATTTCAGCCTTTTCATCAACGTATTTAAACAGGATATCCTCTTCCTTCATGTGATGGTATTTATCAGCGTATGTGCGGATAAAATCAACACAGCTTAAGATAAGATCTTTATCTACCTTGGCGCTTTTTTCCGTAAATTCAACGATTGCGGGGATCAAGGCCAGCATTCGCTTGATCAGCAAGTGTTCATCCACCAGCTTTTTAACGGGTGGCGAATAGGTGAGTTTCTTTGGCGCTACCTTTTTTGTCGGATCGACAACCGGAGGCTTAATATTTCTTGATGGATAAATGGCCTTTTCGATTCTATACATCAAGGTAGCTTCCTGTTGCGGATCGAGGTTGTGGATCCCAACGACGTCTTTAAGCAAGCAGCTTCCAACGGAACAGGGAGCGCAACCGATGTTATATTCTTCAAGAATACGGCCTACCTCCGGGCAATCATCGATAACCTTTCTAATGTCTCTGGTTAATATATCGTTCAAAAATCTCCTCCTTTTACCAATTACGTCCAGTGCTTAAGTTAAAATTATGTGAAAACCAGAATGTAGAATTATATCTAAAATTTACAAGTGGTGTCAAGAAAAGAAATTTGCTAACAGTTCAGCTTGTTACAAAGCTATTTCTTCAGGAAGTAATAAAGCCTGCCGTAAGCATTTATTTCTCCAGCGTCATGCATGGCCTGCTCGCCGATTCCGAAATAAATATCAGCCCTTGCGGGTGTTTGTATTGCACCACCTGTATCCTGATCCAAAACAAAGAACGATTTCTCAGCCTCGCTTTGCTTGGCAAAATTAAACCACCCTTTCTTCGCCTTCTTTGCTTCTACGACGGCGAAGGCCAGTCCTCCTGCGGGGAACACCTTCTTGTCGGTGGCAATGCTTCGCATGGGGGTAACGGGAAACCCAATAGAACCGTGGGGAATTGCGTGATCAACCTTTTTGAAAAATACGTACCTGTCATTCTTTAGAAGATACGAGTCCAGTTCGCTGGGATGTTGGTTGAAATAACTTATCAGGGTAGAAAGCGTCAGGTCATCTTCCGGTATTTTTCCATCCAGCACCAGCATGCGTCCAATGCTGCTGTATTTATGGCCGGAATCTGCCCCATACCCAACATAAATCTTTTCGCCCGATGGAAGTCTGATTTGCCCGGAACCCTGTACCTGGATAAGGTATGCATCCAGCTTAGACCTAAGATAAGCAATTTCGTTTCCTTTTAAAAGATTGCGTTCCTCAATTTCGCGTCGTGTGAAATAGGGTTTTTTGAAATCAGCCGGCACTTTGTATAGCGGGTAGCGAAATTCGCCCGTAGGGGTAATGCTGCCGTCATAGATAGGCGTTCCATAGCCGGTAAAATGCACGTCACCTTCATAGTTTTTTCCAATTGCCTGAAAGACCCTAAAGTTGCTGACAATGAAATTGTTCATATCCTGTTCATTCGAGCAACGAACAAAGCCATCTCGAAAACACCTCAAGGTGCTTTCCAGATTGGCGTGGGAAAATCCCGTCATCTGGAAACCATAGGGGTTTGATTTTACCTTCTTATAATAATCCAGGCTGCTGTCTATTGAGCGCAACAGGGTGTCTCTGCTGTAATCGTCTCTAAAATTGGGAAGTTGCGATGGATCAGTAATCTCTACCAGTGTATCGCCGGGTTCTTTCGGAACCAAGGCGTGTTTTTTCTTGAACATGGCGCAACCGGAACTCATAATTGTGACAAGTAATACACCAAACAACAGACCCTCAAAACCATTCCTTTTCAATTTCATAGCAATAACCATCCCCCTTGAAAATGAGAAAATTAACGAGCGATTAACGAACGTCGTCGTTTAGATATTAAAGTTTGAGTAATAATTTATGTATAGCAAAAAGCTTCACTTGTTAAGAAGAGACTTTCTGTCTTTTTAGCATCTTTAAATTTATATTTTATCATATTCTTTAATATTATCAACATTGTTTCATGGGAAGAGAAACTACTTCTTTTACAACTCATCGGCTGTTATTGATTCCAGCTCTGAGTGAATATCTTCCCATTCTTTGTAGAGGGTGTTTAGTTCTTGTGTGACAGACTGGTACAGTTTGTTGACTTCAACGGCTTTTTCCTTGTTACTGTAAAGCATAGTATCCAGGAGGACGTCGTCCAATTTCTTTTTTTGGGCTTCCAGTGAAAAGGTTCTTTCCTCGATGTTTTGCGCTTCTTTTGTGAGTTTTCGCTTGCGGGCGTTTTGGTCTTTTTTCTGAAGGTAAAGTTGCTTTTGTGAACGGGATTCGTCTGCCTTTGCCGCTGGTGATATGGTATTCGGGGTGGCATTATCCGTGACAGCCCTGGTTGTACCCGGCGTTTGTACGCTGGCAGGTTGGCTTGCCGCTCCTTTGTTGTTTTTCGTTTCGAGAGACATGCTTTCCGTTTTTGCGTCGAGGAATTCCCTGAAGCCACTCAGGTGAACGTGGAGCTGATGGTCTTTTAGTTCGAAAACCTTTGTTACAAGGCCGTCAAGAAAGTCCCTGTCGTGCGATACAATCAGCAGGCTTCCTGCATAGTCCAGCAAGGCGGCCTTTAAAATCTTTTTCGTGGCAATGTCGATGTGATTGGTCGGTTCGTCGAGGAGGAGGAAATTGGTTGGTTTTAGAAGTATTTTAGCCAGCGAGAGGCGTGACTTCTCACCACCGCTCAGAACGTTAACGGTCTTGAAGACATCGTCGCCGCTGAATAAAAACGCGCCCAAGATGTGCCTTACCTGCGGGATCATGGAAAATGGCGCGACTGACTCTACTTCCTGCAGCACGTTGTTGTTGTTGTTGAGTTTTTCAGCATGTTCCTGCGCAAAATAGTCAAAAAGGACGTTATGGCCCAACTTGATAGTTCCTGAGCAGGGTTTTTCCAGGCCTGCAAGTATGCGCGATAAGGTGGATTTTCCTGAGCCATTTTGTCCTACAAGGGCAATCCTTTCTCCCCGTTCAATCGAGAAGCAGATGTTCCGGAAGAGTGTTCTGCCATCGTATTGATGGGCGACGTCTTTAACGTCAAGGACGATTACGCCACTTTGCTTTGATTCGCGAAACTTGAATTTTACCTGGGACTCGTCATTTTCAGGAAGTTCCTCCTTCTCCATTTTCTCAAGCATGTGGATGCGGCTTTGCACCTGCGACGCCTTTGTGTTCTTTGCCCTGAATCGCTCAATAAAATGCTCCACTTCTTTGATCTTTTTCTGCTGGTTGGTGTAACGAGCCCTCTGGAGTTCTTTCCGGTTTTCCTTTTCAGTTTCATAAAAGGAATAGTTTCCGCTGTATTCAGTGATGTTCCCCTTTTCCAATTCCCATATCTTGGTGACATTCCGGTCGAGAAATGCCCTGTCGTGTGATATGAGGATCAGCCCCCCTTTGAATTCCTTGAGGTACGACTCGAGCCAGAGGATGGAATCAATATCAAGGTGGTTTGTCGGTTCATCTAAAAGGAGTAGATTCGGTTCCTGAAGGAGCAGCCGGGAAAGTGCAACACGCATCTGCCAGCCGCCGCTCAATTCGCCGATGGCTTTTGTAAAGTCGGAATCCTTAAATCCCATGCCTTTTAACACCTTGCTTGTCTCTGCGTCTACCTTGGAGCCATTGACTACCTCAAGCTGATGCTGCAGGTGGGCATAGCGGTCCAGGAATAGCTGGCGTACCTCTTCGTCCAATGATGGGTCTTCAAGTTTGGTGTGAATGGAATCGATTTGGCTCTTTAAGTTAATAATGTCTTCAAAAGCAGAACGGGCTTCTTCAAAAACCGCCTTGTTTTTAAAGACGAAT
>Ga0315281_10010463_pt1 | contig 12787 bp, 10 predicted proteins | sample YL17G07_0_MG_FD_204540 | JGI IMG/M metagenome (GOLD analysis project Ga0315281, IMG submission 204540) | Sediment microbial communities from Yellowstone Lake, YNP, Wyoming, USA - YL17G07_0 | ecosystem: Environmental > Aquatic > Freshwater > Lake > Sediment | place: USA: Wyoming | collected... | reverse complement strand
CCCCGCGCCTGTTGACGCTGGCGCTGCTGTGCGGCGGGGTGGGCGCCGTGCCGGTCGCGCTGGTGCAGGGGCCCTGGCAATTGACCATCGCCCGGGCCGCGATGGGCGTGGCGGCCGTGGGCATCGGCCCGGCCAACGTCACGCTGATCCGCAACCTGTCTCCGCCGGGCATGGAGGGCCGGGTGCTGTCCTATGCCGCGGCCTTCGGCTCGCTGGGCATGGGCGTGGGGCCGTTCCTCGCCGGGCAGATCGGGCCGGTGTTCGGCCTGCGCGCCTACTTCGTGTTGAACGCGGCGCTGCTGCTGGGGCTGCTGCTGCTGTGGCGGCGCTCCGCCCCGCGGCAGCCCGCGGCGCCTTGATGCCGACTGGCTTGACGCCACCGATGACCCGCTCCCGCCCATGACCGACCCCACTCCGCAACCGCAGGAAGCCGCCTTTCCCCACTGGCGGCGCAATCGCGCCGGGCTGCCTGTTGCCGCGTTCTTCCAGTCCATCGGCTTCACCATGGCCAGTCCCTTCCTGCCGCTGATCCTGCGGGAGATGGGGGTGGTGCAGCATGTGGAAACCTGGGTGGGCTACTTGCTGGGGATCTACTTCCTGCTCAGCTTCAGCCTGACCACGCTCTGGGGCGCCGTGGCGGACCACTACGGGCGCAAGCTGATGGTGCTGCGCACGAGCCTGGGGATGGGGTTGGTGTACCTGCTCCTGCCCTTCGCGCCCTCGCTGTGGTGGTTCCTGCCGATCTTCCTGCTGCTGGGCACCACCAACGGATTCATCCCCGCCTGCCAGGCGCTGGTGGCCACCACCACACCGCACGGGCGGCTGGGCAGCGCCCTCTCGCGCATGCAGACCGGCCAACTGGTGGGCGGGATGTTGGGTCCCGTGCTGGCGGCGGCCGTGGCCGGGCTGCTGCCCGCCTATCGCGACCTGTACTGGCTGGCCGCCGGGCTGAGCCTGCTGGCCGGGTTGATCGCCCTGGTGCTTTCCCGCGAGGACTTCGTCCGGCCGCCGGGCCGGCTGGAGCTGAATCCGGTGCGCGACCTGCGCGTGATCCTGCGCCAGCCGGACGTCTGGGTGCTCTACCTGGTGTTCATCACCTACACGCTCAGCCTGAACGGCAGCGTCGCGGTGGTGTCCGTCTATACCTTGCGCATCGTCGAGCAGGGGGGGCCTGTGGAGCCGGCCCGGCTCAACTTCTGGCTGGGGATGGTGGCGGTGGCGCTGCCCGTGGGGGCGGCCCTGGCCGTGCCGTTCTGGGGCCGGCTGCTGGACAAGATCGGTCCCCAGCGCGTGCTGCCCGTGGGCCTGGCCTCCGGCGCGGCCGCCGTGCTGCTGATGGCGCTGGTGCGCGCGCCCTGGCAGATCGCCGCCGCGCGCCTGTTGCTCGGGGGCGTGGCCGTGTGCATCGGCCCGGCCGGGATCGCCCTGGTCAAGGCGCGCACCCCCACGGGAATGGACTCGCGCGTGCTGGCCTGGCTCGCCGCCAGCGGAATGCTGGGCATGGGCTTGGGTCCCCTGCTGGCCGGGCTGGTGGGGCCGTGGCTGGGCCTGCGCGTCTACTTTGCCCTCAACGCCGCGCTGGTGGCCGGCGGGCTGCTCTTGTGGCAGCAGACCCGGCCCCGGGCGCACTCCGGTTAGCGCCCCGCCCCCAGCCGGGGAAGTTGACCCAAGTGCCGCGACGAGGCAAGATAAGGGACCGTTTTCGTTCGCAACTCTGCCGACATCCGCATACCAAATCGACCGTGTGAGAAACCAGCATGGGGGCAGATCAGGGATTCCAGCGGACGGCCGCGGCCCTCGCCGTGCTCTTGGCGGCGCTGGCGGCGGGGGCCTGCGGCAACAGCCAGAACCAGGTGCAGCCCGCCCCGGCCCCGGCCCTGTGGGCTTCCGCCGCGGCCGGTGGGAACCGGTCCCTGGCCCTGAAGACCGATGGCAGCCTTTGGGCGTGGGGGCGCAACGACGCCGGACAGTTGGGCGACGGGTCAACCACGAACCGCTCCCAACCCACCCGGTTGGGGAGCGCGGGCAACTGGTCCGGCGTTTACGCCGGCTACCGGCATACCTTCGCGCGCAGCGCCGACGGCGCCTGGTGGGCCTGGGGAGGCAACGGGCAGGGTCAACTGGGCACGGGCAGCACGGCGGACAGCGGAACGCCGCTGTCGTTCGCCGCCGGGGGCTGGACGGCGGTCTCTCCCGGGGGATACCACACGGCCGCCATCAAGGCCGACGGCAGCCTCTGGGCCTGGGGGTGGAACGCCCAGGGCCAGGTCGGCGCGGCGTCGGCGGACGCGTGCCGCAGCCCCGTCGGCACCAGCACCGATCCGTGCGCCCTGTCGCCGGTGCCGGTGGCGCCGGGCCAGTGGGCGGCCGTGGCCGCCGGTGGCGAGCACACGCTGGCCATCCGCGCCGACGGCGCGCTGTTCGCCTGGGGGCGCGGCGACATGGGCCAATTGGGCAACAACTCCACGCTGGGCAGCGGGGCGCCGGCGCAGGTGGGGACCGGCCTGGCCTGGGTGGCCGTGGCCGCCGGAGACCTGCACAGCATGGCCCTGCAAGCCGACGGCAGCCTTTGGGCCTGGGGCCGGGGCACCTTCGGACAGCTGGGGGCGCCGCCGGGCTGGATTTGCGGCGCCGATGCCTGCAGCCTGGTGCCGGTGCAGGTGGCGCCCGGCAGCACGTGGCAAAGCGTGGCCGCCGGGCCGGCGGCGACCCTGGCGATCGCGGCGGACGGCACCCTCTGGGGCTGGGGCGCCAACACTGCCGGCCAACTGGGCGACGGCACGGTGGTGCAGCGCCCCGGCCCCGCGCGACTGGGGACGGACACGAATTGGAAGACCGTGACCGCCGGCGCGGCCCATACCCTGGCCATGAAACGCGACGGCACGCTCTGGGCCTGGGGCTGGAACGCCTTTGGACAACTGGGCACAAGTTCGATTTCCACCTGCACGGTGTCGGGAACCAGCGGCGCCTGCTCGGTCATTCCGCTGCGGGTGCCGTAGCGGGCGCACCGGGCGGGCCATGCGGGCGGCCCACGCAGCGGCGCCGGGCGCGCCCACGGAAGGAGCAACGATGCGGCAGCACCGGGCTCGGACGGGATTGCGGATGCTGGCGGGCGCTGGCCTGCTGGCGGGGCTGGCCGCCTGCGGCGATGCCACGACGCGGGTGATTCCGGCCGCGCCCGCCGTGGTCTGGGTCGCCACGGACGGAGGGCGCAGCCACACCGTGGCGCGCCGGGCCGACGGCAGCCTGTGGGCCTGGGGCGGCAACATCCACGGACAGGTCGGCAACGGGTACAACTCGGTGCAGTCGTCCCCGGTGGCCGTGGCGGCTGGGCGCTGGGCGGCGGTGCGGGCCGGCGGCGGCCATGCCCTGGCGCTCGCGGGGGATGGCTCCCTGTGGGTCTGGGGATACAACGCGCTGGGCAGCCTCGGCAACGGGTCGGTGTCCGACCAGTGGACGCCGCTGGCGCTGCCGGGCGGCGGGGTCTGGAGCGCGCTCGCCCCCGGCGACCTGCACACCCTGGCGCTGCGGGCCGACGGCAGCCTGTGGGCCTGGGGGTACAACCTGGGCGGCCAACTGGGCGTCGCCACCGCCGGGACCTGCCTGAACCCGGCCTCCGGCACGCAGGAGGCGTGCAGCCAGACCCCCATGCAGGTGGCGCCGGGAAGCCTCTGGAAGGCCGCGGCCGGGGGCGGCGCCCACAGCGTCGGCATCCAGGCCGATGGCAGCCTTTGGGCCTGGGGCGGCAATGCCATGGGGCAGATCAATGGCGGGGGCGCCAACCAGGGGGCGCCCCAGCGGCTCGGCACCTCGACGGCCTGGGCGGCGGTTTCCGCCGGGGGCGCCCACACCCTCGCCCTGCAAACCGACGGCAGCCTGTGGACGTGGGGCGGCAACCCCGCCGGCCAGTTGGGCTACCCCACCACCGCGACCTGTGGCGGCTCCCCCTGCAACCCCGTGCCCAAGCAGGTGGCGCCGGGCACCACCTGGCGGGCGGCGGCCGCGGGCGGCAACTTCTCCGCCGCCATCCTCAGCGACGGCACGCTCTGGACGTGGGGCCGCGGCGTCCTGGGCGAGGTGGGCGACGGCGGCGCCGCGAACCGTCCCTCCCCGGTGCGGGTGGGCACCCGGGCCGACTGGATCGCCGTGGCGGCGGGGTTCGCCCACGGCCTGGCCGTCCGCGCCGACGGCAGCCTGTGGGCCTGGGGGTGGAACCGCGACAATCAGCTCGGCGCCACCTCCCTGGACGTGTGCCATGACCCGGCCGCGCCGCCCGGCACCGGCGAGCCGTGCGCGCTCGCGCCGGTGCGGGTGCAATAGGGCACGCGCCCGGCGGGCGGGAACGGGCTTTGCCCCGCCGCGAAAACCCAGTACCATCCCCGGGAGTCCGGCGCGCGGCCCAGCACCGCCGGACGCGGCACCCCGCCGCGCGCGCAGTTCCCGTTGACGAGGGCCAGCCTTTGACCTGGAAACCCGCCCGCATCGGGCTGATCGGCGGCGGCGGCAAGCTCGGCACCCTGTTCGGCGGGCTGTTCGAGGCCGCGGGCTACGCCGTGCGCAGCGCCGGGGAGCAGCCCGACCCGGCCTACGGCGGGCTGGTGGCGGACTGCGACGTGGTGATCGTCACCGTGCCCATCGCCCAGACCGTGCCGGTGATCCGGCGCATCGCGCCCCACCTGCGCGCCGGGCAGTTGCTCTGCGACTTCACCTCCATCAAGCAGCCGGCCGTGGCGGCGATGCTGGAGACGCCCGCCTGGGTGATCGGCGCGCACCCGCTCTTCGCGCCCATGCCCAACCCCGCCGGGCAGAACGTCGTGCTCTGCCCGGAGCGGCCCGGCCCCTGCCTGGACTGGCTGCGAGGCTTCCTGGAGGGGCGCGGCATGAGGACCGTCGTGATGACCCCCCGGGCTCACGACGAGGCGATGGCCTTCATCCAGGGGCTGACGCACTTCCTCAACATCACCTTCGCCCGCACGCTCCAGACCCGCAAGGCGGACATCGAGGCGCTGCTCCAGGTGTGCAGCCCGGTCTACCGCGTGCTGTTCGCCATGCTGAGCCGCATCCTGAGCGGCGACCCGCACCTCTACGGCCAGATCCAACTGCTCAACCGGGAGAACATCCCGGTGCTCTACGACTTCGTGGACAATGCCCGCGACCTGCTGGCGGCGGTGGAGGGACAGCAGTGGGGCTCCTTCGACCGCATCTTCGGCGCGGCCGCCGCCTACCTGGGGGACTTCAAGGCCACGGCCCGCGAGGAGAGCGACTTCCTGATCGAGCAAATGCGGCTGCACCTGGAGGGCCACGACCCGGCGTGAGGCGGCCGCGCGGGAGGGGGCACTGGGGAGCGGGCCAGGGGCGGGGGCCGCGGAGCCGCCGTCGGCCCCTACGATCCGGCGAGCCGCAAACTGCCCAGGAATTTCCAAACCGCCGTCCGGATCCCCCCGCTGCCGTCCTTGTAGGGCCATGAGCCGCTCGTCTCCACGGCGCGCCCGCCGGCCTCCAGCAGCCAGAGCTTGTATATGCCCGTGGTGGAGGTATTGCCCGTCTGCACCCGCACCAGCAGCGCGGCGTCCACGTCCAGGTCCTTGATCCGCTGGAGCACGAACTCGTTCTTGGGATTCCCGAACGCGGACCAGGCGCCGTCCCGGATGAACGCGGTGTTGCCGATGGATTCAATCCCCGTCCCGCCGGGCATGAAGGAGTGGCTGATCTTGTAGCTCGAATCCCCAGCGACGCCGCCGTGGATCCCCCGGCCCACCCAATTGTCCGTATGCGACTGAGGCTCCTTCGCCGGCCAGCTCCCCGTGCGGTAGATGGGGAACACGGCCAGCCGGTACGGCCCCGGCTCGGGCGTGACCTTGAGCGCGGCGCCCTCGGCCACCAGCAGGGTCTGCTTCCAGGGGCGCTTCCCCTGGCGTCTGGCCTCCAGGGTGTACTGGCCGGGCACCAGCCCGTTGAGCTCCATCACGCCCATTCCCTTGCGCGAGCCGTTGAGCCAGATCTCCACGTCCGAAGTCACCCCCTCCACCAGGATGGCGGCGGAACCGGCGGCGCGGGTCGGTGTCGGTGGCTGCGCCGCCACGGCCGCGGCGGGGGCCGCCGCAGCGGCCGCGCCGCCGGTAAGCTTGGCGGCCAGGCTGCCCATGCCGGTGGCCAGCAGGGTGCGGAAGGCGCCCTCGTGCTGCACGGACACCGCCCGCAGGGTCTCCGCGGACTCCACGTCCACCAGCGTGGCGGAGAGCAGCCACAGATCGTCCTCCACCTTGTTGATCTTCCCCGAGACCAGCTTGCGCACGCCCAGCACCTTGCCCACCTGCACGGCGCATTCCTGGCTGGTGCAGCCGGTCTGCTGCAGGGCCTGCTCCTCCAGGATCTTGTCCATCTGGGCGCGCTCGACGAGCCGGTAGCGGCCGGACTGGAGCAATTCCTCCCGCAGGCGCTCGGTGAGCGCCGCCACCTGGTTCTTGTTGGCGCCGATGGCCTCGAAGTCCAGCACCGCGACCAGTTCGCGGGCGTCGGTCTTGCCGGCGGGCTGGGCGGACTGCGCCGGGGCGCCGCGGCCCCAGGCGGCGCAAAGCAGGGCTGCCAGGCCGGCCCCGGCGAGCAGGCGCATCCAGGCCGTGGAATGCAGCGTCATCGTCTTCCCCCAGGATTCAGGGTGGCGGGTCCTCCAGGAGCGGCGCCCCTGCTGCCGCCCCTGGGAGGCACGATAGCGCAGGCGCGGGGCGGGGGGAAGACCCTCCGGCGCTCCGGGCGCGCCGTTGCCAAGGGCCATGGGCAATGCTACCCCATGCAGGCCGGGAATCGCCCGGCCGAAACGGCCCGCCGCGCCGAACGCCCGGGCCCTTGCCCACCCTTGTTGCCGGAACGCGATGAACGCACCCCTGACCGAAAAGCTGCTGGCGCAGAAGGACGGCGCCATCGGCTGGATCACCTTCAACAATCCCGCCCGCCTCAACGCCATGTCGCTCTCCATGTGGGAGGGGCTGGAGACGCTCGTCAAGGACTTCACGGCCGACGACGCCATCCGTGTGATCGTCCTGAAAGGGGCGGGGGACAAGGCGTTCGTTTCCGGCGCGGACATCTCGGAGTTCGAGGAGAAGCGCTCCTCCGCCGAGGCCACGCAGATCTACAACGCGGCGACCGACCGCGCCACCGAGGCGCTCAGCCGGGCGGGCAAGCCCACCGTCGCGATGGTACATGGCTACTGCATCGGAGGCGGGGTCTCCATCGCCAGCTCCTGCGACCTGCGCATCGCCTCGGACGGCTCGAAGTTCGGCGTGCCGGCGGCCAAGCTGGGCCTGGGCTACGCCCAGAAGGGCGTGCGCAAGCTGATGGACCTGGTGGGGCCGGCCTATGCCAAGGAGATCTTCTACACGGCGCGGCAGTTCACCGCCCCGGAGGCGCTGGCGATGGGGCTGATCAACCGCATGTTGCCCGCCGCGGAGCTGGAGCCGTTCGTGCGGGAGCAGGCGGGGACGATCGCCGGCAACGCCCCGCTCACCCTCGCCGCCGTCAAGACCATCGTGGGCGAGCTGCTGAAGGATCCGGGCGAGCGCGACCTGGCCCTCTGCGCCCGGGTGGTGGAGCGCTGCTTCGCCAGCGCGGACTACGTGGAGGGCCGCACGGCCTTCATGGAGAAGCGCAAGCCGGTCTTCCGGGGGCGGTAGCGGCGCGGGCCCATGAAGGACCAGGGCCAACCGGGCCGGCGTCCCGCGCCGTGGCGGCGGACAGCGGCAGGGGTGCCGGCGGATTCCGCCCGCGGGCTACCCCTTGGTCGCCCCGGCCGTCAGGCCCGAGATGTAGTAGTCCATCAGGAAGGCATAGATGATGACGGGCGGCGCGGCCCCCAGCAAGGCTCCCGCCATCAAGCCGCCCCAGTGGTACACGTCGCCCCGGATCAGCGTGGTCACCGTCCCGACGGTGAGGATCATCTCGTCGTTGCTGAAGATGAACGCGGCCGGATACAGGAAGCCCGCCCAGGAGACGGTGAAGGCGAAGATCGTGGCCGCGATGATGCCGGGCATGGCCACGGGAATGAAGATGCGAAACAGCATCTGCAAGTGTCCGGCGCCGTCTATCAGCGCGGCTTCGTCCAGCTCCTTGGGGATTGATCCGAAGTAGCCGATCATGATCCACGTGCAGAAGGGCACCGCCAGCGTGGGGAAGACCAGCACGAGGGCCCACTTGGTGTTCATCACGCCCAGAAAACCCAGCACCTTGAAGAGCGGAATGAACAACAGCGTGTCCGGCACCAGGTAGGTGAGAAACACGCCCGTGGCCAGGACGGTGGATCCGATGAAGCGCATCCGGGCCAGGGAATAGGCCGCGAGGATGCTGATCGCCATGGACAGCGCCACAGAGCAAACCGTCACGATCACGGTGTTCTTGAAAAACGTGGGGAACATCGTGTTGGTGAACAGGTTCTTGTAGTGGTACAGCGTCGGCGACTCGTTGATGATCCAGGGGATGCCCGCAAGGCTGGAGATCTCGTGGTCCGTCTTGAAAGAGGTCACCAGCATGTAATAGGGCGGAAACAGGAAGAAGACGACGAAGACGCCCAGGAAGATATAGGCCAGGATCAGCGCCCAGCGGCGCCCGGAGCGGATGCTGCCGACCTTGCCGGCCGCGGCCGGGGAGAGGGTGGTCTCGCTCATATCTCGCTCGCTCGCTTGCTCACGTTGCGCAGGATGAAGAACGCCAAGACCGCCAGGATCGGGAACAAGAACAGGGACACCGCCGCCGCCTGGGGGATGTCGCCGGACTGGATGCCCAGCTTGAAGGCCCAGGTGCCGAACAACTCGGTCATTCCGCGCGGTCCGCCGTTGGTCAACACCCGCACGATGTCGAAATTGGCGAACGTGACGATGGTGGAGAACAGCACGGTCACGGCGATGATGTTGCGCATCATCGGGATCGTGACGTACCGCAGGCGCTGGAAGCGCGTCGCGCCGTCAATTTCCGCCGCCTCGTACAGGTCGGCCGGCACGGATTTCAGGCCCGCCAGGTACATGATCATGAAGAACGGCGAGCCGTACCAGATGTTGACCAGGATCACGGAGAAGCGCGCCCAGTACGGATCGGCCAGGAAGGCGATGCGCACCCCTCCCAGCGACGTGATGATCCAGTTGATGGCGCTGTAGGAGGGATCTAACAGCCACCACCAGCCCAGGGAGCTAAGCGCCGGCGGCATGACCCAGGGCACCAGCGACAGCCCGCGCCAGAGCCGCTGGCGCTTGTTGGGCAGCACGTTGATCAGGTGAGCCAGGATGAATCCGAGCAAGGACTTGAAGAAGACCGCGGTCACGGTGAAGATCACCGATTGCTGCACCACCATCCAGAACGTTTCCCGCCGGAACAGGAAGCGGAAGTTGTCGAGGCCCACGAAGCGGGTCTCGGCCTTGTTCAACATGCTCAGGTAGATGGAGTAGCCGAAGGGGTAGAGAATCAGCCCGCCGATCAGTACGATCAAAGGCAACACCAGCGCGAACGCCAGGGTGGACTTGCGGAAAACGATCCGCCGCAGGCGCGCGCCGAGGGACGCCTCGCGCACACGGGTGGTGGCCCGCACCGCCTGGACATGGGTCATGGGCTGGGTCATGTTCGGTTCTCCAACCACCAGGGTAACCCATTGTCTGACGGTCCCACGCCGGGGCCGTCAGACCAGTCACCGCCGGGTGGGAATCCCTGAGGAGCGTGGCATCCGCCCACCGGGTAGGCGGCCGCCGGGCGCTCGGCGCCCGGCGGGTTGCCAAGCCGCGACGACTAGACGTCGCGGAGGTAGCCCTGCAACTCCTGCTCCGCCCACTTGATGGCCTCGTCAATGGACTGGCCCTGGGCACAGACCCGCGCGACCGTGTTGGGAATCACGGCCTGGTTGTACATCTGAGCGGCGATGGGGGCCGGGGCCGGCATGCAGCCCACGATGATCGTCTCGTCGCCGCGCACCGGATAGTTGTACTGCGTGCCCTCGGGCGGACCTTCCTTGATCCACGCATCGTGCGTCAACAGCTTGGGGGCCAGGGGCATATCGTAGCCCTGGGACGCGGTGATCAGGCGGAAGACGTTCTTCTTGGTGGACATGTCCATCAGCAGGTCCTTGGCGGCCGCCTTGTTCTTCCCGAACTTCCAGATGCCCCAGCCGTAAGGCAGGGAACCGCGGAAGTGGCCCTTGGGGCCGATGGGAACGTCGCAGTGCCAGAGTTGCGCGGCCACCTCCGGCTTGTCCCGCTTGGCCACCGTCCAGGCGCTGGGGGGGTTCAGAATGGCCGAGCCGCGGCCAGAGATGATCCAGCGGTTGTTCCCGGCGTCATCCCAGGCGTACACTTCCGAGGGCATGAACTGAGTCAGCTTCTTCATGTACTCCAGGAACGCGCGCGTGCCGTCGGAGTTGACCGTGATGTTGCCCTTCTCGTCCACGAACTTGGAGCCGAAGGAGAGGGAGAGGGGCCCCAGCCAGTCCTGGGAGTCGGTCGTCTGCCCAATGGGGTTGCCGAAGGGGACACCCGCCTTGTGCAGCTTCTCCGCGTAGCCCAGGAAGTTTTCCCAGGTCCAGGCGTCCACCAGCTTCTTGTTGCGTTTCTTCACGTCGGCGGGGAAGACCTTCTGCAAATCCACGCCCGCGTGCTGCTTGAACAGGTCCAGGCGCGCCACGATCGGGTAGTTGTGGGAGCCGGTCGGGGCCGGAACCGCGCGCCAGACCCCGTCAAACTTGAACAGATAGTCGGCCACGGACGTGTAGTTGCCGTATTCCTTGTTGGCGGCCTTGATCACTTCGCCCACGTCCTCCAGCCGGTTGCGCACGAAGGTGGGGTGCCAAGTCGGCATCATGATGATGTCGTGGCCGTCCTCCGCGCGCGCCTCCGCGGTGATGGTCAATTGCAGCTTCTCGCCGATGGAGGTGATGAAGTCCACGTGGACTTCCACCTTGTTCTTCTTGGCCCACTCCTGGATGATCGCCTCCTGCACGGCGTTGGAACCTGGAACCCAGTGGTCCCACAGGCCCACGGTCAGCTTGCCGGCGGCCCGCGAGTGGCGGATGAACGGCGGCGCGGCCAGGGCGGCGGCGGTCAGGCCGGCGGCCTTGAGGAATTGCCTGCGTGTCGAGCGGATCTTGGTCTTCATGGCGCCTCTCGTGAGAAGGTGGGCCGGGCCCACCCGCCCGGTCCACGCGGATCGAGGCGGGCAGCTTCGGACGGTCCCCAGCCCGTCGTACAGCGCTTCTTTGGTACCGCCGGCGGCGGTTCCTGCGGGAACCCATGCAAGCACATGGATGCGGTCCGCCTATCGCTTCTTGCGGCCCCTGTCAACCGCCAGTGTGGCAGTCACAAGCCCTTGGGCGGATTGCGAGGAAACGCCCCCGCCGCCCGTTCGTCTTTCCCGCGCTGGCTAGAGCACCTTGTCGCTCTGGGGATCCATCAGATGCATCTGGTTCATGTCGGCCATGAAGGTCATGGACTCGCCGACTTTCTTCACCGCGCCGGGCATGCAGCGCGCGCAGATGTCCAGGCCGCGGATGGAGAAGAACACCATCGTGTCCACTCCCAGCGGCTCGGTGACCACCACGTCGCGATTGCAGTCCTCCAGGCCGCTGTCGGCGGCGTGGGGACGGGTTTCCGTCAGGTGCTCCGGCCGGATGCCGAAGAGCAGATCGCGCCCCACGTGCGGGCGATAGCGCTCGGCGCGCGCCTTGGGTACACGCAGCGAAACCTTCTCGTCCAGCACCGCCCGCAGCGCCCCGCCGTCCTCCACCAACCGGGCGGGGATGAAGTTCATGGCGGGCGAGCCGATGAACCCGGCGACGAACTTGGTCGCCGGGCGCTCGTACATTTCCTGCGGCGAGCCAATCTGCTCGATCTTCCCCGCGTGCATCACCACGATCCGGTCGGCCAGCGTCATCGCCTCCACCTGGTCGTGGGTCACGTAGATCACCGTGGTCTGCACCTTCTGGTGGATCTTCTTGATCTCGGTGCGCATCTGCACGCGCAGCTTGGCGTCCAGGTTGCTCAGCGGCTCGTCGAAGAGAAACACCTGGGGGTGGCGCACGATGGCCCGCCCCATCGCGACCCGCTGCCGCTGGCCGCCCGAGAGCTGCTTGGGCCGCCGGTCCAGCAGCTCGCCGATGTTGAGGATGCCCGCCGCCTCCTCCACGCGGCGCTTGATCTCGTCCTTGGGATACTTGCGCAGCCGCAGGCCGAAGGACATGTTCTCGTACACCGTCATGTGCGGGTAGAGCGCGTAATTCTGGAACACCATCGCGATGTCGCGGTCCTTGGGCGGCACGTCGTTCACCAGCCGGTCGCCGATGTAGATCTCGCCGTTGGTGATCTCCTCCAGCCCGGCGATCATGCGCAGCGTGGTGCTCTTGCCGCAGCCCGACGGCCCCACCAGCACCACGAACTCGTTGTGGGCGATGTCCAGGTCAATGCCGTGGACGACCGGCGTCTTGTCGAACGTCTTGTGCACCTTCTTCAGGATGACTTGCGCCATGGCGGTTCCTCTGGGCGGACGGGTCCGGGCAGGCCGGAATCGAGCCTCGCGGCGTTGGGATGGATCCCGCCGCGCACACCCCCATGGGTACGCGACTGCCGGTCTCGGGCTGGGTGGGTGTTAATGCGACGGTGACCCACCGACGGCATTGGTTCTATCCCGCCGCCGTGACGAATGGCAAGGAGAAGTCCTCCGCCGGATGTCCGGGTTTGTCCGGTTTTGGCCTAACTTGGCCAATCTTGTCTGTGGCTTCGGGGCCGATTCGGCACGATAATGGAGGGGTGGCGGGGAAGGGCCG
>Ga0315281_10010462_pt1 | contig 12788 bp, 8 predicted proteins | sample YL17G07_0_MG_FD_204540 | JGI IMG/M metagenome (GOLD analysis project Ga0315281, IMG submission 204540) | Sediment microbial communities from Yellowstone Lake, YNP, Wyoming, USA - YL17G07_0 | ecosystem: Environmental > Aquatic > Freshwater > Lake > Sediment | place: USA: Wyoming | collected... | reverse complement strand
CTCAAGTTGGTTACCGTTTTGGTGCACGCCTGCCTCAAAAGTAGCTGGTTTAGAAGGCTCAGCAATAGCGTCGAGAGCCTTCCGCTTGGCGTCCATGCGGGGACGGGAGTAATGTTCGAGCATCCGCCGGGAGACAGGCCCCGCAATCGCCATGATCATCATGTCACTGGACTGAGACTCAGCCAGCTTCGTTATGCAGGTCATCCTCAGATCATGGAACCGGTACCTAATCCCCGCCCGCTTCAAAGCCGTCCGCCAAGCCTTGGGGGATCCTGCGGGGTCAACTTGTGACGTCTCCCCTAGAAACCAGTCCAGCGGGAAGGTGAGAATTCCGGCAGAATCCAGTACCTTCGAGGAGGGTTTTGCCGATGCAGAAGGCGCGATACACGGAGGAGCAGATCGCCTACGCGTTGCGCCAGGCAGAACTGGGCACGCCGGATCGCCGAACTGGAGCGTAGGGTCGTCCGTCAGGCGATGGAAATCGATTCTTTGCGGCGATGCTTGCAGCGTGTCGAGGAGCAACGGAGGCTGCAGGCGTCGACTACTCGCACCTCGCTTACTCGCACCTTGTCGGTCGCCGCGGCGGGACTTCTCACGCTTCGGGGGCGGCCGGGCCCACATTCCACTCATTCTCCCGGAAAGAATCGGGTAGACTACGGCTGGCTTGGTATCATGACCGGCGGCCTGATACGCCGGGAAGGAGACGAAAATGGCAGGGATAAAGGATTCATTGAATCGCAGAGAGTTCATGAAGGGCGTGGCCGGCGTGAGCGCCGTGCTGGCGCCGGCGGGCAAAGCGCTCGCCGCCAGCGGAAGAGTTCCCAGCCCGAATGACCGCATCAACGTGGCCCATATCGGGATTGGCGGGCGCGGCAACGACCTGGCGAGCGAATACTGGAAGATTGCGAAGAAGACGGGTCAATGCCAGATCGTCGCCGTGTGCGATGTCTGGCAGAGGCACGTCAGCGAGGGCAAGAAAAACTATCAGTGCGACGGCACCCTCGACTATCGCGAGGTCCTCGGCCGCAGCGACGTGGACGCGGTGGTGATCGCCACGCCCGACCACTGGCACGCGAAAATCGCGCTCGAAGCGATGGATCACGGCAAGGATGTTTATCTCGAAAAGCCGATGACCCATACGATTGAGCAGGCCCGGCAACTGGTGGAGAAAGTGAAGGAGAAGAAGCGGGTGCTGCAGGTCGGCTCGCAGACGACCACCGCTGACCAGTGGCACAAGGCCCGCCAAGTCATCGCCGACGGCCGGATTGGCCAGATGATCATGAGCCAGGGCTCGTACCATCGCAACTCGAACCGAGGCGAGTGGAACTACCCCATCGACCCGAACGCCGGCCCCGAAGGCAAGGGAGACGACTACATCGACTGGAAAATGTGGCTCGGCCCCGCTCCGCAGCGCCCCTGGGACGCGGACCGTTACTTTCGCTTCCGCAAGTACTGGGACTACTCAGGCGGGACCGCCACCGACCTCTTTTATCACGTGGCGGCGCCCCTCAACATCTGCTGGGGCCAGGCGCAGTTCCCCACCCGGGTCATGGCGGGCGGCGGCAACTATGTCTTCAAGGACGGCCGCGACGTTCCGGACACGTTCCACCTCATCGGCGAGTACGCGGCGGGACATTCTGTGGTGCTGACCTCCTCGATGGCGAACTCCCAACATATTCCCGGCCTGATTCGCGGGCATGAGGGAACGCTGGTTATGGTCGAGCACGGCGAGTTTGAGGAGTCCACTCCCTACATCATCGTGCGGCCGGAAAAAAGGGTCATCAGCGATGACTATAAGGCGAAGTGGGGTGCCGATGAAGTCAAGATTCCCGTCGAGCAGGTGGAAGGCGACGATCCGACCGGGAAGCATATCCAGAATTTTCTCGATTGCGTGCGCTCGCGCCAGAAGCCCACGCTCGATGTCGAAACCGGCGCGCGGGCCCAAGTCCTTATTTCCATGTCGGTGCAATCGTACCGCGAAGGCCGCGTGCTCTACTTCGACGAGGCGACCTGGAAAGTCTCGTCGACGCCTCCCGCGGCTCGTCCCACCGCTGGGTAACCGCACGGGGGAGCGGAGCCAAATGAAGCGGGTAGCACAGACCTCGATTCGTTGAGGTCTGGGGCTCTTCCATCGGCGCGTGGCGCATCCCGATTGACAGAGATGGGGACAAGTCCATGCCAGCACGAAGTGGCAGGACCTTTCCCCGCACCCTCCCTCATTTCACCTTGTACCTTTCTCCGAAAAGGCAAGCATCGAGTATGAGAATGGAACTCCAATTCGTGAGATTTTTCCTGTCGGTTCTAACGGGGTGACCTGCCCCCCGAAGACTGTACCACTGTAAATGGGAGTCCTCCCGGATTTGGGTCACGGTATATCTAGATGCCTTGGATGCGACGAAGGACAGGCTTCCGGGGCGCGATAACGCTGTCCAAGCTGTTCTTTCGCGTCACTTGTTCCCGGTCCTCTGGATGTTCGCGGGAGGGACTTTCCACACAGAGAATTCCCAGTCGTTCCAGAGCGGCTCCATTTCGGGGACCGTTTGAGATAACTTGCGCGCGTCGCGGTTGCGAACCATCACGAGCATTGGCAGCGTGCCGTCCAGAACCAACATACGAAAATCCGTGACCGTGATGGGCACCCGCGCGCCGCCAGCTTCCCCCGCTGCCAGTTGGGCCTCGCGACGCAGACGCGCGAGGTTCGTTGAAACGTAGTTGCTGGTCAACTCGCTCGCATCCGTGGTCACCAGCCAGACGGAGCGCCGGAGATAAAAGGGCAGACTCGTCCGGAAACAATAGAAGCTGTAAACGGGCAAGTTGCGTTCGGGGCTCCTTTGAATCGCCTGTGCCAGCCAGCGGCTGGACGAAGTGTTCGCATACGCCGAAAGGGTGGTCCTCCAACGTAAGAGTAGAAGCGGTATGGTCACGGCGAGGAGCACCAGGGCTGCCAAGCCAAGCTTGCGCCCGGCCCATCGGCCCCCCAGGTTTCGCCCGATGACGCCCAAAGCGACCAGAACCAAGCCGGAGTAAAACATAGACGCCTTGACAAGCATGAGGACTCCGGGTGCAATTTTCTCCGTCACCGCCACCTCAACCGACTCCAGACGAAAGATCTGAGGGGCTGCCGCCATGATGACCCCCAACCCGGCCAACATCAGGAATCCGGTACGCAGCCATCTGGGACGTTCCTGCCCGGTCCCTTCAAACTCCCGCCAGATTCCGGCCGTCAAGACGCTCAATGGAAAGATCGCAGGCAGAAAGTACCCGGGCAGCTTCGATTGCGAAATCGAAAAGAAGATGAAGATCACCGCCACCCACGAAACCAGGAAAGCGGTGGCACGATGGCTCTCGTCGCGCAGTAGACGCCATGACTTCAGGTGAAACACGCCGGCCAGAAATAGCAACAAGCTCCAAGGAAAGAACCCGCCCAGATAAACCGGCAAGTAATAGAAGATGCTCCCCTCGCGTCGTGTCGTGCCGGCAGCGAACCGCTTAAGGCTTTCTTCCCAGAAGGCATAACGCGGGAAATCCGGATGTCGCGATGAGACGGCCAGGAGCCAGGGCAATGCCACAGCCAGGAAAACCAACGCTCCGACCCCCCAACGGAGGCGCTTCAGTTCGCCGAAACGGCCGATCACGATATGAAACAGGAAGATTGAAAGGAGAGGCAGCAAGAAACCCACGGGGCCTTTGACCATTGCCGCTACCCCCAGCGCGGCAAAGAAAAGGACCTCCAGCAGCGGCCTCTTGAAGTCACTCGTCACGGCCAGCCAGTAGCTCACCATCGCCACAGACACAAAGAAGGCCAGCGTCATGTCGAAGATGACGAGTCGGGAGTATACGATGACAAACGGCGACGTCGCGAAGATGAGGCCAGCGCGGAGCCCAACCGTCGGCTGACGGTCGAACATTTTGCGCGCCAGGAACCAGCAGAGCAGCATCGTGCCGAGTCCCATTAGTGCGGATGGCAACCTGGCCGCCCACTCATTGACACCCGCGAGGCTGAATGAGGCAGCGATCAACCAGAAATATGCGGCGGGTTTGTCCAAATAGATCAACGTATTGAAGTGGGGTGTAATCAGGTCGCCGGTGGCCAGCATTTCGCGCGCCACCTCGGCGTTGCGCCCTTCGTCAGGCTCAAGCAACGGAAGGCGGCCGAGTGCTGTGAAGAAGAGAATTCCGCCGACGACCACTAAGAGAAGGATATGCCAGACTGGACGCGCAGGGCCTCCCGGGGATTGAGGGGATTCGGATTGTGGGTCAGGCCTCAAGAGAAATCGGGCGGAGTCTTGCTCTGCCCACTTGTTGTGTTGGTCGTGTTGTCGGAAAATCCACTCATTTCTCGACGCACCGGAAATATACAGCTTGCCGCCTCCGCAGGCAATCCTCCTCGCTGTTGACAAACCTTCGTAGTTCACATGTACTAGGGCGGCATGGAAGTGTTGCAATCGCGCGTCAATAAGCCATCGCCGGAATGTCGAAAGTCGGGGATTCAGCACCGGCGTGCCTAGTGGGAGCCCTGTCTCAAGACACGGACAGACCTAGCGTGGCGTTTAGCCGAAACCGATTCTGAATCTAGCGAGAAGGGCCACGGGTCGTTGAAGAGTTAGCAGATGTCCTCCACACCTACCGAAGCCGAATGAGGTATTATCCACCCTTCGAATACGAATGGCGTGGCTCGCCCGGCGTGACGGGGAGGCGCCGGGCCGTGGACCGGTGGCTGGCTCAGAGTGTCTACTTCTTCCTGATCATTTTTGTCCTTGCCGCCCCGCACTCCATTGCGGTTACCCAAATTGCTTACAGCGTGGCCGTGTTGTTATGGGTGATTCGCTGCCTGCTTGGAGGGGCGTCGCCTTTGCCCCAACGACTGGCTTGGCCACTGCTGGCCTTTCTGCTGTTGAGCGCGGCTTCGGCGGCTTTCTCGTTCGCACCTGCTGAAAGTTGGGCCCAAATGAAGAAGGTCGCCCTGCTTTTGGTCGCGGTGCTCTGGTTCCAAAACACGCCATCCATTCGCCAAGTGAAGTGGTTAAGTGGCCTCCTTATCGCGTCCTGTCTCCTGAACGTCGCTTACACAGGCTGGCAATATACATTCGGCATTGGAGCCAAACTGGGTAGCATCGCCCCAGCGTCAGGCTTGGCTCGCCGAGGTCTGCAGGAAGGCGACTGTATCTCCCTCGTTGGCGGTCATCGAGTAAGAGAACGGGAACAGCTCATGCGAGCTCTTGCCGACCCAGATCTCGAGTCAACTGTCAGGCTGACGGTGTGGCGCGGTGTGCCGCGAGAGAAAACACATCTCGACCTGGACCGTGCGGCTGTCTCCGAGATGCGCGCGGAGATTGCAGGCGGTCAGTTGTTGGTGGGCCGCGGCCATCCGCTTCGAGCCCAGGGTTTTTACGACCACTACGTGACCTATGCCGACGTTCTCGTCCAAATCGCCTTGTTGGCTTTCGGCCTGTTCGTGACTTGCCCCTGGGGGAAGTTGAATCGAAAACTCCTTTTGGGGTTGACCGTCTTGGGAATGGCGTCTGCCCTGTGGTTGACTTTGACGCGTGCTGCGATGGTTTCTTTCTTGCTCGGCTGTCTGCTCGTCGTCTTTCTCGCCTGCCGCGGGTTGGCACGCGTGGCGATGGTGGGCTTCTCGGTGCTGGCACTGGTCGTGGGCGGACTGCTCCTCCAGAGGAGCCGCGGCTTGGGCTGGCTGAACTTGCAGAGTCCCGAGGCGCAATACCGTCTTCTCATGTGGAGGGACGGTCTCCGCCTCATTCATCAATACCCTTGGTTAGGCGTTGGGATGGGAAGTCTGAAGAATCATTGGCGAGTGTGGCAAATCGAGGCGTACCAGAGGTTCCCGCTTCGAAGCCATTTCCATTCTTCGCCCATGCAGATCACCGTGGAGCGAGGTCTGTTGACGCTGGCAGCCTGGCTTTGGTTCCTCGTCGGTTATTTCCGCGTTCTTCGGAAGCTACTACGCCTCACCGCCGAAGCTGACTGGTACGTCCGCGCGCTCGTCCTCGGCCTCGGCAGTGCCTCCTGCGCTTTCTTGCTCGGGTCACTTACGGACTACAATTGGGGTGATTCAGAGGTCGTAATGGTCTTCTGGATGTTCGTCGGCTGGGTGCTGGCTCTGGAGCGTTCTCTTGATCGTGTCAAGGACCTCGGTGAAATTGTGCCTGTGAAGGAAGGGCATCAATAATTCTTTCGCTCGGCCTGAGAGGACTCCCTCTCAGCAGCGGCTTTCGGGGTGAAGGTGGGGGAGACCGGGGCTAAGAGTCTCGTGCATGAGATCTTCGTATTGCGCAGCGATCCGCTCCCAACCATAAATGGTTTCTACGCGCTTCTGGGACCGCACGCCCAAGGTGGTTCGCAATTCAGTATCCCGGAGCGCATAACGCATTTTCGTGGCTAAGTCTTCGACTTGCGGCTCGAACGGGATGCCGCACTCTCCAACCACCTCTCGGTTCTCCGGTGTATTGCAATAGAGCACAGCGTTCTGGGCGGCCATCGCCTCGATGAGGCCAGGATGGGTTCCCCCAATCTCGGAGGCGCACACGTACAGCGCTGCGTTTTTCTGCAGCTGCCAGTAGCGTTCCCCGTAAACAGGCCCGGTGAAGAGGACTCGCGGGTCAGCGATTGATTTGAGATGACGAACGTAAGGCTCATTGTAGGGATTCCCGCCGACCAGGACGAGGGGCCAATCCGTCTCGATCCTCCCAAAAGCGCGAATGACCATTTCCGGGTTATTCTCCGGCTCCAATCGGCTGACATATAGGAGGAACTGTTTCGGGAGGAGGTTAAAGCCATCCAGTCCAGTAATGCCAGGGGGAACCTCGGCGCCGTAGGCGATCATCTCGGAGCGCTTCCTGTACTTCTTCCAAAAATAGTCCTTGATGGTTTCCGCGTCCGTCACGAGCTTGGTCGGCGTAACCACGGAGAGGATTTCACACGCCAGCAGGTAGAGGCGGCCTACCCAGTTCCACTTTCTTCTCTTCCGGTCGAGGCCGTCGACGTTGAGGATTACAGGCTTCCCAAACACTCGAGGAACCCACGCGAAAGGGCTATTGGCCACATTGCAGAGCAACACGACCTCAGCATCAGTGAAAATGACATGGAGGATTGACAGGAACGTATGACAAAGAGTGTCCAGGTACTTGGTGGGGACGGAAGGAAGAATGGTGCGACGTATGCGCGAGTCAAAGGAATCTTCAGGACTGGTGAACGACCGCCGGCAATAGACCGTAACCTCATGACCACGGTCGGCTAATCGGCTTGAGATCTTATCAGCAAACGTCTCAAACCCTCCGTACCGTGCAGGGACACCTCGTGTCCCCACGATGGCGATTCTCATCGACTTCTCCGGAAGAACTCGCAACTACCCGAAAAGCATTTATTGTGTAGCGAGGATAGAGCGTTGGTCAATCGATGTCAAGACATTAGGCAGCGACCAACGTCACCACTCTCAAGGAGACAATTTGGCGCTCCTCAGATGAACGGCCCTTCATTATGCCAAATATCTAACCGCAATGCCAAATGAGTCTAGGGAAAAAGTGAGCTGGAACAACGTCGCGCGTAGGGCAATTCGTAGGCAGGTCAGAGCCCGGCCTCCGCTCTCCAGTCACCTATCAGTATCCACTCGGGTCGATTCATCGTCTTCACACGACATCGTTGGTTCAAGGGAAGACTACTGAGGAGGAAAAGACCTACGACGCGGCGGGAGACGGTTTTTCAATCGCCGGAATCGAGGCCTCGCAGGCTTGTCCTCGCGGTCCCGCGGACATTCGCCCGCCTCTGGCGGCTAATACTCCAGGTTGGGTAAGCTTTTTGTCCCACGAAAACCTCTCGAAACAAGGAAGGTGTGGAATTCGGACTCGGCGTCGATGTAGAGTAGGTTTCCAGTCTAGCCGGGTCATGCGACCTTACTTTCCTTGCTTGAGAAGTTGGCGGAATCGATGGACATTCTTGTTTTCGGGACCTATGACCGACACCGAGTTCGCCTTCGCGTGATGCTGGAGGGGCTGCGGCGATCGGGATGGACGGTGGAGGAGTGTCACTGCTCCGTCTGGGGAAATATTCCGGATCGGACCCAAATTCGGCTGGGGAGCTGGCCTCTAATCGCCCTGAGATTCCTCGCCGCGTATAGTGTGTTGCCTTTTAAGTTTCTTTTCAAACCTCATATACCTTCCGTTGTTCTGGTCAGTTACTTGGGCCATTTGGATGTCATTCTGGCGCGTATCCTCAGCTTCTTTAGACCACGGTTGATCGTCTTTGATGTTTTCATATCTCTTTACGATACCGTGGTGCGGGATCGCAGGCTCGTATCCCCACATAGCCTCGTTGCCAAGCTGCTCTTCCTCCTCGACAAATACGCTTGCAGGTGCGCTGATGTCATCGTCTTCGATACGGATGCTCACGCCCGTTTCTTCAAGGAGACGTTCGATTTGGACGAGATACGCTCGGCCCGGGTCTTTGTATCTGCCGAACCCGACCGACACGAAGTGGGCGAGCCCGTTATGCCCGGCCCATCGAACGTTTGCAGGGTCCTCTATTATGGTCATTACACGCCCCTGCACGGCATTGAGACCATCATTCGAGCCGCCTCTTTGCTTCGCTCTCGTGCAGACATCGAGTTCGTTCTCGCGGGTAGAGGACAAATGTACGGGCAGGCCCGGCGACTGGCGACGGAACTCAACGCGAACAACATCCAATGGCTGGGGTGGATACCTTACGAGGAAATCCTGAAAATCGCGAAGACTTCGGATATCGCACTGGGTATTTTCGGCACTTCAGAAAAAGCTCTCAATGTGATTCCCCTCAAGGTGTATGGGATGCTGGCAGCGGGGAAAGCTATCATCACGGCGGATACGCCAGCGACTCGTGAACTGTTGGAGGACGGGCTTCATTGCCTCCTGGTGCCGCCGGGAGACCCCCAACGACTGGCCTCAGCCATTGAGAGGCTAGCTTCGAGCCCGGCATTGCGCTTCCACCTCATGCGCAATGCGCGCAAATTATTCCGGGAACAGCTCGGGCCGGAGCAGATTGTTCGTCCCATGATTGAAAACATCGAGGACGAGCTTTATGTCTGGAGGCACTGGATTGCGGCCCCCCGATATCGTTTGCGAGCACATTGCATCAAAGAGATCTTGGCGACCAAGCGGCCAGGCAGATTTCTGGAGGTCGGCTGTGGCGCGGGAGCATTTCTCCGCTGGCTTGCCAACCGGGGGTTCGAGGGAATTGGCACGGACCTTGCGGACGAGGCCCTGGCTCTGAGCTGCCGAATGCTCGGAAGTTACAGGCAGCAAGTCAAATTGGTACCCTCCGAAGAGCTTAGTCTGAACCCCGGAGAGCTCGACTACCTGTTTTCATTCGATGTTCTCGAACATATCGCTGACGATGCGTTGACGTTAAGGGCTTGGCATTCCTGGCTGAAACCTGGGGGTATCCTTCTGCTCTCCGTACCAGCCCACCAAAGCGACTGGGGAGCCTCCGACATCCAAGTAGGACATTACCGTCGTTACGAGCGGGCAGGAGTGAGGAAGCTACTGGAGGAGCATGGCTTCGAAGTGGTGATCCTCAAGTCGTACGGATTCCCATTGGCCGATTTGACGGATTGGATACGGAACCGGGTCGCCCAGAGAAGGCGGTCCGACTGGGAGAGAAGCGCCCAAGAAAAGCGCAGTCAAAGAAGTGGAATCGACAGGCAGCTCGAAATGAAATGGAGGGTGTTTATAAACGACTTGTTTCTCTTTCCGTTCTACCGCGTCCAAAGGTGGTTCTACGACACAGATCTCGGAACAGGCTATGTTGTTGAAGCTCGCAAATGCTGAACGTCGCTTTCTCCGCGTGGCACTTTCGGTGCATGTCGGTTGCTGTGGGCAGCTGACGTCAGAAGCCTCTAGGTCTAATCTCTCGTCTGGGTCAGAATGTTCCCCTTAGGTCCTTTAGAGGGTACGAGCCCTATCGGTTCCTGTGTGTGAGTTCTGATGAGTCGACTTCGGGAGCTGTTGGCCAGCCCTTTGAACGGTAGTTGCGTGAATGTTCCAGAATTGATAAATGTATGGATTTGTGATTTCATCTGATGCGGCTTTCCGGGGTGAGCTTTGGCCATAAGGCTTGTTGAATAAGCTCCTAACGCGGCAGCGCCTCTTTCTTAAAGCGACATTGCCGCCCGCTCTTTAGATGTGAATCCCACGGAATGGCGAAGAGAGGCTAGGTGCGCGATGCCGCTGCGCCAGGAACATATTATTCCGGAGCGTGCCGCGAAGCGGCGGTCGGACTATCTTATCCTCTTGCGCTGCGTTTATGCGTATCACCTCGCGGCCAAATTCATTGACGCCACAGACCGGATACTGGAAATCGGATCTGGCGATGGTTATGGTGCTTTCCATCTCGCGACAGTCGCGAAGTCGGTGATCGCATGCGACATGGACTCGGACGTCCTGCAGGAGTCGCGACGCCGCTATTCGGCACCCCAACTCCGATTTCTAGCCTCTGACGCTGTTGCGCTGCCCTTTCCTTCCGAGACCTTTGATGTCGTCGTCGCGTTTCAGGTCATCGAACACATTACAGGGGATCAGGAATTCTTGTATGAAGTGAACAGAGTTCTGAAGCGAGGGGGTCGCTTCATTCTGACCACTCCCAACCGGGAGCTTCGCCTGAAGCCTGGACAGACCCCTTTCAACCCCCACCATGTGCGCGAATACTCGAGTGAACAGCTCCAGACAAAGTTGCGGAGTGTGTTTCCGCAGGTGGAAGTTTGTGGCGTACGGGCAAATGCTGAAGTTGAGGCCATCGAGAGAGCTCGTGTGAATTGGCACCGACGCCTAGCTGCTTTTGATCCCTTTAATCTCCGGCTATATGTGCCCGTAGCTCTTAAGAACGCCTTGCTGAATGTCCTGCGCGGTCTCTTCGCATCGGAAAGGGCGCCTTCACTGGATCAGTCGTCACGCGACGACCTCTCCCTCTTTTCGTGCACCTCGAATGACCTGCATGACGCAATGGACTTGTTTGCTGTTTGTAGACGTCCCGACACCGTTTAGAGGCCTGCGGTAAGCTCTAATACTCGGCGCTGGAAGTGCCGACATCACGAGCCCGGGCCCTATGGGCTCCTCTCGTTAACGAGATGCGGATGGAACTTTTGCCGTGTTGACCGGAAACCAGTTCAGATTCCATGGGGAGCGTCTCGCACGGTAGCGGACATGGTTGGGTTCGAAAACGGCCCGCAACCAAGGAATAAGATACCGTCCTCGAGCTAGCCTATGGCCAAGACAAAGAACGCCCACATGGTCGTCAATGGCCAATGGAAGGCTTGGTTCTCATCCCGCAAATCAATGGGTTCCGGTTTGCGCAAGGCTCTTTCCGCGCTGATTCTGGGTCTTTCCTTTTCTCTGGTGTTCGTTTACTTAATGCGCGCGTGGGCCGATATTCAAATGTACCCCTGGAGGGCGACGTTTGATGGCCGATCGTTTTCAGTCGCCCTCCTCTCCCTCTTCTGTCATTTTTCGGTAAATGTGCTTGCGTTCCGAGTTCTGCTAAGAGAGCGGGGGTGCGTAATCGAGACCGTAGCCTTGTTCAGAATCTGTCTTCTCGCCAACATGGCAAGGTACGTCCCGGGTAAGATTTGGACGGTCACGGGCAAGGGTTATCTGCTCGCCCGCCACGGAGTCAATGCCGCCGCCGCGACCCGCGCCGTTCTCTTAGAGGTCGTTCTGACCGTGACCGCTGGTCTTTTTGTTTGTTTCCCCCTGTTGGGCTTTGTCCTGCCTGTTAAAGCCCCTTGGTCTTGGCTCACGCTCTGCGCTTGGCTCATACTTCCTGGGCTATTGGGTGTGCGCTTGATCGCGGGCCGAATCCGGCGCCTCGCTTGGCTGGCAGAGGCCAGCCTTCCACCCACGACTCTGTGCCTCGTGTTCGGGCTTTACGCGCTTGCCTGGGTTGTCTATGGGTTCAGCTTCTGGCTGCTGGTAAGGACCTTGGCCCCGGTTTCGATTTCCTTCTTGCCGCACGCCGTTGCGTCGATGGGAAATGCGTGGCTGGCCGGCGTCGCCGTCCTCCTCGCCCCCGCCGGTCTAGGCGTCCGTGAGAGCGTACTGTTGCTCTTGCTTAAGAGCTGGTTGCCGCTGGGGGTCGCGGCAGTGCTGGCGCTGGGAGCTCGTGTCTGGATGACCCTGGGGGAACTTCTGGCGCTGGGACTTGTCTACATCCTTCCTGCCCGGGACGGCCCTAACATGGCGCCATCATCGAAGGATTGAATTCTTCTGTGTCTCGACCGGCGCCGCCCGATTGTTTCTCATTTCTGCATTCCTCAGCCGATACTGAAGGTCCTCAAGAAGTCTGCGATTCGTCGAAATGAGATCTGCTACGAGTCCAAGGATTCCTAACTGAAAACCTATGGTGAGCAGCACGGCAGCCAAGATGAGCGACTGAATGTGCCCGGCGCCGTGACCCATCAAGTAAGCACTCAGGAATCGAATCCCAAGCAGGAATCCCGCCGCGAAAACGATCGCGCCGGAATAGACGAAGAATCGCAGGGGCTTGTAGAGGATGAAGACCCGGAGAATCGTCACAACAGACTTTTTGATGTAGTCCGGGATGCTCTTGATGAGGCGTGTTTCCCTCAACGGGGGGTTGGTCCTGATCGGGACGGAAGCGACCACCATGTTGGACCGTCCCGCTTGGATAATCGTTTCCAGCGTGTACGTATAATTTGAGAAGACATTGAGGCGCAGAGCGGCCCCGCGACTCAAGGCACGAAAACCGCTGGTCACGTCAGGAACGTCAGTCCCCGACACCGCACG